>JAEEGJ010018976.1_pt1 | contig 15248 bp, 11 predicted proteins | sample 8958761 | NCBI WGS metagenome assembly JAEEGJ01 (sample SAMN16246546, study PRJNA631951) | gut metagenome | biome: gut microbiome; feature: rumen; material: RS-attached | host: Bos | place: Iran: Karaj | collected 2018-10 | reverse complement strand
CACGGGGTCAAACGTGCCCGGGAGGGGTGGCGGCCCGTCCCGGGCGGCGGGAGGAGCGGCGGGAGGAAGGTCGGGAGAAATTGCTATCTTTGCGGCATGGAATATAGGCAGCTGTCAAAAGAAGAATTCGACGACCTGGCGGGGCGGATCCTCTATGAGGACAATCACCTGCTGGTGGTCAACAAGCGCGTAGGCGAAATCATGCAGGGCGACAAGACCGGCGACGAATGCCTCACTGAGACCTACAAGGCATTCATCGCCCAGCGCGATGCCAAGCCGGGCAAGGTCTTCCTGGGCCTCCCCCATCGCCTGGACCGCCCCGTGAGCGGCATCTGCATCCTCGCCAAGACCTCCAAAGCCCTGGAGCGGCTCGGCGCGGCATTCCGCGACGGCGACGTCCACAAGACCTACCGGGCCCTCTGCTGCGCGCTCCCTGAGCCGCGCGAAGGCAGCCTGGAGGGCTGGCTGGTCCGCAACGAACAGCAGAACAAGTCCTACATCGTCGCGGACGGCGCCGCCCCCAAGCCCGCACGCCATCCGGACGCCAAGCTGGCGCGCCTCAACTACCGTTACCTGCGCAGCACGGACCGCTACCACCTCGTGGAGGTGGAGCTGCTGACCGGCCGCCACCACCAGATCCGCTGCCAGCTCGCCCACCTGGGCTGCCCCATCAAGGGCGACCTCAAATACGGCGCGCCGCGCTCCAACCCGGACGGCGGCATCTGCCTCCACGCGCACCACATCAGCTTCATCCACCCGGTCCGCAAGGAACCGATGGAAATCACGGCGCCGATGCCTTCCAGCTGGAAGGGCGTCATTTAGCGAAGCGCTCGCCGCGCAGCCGTTCCAGGAAAGCGGACGGCGTCTCCCCCATATTGACCTTGAAGGCCGCGTTGAACGACGGGCTCGAATGGAATCCGCACATCTGCGCCACATTGATGAGCCGCAGACGGGGATCCTTGCGGATCAGCTCCACGCCATACCGCACGCGGAAATAATTGACAAACTGGCTGAAATTGCGCCCGGACAGGATATTGATCGTGCGGGACAGGTAGCCCCGGTTGGTGAAGACCGCCCCGGCCAGGTCGTCCAGGCTGAACTCCTCGTCCAGGAATGGGAGCTTCTGCTCCATCAGCGTGACCACGCGCTCGTAGAGGCGCGTCATCCGCGACAGCTCTTCCGTCTTGGGGCCGGACTGCGGGGGCGGCGTGCGGAGATTGCCGCGGATCAGGTCCTTGATCTCCTGCTCGCGCGAAGGGCGCAGGAAGCACGTCCTGCCGGTGCGCACGCGCATCAGCAGGACGGCGTACAGCGCGCAGGTCAGCGGCAGGATCACCCACTTCAGCCACGGCAGCAGCCCCACGCAGGCCAGCGACGCCACCAGCAGATACAGGATGAGCGAATAGACAAAGCGCGCATGGCTCTCGACGTTGTACCAGACAGCCATGCTCTTGAAGAGCGGCTGCAGCTGCATGTGCCGGATCCGGCAGCGCCTGATCACGCAGGCGCCGTGGACGGCCAGCATGGCCGGCAGCCACGCCTGCGACGCCAGGCCGGTCAGCACGCCGCCCACGCACACGCCCGAAGCGGCCAACGCATAATACAGAGACATGGTGACATACTCGTCGACGACGGGTAGAAGAAGAAGTACCGCGCTGCCGGACAGGAAACCGGCGGGCAGTTCGCCAAGCCCTCCCGGCGCCCCGGCGCGGAACAGCCACGCAACGGGCGGGAAGAACAGGCAGAAGACAGATAATACACACACTAAGTGGTAGAACGACAGGACTGGTTTTCGTTTCATGTGCAGTTCGTGCGTTTTTTTGGGTTTTGAGTACACACAAATATATAGAAAGCCCCCGGAAAGACGGGGGTCAATCCGGGGGTTAGATTTTCAATTTGTGATTTGCGATACGGAATTATTTTTTACTTCCCGTTTTGAATCTGTCAAAGCCTTTACCATAGACGCCCGTGACCGACGAGACGGACACGAAAGCGTTGGGATCGATGGCCGTGATGTACTTCAGGAAGACATTCAGGTCGGTCTTGCGCGTGATGACCATCACCACCTCGGTGTCGTGCTTGGTGTACCAGCCCTTGCCGTTGAGCACGGTCACGCCGCGGTGCAGGTCGGTCGTGATCGCGTCAGCGATCTGGGCGTATTTCTGCGAAAGGATGAAGATCTGCACGGACTGGCGCGAACCGGACAGGTAGAGGTCCAGCACCGTGCTGACGATCGTGATCAGGATGAAACCGTAGACCACGGTCGTGATCTTGTCCGGCCAGGGCATCAGCACGCCGTCGGCCACATAGGACGGGACGAACAGCGAGGACAGGATGATGACCGCATCCAGGATGAGGATCATCCGGCCCGGCGAGACGTTGCGGTATTTGTTGACGATCAGCGCGATGATGTCGGTGCCGCCCGTGCTGCCACCCTGCGAGATGGACATGCCGATGCCGACGCCGACCATGATGCCGCCCATGATGGTGCACATCAGCTTGCCGTTGTCCAGGGCCAGGAGGTTGATGATCTCCTGCGGGATGAGTCCCTGCCCGACGTTGAGGGCGACGGAAGTCAGCAGGATGGCGTAGATCGACTTGGCGCCGAAAGCGCGTCCCAGGGTGAAGAGGGCCGCGACGAGCAGGCCCGCGTTGACGACGAAATAGGTATAACCGATCTTGATCGTACCGCCCGTGGCGTATTGCACGATGGAACCGAGACCGGTCACGCCGCCGCCGATCATGTTGTTCGGGACCAGGAAGATAATCCACCCCATCACGTACAGCAGCACGCCGATGGTGATCAGGGTGTATTCCTTCACCCAGGTCCAGATGTTCTTTTTAAGAAGCGTCATGGTTAGATTTTAACTTTTTCTTCAGGCTCATGCCTGTCTTGATCTCCTCGAAGCCTTCGCCATAGACGTTGCGGGTCGGGGAGATCGACATGAAGGCCCGCGGGTCGATGTCCTTGATGACCCGGGACAGCTCCGACATCTGCGCCTGGTTGATCAGGATCAGCAGGACGTTCTTGTCGGACTTGGTATACCAGCCCTGCGCCTTGAGGACGGTCACGCCGCGGTCCATCTTGTTGATGATGTGGTCGGCGATGCGGTCGTAGTGCTCGGAGAAGACCAGCAGCTGGTAGGACGAGCGCTTGCCGCCCACCACGAGGTCGATGACCATCGAGAAGATGACCACCTCGGTCAGACCGTAGCACATGTCGGAGAAATTCTTCTCCGGCAGGAAGAGCAGCAGGCCGCAGATCACGACATCCGATACCAGGAACACCGTGCTCAGCGAGATGGGCCAGTACTTGTTGATCATCACGGCGACGATGTCCGTGCCGCCCGTGCTGCCGCCATAGCGGAGCACGAGCCCCAGTCCGACCGCCTCGAACACACCCGCCACGACCGGGATCAGCAGGCGCTCCTCCATGAAGAAGAATTCGCCCGGGATCGCATGGAGCGCCGGGAAGCGCGCCATCAGGTCCATGACCACGCTGGAAACGAGGATGCACCAGATGGTCTTGAACCCGAAGCCGATGCCCATCGCTATCACGGCCACGATGATCAGGAGGGCGTTGATGGCGATGTAGGTGTACTGTGCGGGGAGCCCGGTGGCATACTGGACGACGGTGCAGAGGCCCATCATGCCGCCGGCGGACATCCCGTTGGGGATCATGAACGCCTCCCAGGCCGCGGCGAAGATGAAGCACGCCAGGGTCAGGACGACGTATTCCCAGAGGATGCGAAGGACTTTGTTGTGGATCATTTGACGACGATGTTGATGATGCGCCCGGGCACGACCACGACCTTGACGATCTGCTGCGAGCCCACCCACTTGGCGGTCTGCTCCATGCCGCGCACGGCAGCCTCCACCTCGGCGGGCGAAGCGCTCTTGGGCAGGTCGACGGTGAAACGCATCTTGCCGTTGAACTGGACCGGATAGGTCACGTTGTCCTCCACCGTGTAGGCGGCGACATATTCAGGGAAGCTGGCGCCACAGATGCTTTCGCTGTGGCCGAGCTGCTCCCACAGCTCCTCGGTGATGTGCGGAGCGAACGGGGAGAGGAGCACGCAGAGCGGCTCGAGGATCGCGCGCTTGTGGCAGTCGAGCGAAGCGAGTTCGCCCACCGCGATCATGAAGGCGCTGACGGTGGTGTTGAAGGAGAAATTCTCGATGTCTTCCTGCTCCTTGGCGATGAGCTTGTGCAGGACCTTCAGCTCGGCGGGCGTCGGCTCGTCGTCGTTGACGAGCAGGCCGTCGCGGCCGGCATACAGGCGCCAGAATTTCTTCAGGAAACGGGCCACGCCGTCGATGCCCTTGGTGTCCCAGGGCTTGCTCTGCTCGAGCGGGCCGAGGAACATCTCGTAGAGACGGAGCGTGTCGGCGCCGTAGGTGTCGCAGATGACGTCCGGATTGACCACGTTGAACATCGACTTGCTCATCTTCTCCACGGCCCAGCCGCAGATGTATTCGCCGTTCTCGAGGACGAACTCGGCGTCGGCGAACTCCGGCCGCCAGGCGCGGAAGCCCTCCAGGTCGAGGCGGTCGTTGTAGACGAGGTTGATGTCGACGTGGATCTCGGTGGTCTCGTACTGGTCCTTGAGGCCCAGGGAGACGAATTTGTTGGTCCCGACGATGCGGTACACGAAGTTGGACCGGCCCTGGATCATGCCCTGGTTGATGAGCTTGCGGAACGGTTCGTCCTCGCACACGTAGCCGAGGTCATAGAGGAACTTGTTCCAGAAGCGGGAATAGATCAGGTGGCCGGTGGCGTGCTCGGTGCCGCCGATATACAGGTCGACGTTGCGCCAGTATTCATCCGCCTCGCGGCTGACGAGCGCCTTGTCGTTGTGGGGATCCATATAGCGCAGGTAGTAGGCGCTGGAGCCGGCGAAGCCCGGCATCGTGCTCTTCTCGAGCGGGTAGCCGCCGTAGGTCCAGTCCTTGGCGCGCGCGAGGGGCGGTTCGCCGTCCGGGGACGGCTTGAAGGAGTCGATCTCCGGCAGCTGCAGCGGCAGGTCGGAGAGGGGCAGCGGCGTGGGGATGCCGTCCTTGTAGTAGATCGGGAACGGCTCGCCCCAATAGCGCTGGCGCGAGAAAATGGCGTCGCGCAGGCGGTAGTTGGTCTTGCGGCGGCCCAGGCCGTGCGCCTCGACGTAGTCCTTGGCGGCCTCGATGGCCTGCTTGACGGACATGCCGTTGAGGAAACCGGAGTTGCACATGATGCCGTCCTTGGCGTCGAAGCTCTCCTCGGACACGTCGCAGCCCTCGATGAGCGGGATGATCGGGAGGTCGAACTTCTTCGCGAAAGCGTAGTCGCGGCTGTCGTGCGCCGGCACGGCCATGATGGCGCCGGTGCCGTAGCCTGCGAGGACGTATTCGGAGATCCAGATGGGGACCTTCCCGCCCGTCACGGGGTTGATGCCGTAGGAGCCGGTGAACACGCCCGTGACCGTCTTGGTCTCGGCGATGCGCTCGCGCTCCGTCTTCTTCTTGACGTATTTGAGGTACTCCTCGACCTCGGCTTTGCGGTCGGCGGCAGTCAGGGACTCCACCAGCTCGCTCTCGGGGGCGAGGACCATGAAGGTCACGCCGTAGATCGTGTCGGCGCGGGTGGTGAAGATCGTCACCGGCATCTCGCGGCCATCGCAGACGGTGTTGAAGACCATCTCCGTGCCTTCGGAGCGGCCGATCCAGTTGCGCTGCATCTCCTTGAGGGAGTCGGTCCAGTCGAGCTGCTCGAGCGAATCGAGCAGGCGGCCGGCGTACGCCGACACGCGCAGCTGCCACTGCGTCATCTTCTTCTGCTCCACCGGGAAGCCGCCACGCACGCTGAGGCCGTCCTTGACTTCGTCGTTGGCCAGCACCGTGCCGAGGCCCTCGCACCAGTTGACGGAGGTCTCGCCCTGGTAGGCGATGCGGTAGCGCATCAGGATATCCGATTTCTCCTTGTCGGAAGCGGCCTTCCACTGCGCGGGGGTCACGTCTTCGTAGCCCGTGCTCTCGAACTTGGCGATGAGCTCGGAGATCGGACGCGCCTTGTCCTGCGCGGGGTCATACCAGCTCTCGAACATCTGCAGGAACGCCCACTGCGTCCACTTGTAGAAGCCGGGGTCGCAGGTGCGCACTTCGCGGTCCCAGTCGTAGGAGAAGCCGATGCGGTCCAGCTGCTCGCGGTAGCGGTTGACGTTCTTCGTCGTGGTCACCTCCGGGTGCTGGCCCGTCTGGATGGCGTACTGCTCGGCCGGAAGGCCGAAGGCGTCGTAGCCCATCGGATGCAGCACGTTGAAGCCCTTCAGGCGCTTGTAGCGCGAGAAGATGTCGCTGGCGATGTAGCCCAGCGGGTGTCCCACGTGCAGTCCGGCGCCGGACGGATAAGGGAACATGTCCAACACATAGAATTTCGGCTTCGAAGCGTCCTCGGACACCTTGAAGGTCTTGTTTGCGGCCCAGCTGGCCTGCCACTTGCTCTCAATCGATTTGAAATCGTAGTCCATACTATCTTTTCTTCTTTCTCTCCAATCTGAATTCGACATAGACCGACAGCGCGGTCTTCACTTTCTTGCCCCGCAGGATACCCGGCTTCCAGTCCGGCGACGCGGCGACCACGCGCACGGCTTCGGCGTCCAGGCGGGGATCCACCCCGCGGGCCACCTTCACGTCGCCTACCCTGCCCTTCTCGTCAATGACGAAATCCACGAGCACGCGGCCCTGCACGCCTTCTTCAATCGCGCTCTCGGGATAGCGGAGATAGGCGTACACCCAGCGCTTGAGGAACTCCGACGGGTCGTTGGACCGGAAGAAGGTCGGCTTGACGTCGCAGTCGAAGAACGACACGACGTCGCCGCCGGCAGCGCTCTCCTTGGAGCTGTCGCGCCGGAAATCCGGCTTGCGCCCGTTGATCAGGGCCACGGAGAAGTTGAACAGGTATTCGAGTTCGCGTTCCATCCCGTCGTATTCGAGGATGGAGGCGACGTCACGGTCGGTGTTGTATTCGGGATACATCCCGGTGGTGAACAGCACGGAAGGGATCTCGCGGTCATAAAAGATCCGGTGGTCGGAGCCGACCGGCTCCGGGCCGACCGTCTTCGGGACGACCGGCTGCAGGGTGGCGTTCACCTGCTCGAGCAGGATGTTGAGGTCGGGGTTGGAGGCCGTGAAGGCGTAGAACCCGTTCGACCCGGTGCCAAGCATGTCGAGGTTGATCATCGCGTCGATGCGGTCCGTCGCGGAGAAGGACCGGTTGAGGAAATACCAGGCACCCGCGCCCGTCTCCAGCGAGGAGCCGAAGGCGGCGAAGATCACGGAGCGCCGGAGCAGGACGCTGTTTTCGGAGAGCTTCCGGGCGAGCTCGATGAGCATCGCGAGCCCGGAGGCGTTGCCGTTGGCGCCGTAGTACGTGCGCTCGCGGGTCTCGCCGTCCTTCTGGTAAGTCATCGTCCCGAGGTTGTCCAGGCGGGCGCCGATGACGATGTAGTGTTCGCGCAGGGCGGGGTCATAGCCGTTGATGCAGCCCAGGACGTTGCGCGAGGTGAGCGTGTCGCCGGCGGCCTGCTTCAGGCCGAAAAGGTCGCCCTCCGCGCCGCTCAGCACCTCCACGCCGCAGGCGGCGAGCGCCTCCGTGACGTAGATCGCGGCTTCCCGCTCCCCCTCCGAACCGGCCTTGCGGCCTTCGAGGGCGGCGGACGACAGGAAGCCGACGTGTTCCTTCATCGCTGCCACGGCTTCGCTGTCCTCCATGCCGCCGGAGAACGGCCGATACTGGGCCGAGGCCCCTACGGACAGGGACAGGAGCAACAGGCAGGCAAAAATCCTCCGCATGGCCTACTCGTTCTTGAGAATCCAGGCGTCGGCAGGGCAGAAGGGCTCCTGACGGACTTTCTTGAGTGCAGCGCAGATCTCGGTGAGGCTGTTGGTCGGACACACGCCGACGGCGGAAATGCCGTTCTTGAGGGGAATGACAGCAGCCTTGTAGCCGGCCTTCTCGGCCCGGGCCGCCTGGCGGGCGGCATTGGCGGAGCTGCTGAAAGCGCCGATCATCACGTAGTAGCGGTTGGTCAGCGAAGCGTGGCTGATCCCCATGCGCTCAGAAGACTTGACGACATCGTCCCCGCTGCGGCGCAGCGAGTCCTCCAGGGCCAGGGAGTCGGAGACCCACTTGCGGATCCGCTCCCGCTCCTGGGACGCGGCCGCTTCGAGCGAATCCTTCTTCTGCTTGACCGCAGCGACTTCCCGCTCGATCTGCTGGCGCTTGGCCTCGAGGTCCGACGAAGTGGGGCGTCCCGCCAGGTTCCGGATGAAATCGCATCCTCCCAGCAGACAGACAGATGCGGCCATAGCCGCGATGATAATTGCTTTTCTCATATTTAACTTACAAAAATACAAAAAGTCTTATATTTGCACAATTTTATGAAATCAACCCGTCTTCTTCCCCTCCTTCTGCTGCTCGTCAGCGCCACGGCGCTGCACGCCCAGCGGCCCTTCTGGTACTGGTCCCCCGAACATTTTCAAATCCCGTTCCCAAAATCCGTCCTCCACGCGCCGGACACCGTCAGCGTGATCGTGATCGGTGATGTGATGATGCACGCCAAGCAGCTCGAGCGCGACCACCATACCTTCATGGAGCGGCTCGCCCCGGCGCTGCGCGAAGCCGATTTCGCCGTGGCGAACATGGAGTTCCCGCTGGGCGGCGAGCCCTACGCGGGCTACCCGTCCTTCTCCACGCCGGACTACTACGCCTGGTATGCGGCGGAGGACTGCGGGATCGACGTTTTCCTGACGGGCAACAACCACGTCCTCGACCGCGGCTCGCGCGGCCTGAAGCGTACGCTGGACGTGTATGAGGAAATCCGCGAGACGGTCGGCACCCGGCAGACGGGCGCGGCGCGCGACCGCAAGGAACTGGAAGAGACCTACCCGCTGATGCTGTCCCGCCACGGGATCAAGATCGCGCTGGTCAGCTTCACCTACGGGACCAACACCGGCGCGGACGCGGAATGGCCGAAGGTCAACTATATGCGGAAAGACGAGGTGGATGCGGCCATCAAGGCCGCGCGACAGAAAGGGGCCGATTTCGTCGTCGCCCTGCCCCACTGGGGCACGGAATACCAGCTCCGGCACGACGCCACGCAGGATTCCTGGGCCAAGTGGCTGGTGTCCGAAGGCGTGGACGCCATCGTCGGTTCCCACCCGCACGTCGTGCAGGACACCACGCACATCAAGGGCGTGCCGGTCATCTATTCGCTCGGCAACGCCATCTCCAACATGAGCATCATCAATTCGCGGCTGGGACTCGCCGCCACGCTCCGCTTCGTCTGCGACCCGCTCACGGGCGAGAAGCGGATGCTGGAGCCGGAGCTCCGCTTCCTGTGGTGCACCCTGCCGGAGCGCCTGCTGCCGGACAGCTATGCAAGCCTGTTTGTAAAAGAATGGGCCAGCCGCCGCAGCGACTGGCTCACTCCATCTGATTTCGATAATATGATCGAGACCTGGAAACGTGTCAAGGACACGTGCGGTATCGAAGACTGACCTGATTACTCAGCGTCGGCGAAAGCCGCGTACTTCTCGTGCTTGGCCTGGAACTCAGGATCTGAGCGGAAGCGGAAGCAAGCCTGCTTCAGGTACTCGGCGATGCTCTTCTTGATCTCGACGTCATTCACCATCTCGAAAGCCTTCTCGAAGGGAGCGACGCAGCCCTTGAGGTACTGCTCGAACTCACCGAGGAGCGCCTGATACTTGGCGTCGTTGTACTCCTCGTCAGCCTTCTTGCTGACCTCGACGGCCATGTTGTAGAGGTGCATACCCTTGCCGATGTAGCCCCACTCGTAGTTCGGATTGACCTCGATGGCCTTGTCGTAGGCGGCGAGGGCCTCCTCGTTCTGGCCAAGCTTGGCGCGGGCGTTGCCTTCCACATAGAACAGGGAGGCGTTGTTCGGCTCGTTCTTCTGGGCCTCGGCGAAGAGGTCGAAGAGCTGGGCGGTGTCCTCACCGCTGCTGATGTAGTAGTTGATCAGGCCGATGAGCAGGCTCTGGCTCTGCGGGAACTTCTTGGAGCCCTCGGACAGGTAGTTCTTGGAAGCCTCCTTGTCGCCGAGCTTCTCGGCGATGTCGGCGAGCTTGGCATAGATGTCACCCTCGGTGCCATAATAGCCGAGATTGAGGACGTTGCCGAAGAGATCCTTGGCGCGGGGCAGGTCATTCGCCATCCAGGCGGTGAGACCGGCGTTGTAGAGGGAAGTGGTGTCGATGGCGTTGGACGGCTTGGTGCTCAGCGCCTTGTTGGCCAGCTCGAAGAGGGCGGAGGCGTCGGCATATTTGCCGATCGTGTAGGCGCAGGAAGCGTCTTCCACCAGCTTGGAATCGATATTCTGGAGAGCCTCCTTGATAGCGGCGGTCTTCTGGCCCTTCTCGTCGAGCTCGGCGGCCTTGGCATAAGCCTCGATGGCCTTGTCAAGCGCGTCGGGAAGGATCGGTTCGGTCACCTCGACGGCGCAAAGCGCGCCGGCCTGGTTGAAGTAGACGTTGCGGGTGGCGAAGCTGCGCTTGGTCATCACCTGACCGGCAATCTCGACCTGAGCCTCGGAGAGGGGACGCTCGTTGGCGGAAAGGAGCTGGAACTCCTGGGCGTTCATACCGAGGATGGCATTGCCCTTCGGAGCCTCATAGGCCTTGACCAGCGCCTCGGCATATTTGATCCAAGTGGCGGTCTTCGTGTTCTGCTTGGCATTCTCGACGCCGGCCTGGGCCTTCTCGAGGGCCGCTTTCGCCTTGGCGACGTCGGCGTTCTGCGCCTGTGCGTTCACTGCGACGACGGCAGCGACAGCAAGGATTGCGAAAATCTTTTTCATTGGGTTATACGTGTTAATTAAATTAGTACCACAACAATTATTCAGCGGACTGCTCCGCTTCCGGCGTTTCCTCCGGGAGTTCTTCCTCCGCCTTGGCGACCGGTGACACCGCGGCGATTGCATCTCCCTCCCGGATATTGATCAGTCTCACGCCCTGGGTGGCGCGACCTGCGACCTTGATGTCCGATACGGCCATCCGGATCGTCAGCCCAGCCTTGGTAATGATCATCAGGTCATTCTCCTCGGTCACGTCCTTAATTGCAACAAGCGGGCCAGTCTTGTCGGTGATGTTGATCGTCTTGACGCCCTTGGCGCCGCGGGAGGTCAGGCGGTACTCCTGCGGATCGGAGCGCTTGCCATAGCCGTTCTCGCTGACTACCAGGATGGTATGGGCAGCGAAGTCCTCGGCCTGCGGGTTGTAGGAGAGGGCGCCGATCACCTCGTCGTCATCGTCGATATTGATGCCGCGGACACCCGATCCGCTGCGGCCGATGGCGCGCACCTCCTCTTCGTTGAAGCGGCAGCAGCGGCCCTTGCGGGCGGCGACCATCACTTCGTGGGAGCCGTCGGTCAGCAGCGCGTCGAGCAGCTCGTCGCCCTCGCGGATGCTGATGGCGATGATGCCCTTGTTGCGGCTGCGGCGGTTGGAGTATTCGGTCAGGTTGGTCTTCTTGACCACGCCCCGCTTCGTGACGAGGATCACGAAATGGTTGTCGGTGTAGTCCGGATTCTCGATGGAGCGGACGTTGAGATAGGTGCGGATGCGGTCGGACGGGTCGATGGAGAGCAGGTTCTGCACCGCGCGGCCCTTGGAGGTGCGGGTGCCTTCCGGCAGCTCATAGACCTTGAGACGGTAGCACATGCCGTGGTCGGTGAAGAAGAGCATCGTGGAGTGCATGTTGGCCACGTAGATATGCTCGATGAAATCTTCGTCGCGGGTGGCGCTGGCCTTCTTGCCGACGCCGCCGCGGGCCTGCGTGCGGAATTCCGTCAGGGCCGTGCGCTTGATGTAGCCGAGGTGGGAGATCGTGATCACGACGTCTTCGTCGGCATAGAAATCTTCGGGGTTGAATTCGTCGTCGGAGAGGGTGATCTCCGTGCGGCGCGGGTCGCCGTAGCGGGCCTTGAGGTCCATGGACTCCTGCTTGACGATGGCGAGCTGCTCGGCGTCGCTGGCGAGGATCTCGCGGCAGCGGGCGATGAAGCGCTCGAGCTCGTCGTATTCGGCCTGCAGGCGGTCTTTCTCCAAGCCGGTGAGCTGGCGGAGACGCATCTCCACGATGGCGGCGGCCTGGATGTCGTCGAAGTCGAAGGTCGACATCAAGGTGGCCTTGGCGTCGTCGACGCTGCGGGAGGCGCGGATGATGGCGATGATCTCGTCGATGACGTCGATCGCCTTCAGGAGGCCTTCCAAGATGTGCGCGCGCTTCAGGGCCTTGTCCAGGTCGAACTTCGTGCGGCGCACCACCACCTCGTGGCGGAAGTCGACGAAGGTCTTGAGCATGTCCTTGAGGGTGAGCGTCCGGGGACGGCCGCCCACGAGGGCCACGTTGTTGATGGAGAAGCTGCTCTGCAGCGCGGTATACTTGAAGAGCGTGTTGAGCACCACGTTGGCGTTGGCGTCTTTCTTGACGACGAACTCGATGCGGATGCCCTCACGGTTGGTGAGCTCGCGGATGTCGGCGATGCCCTCGATCTTCTTCTCGTGCACCATCTCGCTGATGCGGGAGAGCATGTCGGCCTTGTTGACCATATACGGGACCTCGGTGACGACGATCGTCTCGCGGCCGTTGTCGCCCTCCTCGATCTCGGTCTTGGCGCGGATCACAACGCGGCCGCGGCCGGTGCTGTAGGCGTCCACGATGCCCTGGCGGCCCATGATGATGCCGCCGGTCGGGAAGTCCGGGCCCTGGATGTATTCCATCAGCTCCTCGGTCGTGATGTCGGGGTTGTCGATATAGGCGCAGATGGCGTCGCAGACCTCGCCCAGGTTGTGCGGGGCCATGTTCGTGGCCATACCGACGGCGATGCCCGCGGAGCCGTTGAGCAGCAGCAGCGGGAGCTTGGTCGGCAGCACCGTCGGCTCCTGGAGGGAGTCGTCGAAGTTGAGCGTCATGTCGACGGTATCCTTGTCGATGTCGGCGAGGACATCCTCGGTCATCTTCTCGAGCTTGGCCTCGGTGTATCGCATGGCGGCCACGGGGTCGCCGTCCATCGAGCCGAAGTTGCCCTGGCCGTAGACCAGCGGATAGCGCTGGTTCCAGGGCTGCGCCAGGCGGGCCATGGCGTCGTAGACGCTGGAGTCGCCGTGCGGGTGGAACTTACCGAGTACTTCACCGACGATACGGGCCGATTTCTTGGTCTGTCCGCCGTAGTTCAAGCCCAGGCCGTCCATACCGAAAAGTACGCGGCGCTGTACGGGTTTGAGGCCGTCCCGGGCGTCCGGGAGGGCGCGGGACACGATCACGGACATCGAGTAATCGATGTAGGCCGTGCGCATCTCATGGTCGATCTCGACCGGTTCTATGATTCCTGTCACTTCTTCCTGGATTTCTTCAGGATTCTTAACCTCACTGTCCATAAAAATACAATAGTTCGAAACACGCAAATTTAACTAAAAAATCCGATTAATTTGCTATTTTTGTCCATATATTTACCGCCATGGAGATCAAGTTCTCGACAGACCTGCAGACCATCCTCAGCTATGCGCGGGACGAGGCCATGCGCACCGGAAGCTACGGCATCGGCGCGGACCACATCGTGCTCGGGATGCTGCGCCACCGGGACAACGACGCCTGCCGGATGCTCGCCGCCTGCGGCATCGATCCGGACGCGCTCAAGGCGGCCATCGACGAGCAGCTCTTCGCCGAGCAGCCCGTGCCCTGGCGGGACCAGGACCAGGTGCGGCCGACGCGCACCGCCGCCGCCCTGGTGAGCGGCGCGGCGTACGAGGCCCTCAAGCAGGGGCTGCACGAGATCTCCGCCGCGCACCTGCTCCTCGCCCTCTCCCGGCACGAGAAGAGCGCCGCGGCGGACCTGCTCCGCGGCCGGCAGCTGGACTACGACCACCTCCTCCCGCTGATGCGCGAGAAGAGCTATGTGCTGCCGGAGCAGGAGATTTCCCTGCCCCGGATGGAAGACCTGCTGGGCCCGCTGGGCGACCAGCTCACCCGCCTCTACACGGAAACCAACGAACAGACAAACATTTACAGCTGATGAAAAATCTGCTCACCGCCCTTTTCGTCTTCGTCTGCGCACTGGCGCAGGCGCAGGCCCCCGATACGACCCTTTGCTACGCGCAGCGCGACACCTGCGACCTGCTGCTGGACTTCTATACCGCCGCCCCGGGCCGCGGCCCCTGCGCCGATTCGCTGCGCAAGCCCGTGGTCGTCCACGTCTTCGGCGGCGCCTTCCTGGCCGGCAGGCGCAACCAGCCCTCCGACATTCCCTGGTACCGCGAGCTCGCCGACCAGGGCTACCACGTGGCCGCCATCGACTACCGCCTCGGCCTGAAGGGCCGCGACATCAAGCCCGACCTGTCGGCCGTCGGCGCCCTGATGGAAGCCATCCAGATGGCGGTGGACGACCTGTTCGCCGCCACCAACTACCTGCTGGCGAACGCCGGGGCGCTCGGCATCGACCCGGACCGCATCATCGTGAGCGGCTCCTCCGCCGGCGCCATCACGGCCCTGGAGGCCGAATGGGAGATCTGCAACGGCATGGAGCCCGCCTCCGTGCTGCCCGGCTGGTTCAACTACGCCGGCATCATGTCCTTCTCCGGCGCCATCCTCTCGCTGGACGGCCCGATCCGCTTCCCGCAGAAGCCCTGCCCCATCCTGCTGCACCACGGCACCGCCGACAAGATCGTCCCCTACGGGCGGATCGACATCTTCCGCAAGCACTTCGCGGGCAGCGACGCCCTTGCGAAGAAGCTCCAGGCCGTCGGCGCCAACTTCCAGATCCTGCGCTACGCCGGCAACGGCCACGAGATCGCCAACCTGATGCGGCGCAACCTCCCGGAGGAGCTCCGCTTCCTGGAGGAGAACGTCATCAAGGGCGTGCACAGAACGACGGACGCCACCCTCTCGGATGGCGCCATCGAAAAGCCCGACTGGGGCAACCTTCAGTTCCAGAACCTCTACGACGGCAGCGTCCAGCTGCAGTAGCGTCCCGGGCCCGGGACTACTCGGTCAGGCGGCGGAGGGCCAGCTCGACGAGCTGGGCCACGCGCGGCTTGTAGTCGGTGTTGGCGTCCTTGAGGTAGCGGTGCGCGATCGCGCAGCAGACCGTGGCGGCGTTGTGCCCGAGCTGGGCGGCCATGCCGGCGAGGGCGGAGCCTTCCATCTCGAAGTTGGTGATCTTGTAGCCGCCGAACTCGAAGGACTCGAAGTCCTC
>JAEEGJ010018972.1_pt1 | contig 15250 bp, 10 predicted proteins | sample 8958761 | NCBI WGS metagenome assembly JAEEGJ01 (sample SAMN16246546, study PRJNA631951) | gut metagenome | biome: gut microbiome; feature: rumen; material: RS-attached | host: Bos | place: Iran: Karaj | collected 2018-10 | reverse complement strand
TTATATTATATTATATATATATTATAATATATATATAATATAAAATTTATCTTTCCCTTTTTTACCCACAGTATAGCAAATATCTAATGCAACTGTGTCACTGCGTCACAGTGTCACAGCGTGTCAGGCAAACGGGGGGAAGTTTTTCGCTCGTTGACTGTACGGACTCCGAGGGCTGCGTTCATTTTCACCAATCTCTCGATTATAACATTTGAAATATTTTGAAAATAAACGGGGGAAAGTATTGTTTCGAATTGTTTTTTTTCGTACCTTTGCAACATGGAAATTGAATTAAAAAGAGCTATGAAAAAAATTCTTTTATTGACCGCTATCCTCATGGCAAACATGTTAACAGTGAGCGCAGCAAAGCAGAAAGTCACCGTCGACCGCATCGACCCGACGGATTGGTTTGTGGGAATGAAGAATTCCTCAGTACAGTTGATGGTCTACGGACAGGGCATCCGTGACGCGGAAACGGTCACGACAGACTACCCCGGCGTCGTCATCGACAGCCTCGTACGGTTGGACTCGCCTAACTACCTCTTGATATACATGAACCTGAAGGAGGCCAAGAGTGGCACGATGACGCTGAACTTCAAAGTTCAGAAGAAGACCATCAAGAAGACCTTCGTGCTGAAAGACCGCGAGATGACGGGCGACAAGCGTCAGGGCTTTACCATTGCCGACGTCCTCTACCTGCTGATGCCCGACCGCTTTGCACAGGGGACAGCCTCCCCCAACCCCTCCAAAGGGAGGGGAGAGGTGAAGCACCAATATCGGGTTGACCGCAGTGCTCCCTCATTGCGACACGGAGGTAATATTCAGGGTATACGCGATCACCTCGACTACTTCTGCGACCTCGGCGTCACAGCACTCTGGTTTACGCCCATCCTGGAGAACGACTCGCCCGACATGATGGAGTGGTCAACCTATCACGGCTACGCATGTACCGATTACTATCGCGTAGATCCACGTTTCGGCACCAACGAGGACTACCGACAGCTCATCGACGCCTGCCATGCCAAAGGACTGAAGGTGGTTATGGACATGATATTCAACCACTGTGGCTTCGAGCATCCCTGGGTGGCCGACCTGCCCTCAAAGGACTGGCTCAACCTGTCGGACTGGCTGAAGCAGTCGGGAGGTACCAGTGACTCGCGTGGCACTGACTTCCTCCAGACCAGCTATAAGCTCACACCCGTCCTCGACCCCTATGCCTCGGAGGTTGACCTGCGCGAAACCACGGAGGGATGGTTCGTCTCGACCATGCCGGACCTGAACCAGAATAATCCGCACCTGATGCGCTACCTCATCCAGAACAGCATCTGGTGGATTGAGACCGCAGGCATCGACGGCATACGCATGGACACCTATCCGTATGCCTTCCGCAAGCCGATGGCTCAGTGGATGAAGGAGCTGGACGAGGAATATCCCAATTTCAATACCGTTGGCGAGACGTGGGTGACAGAACCCGCCTATACCGCCGCATGGCAGAAAGACTCGAAGCTCTCTGACATCAATTCCTATCTGAAGACCGTCATGGATTTCTCGTTCCAGGAGAAACTCGACTCTGCCAAGCACGAACAGACTGACGCCTGGTGGAGAGGCATGAACAGGCTCTACAACTCGTTCTGCTACGACTACCTCTATCCCAACCCCAGCAGCGTGATGGCCTTCCTCGACAACCACGATACCGACCGTTTCTTGGGCGACGGACAAGACTCGTTGGCCCTGAAGCAGGGACTGGCACTGCTGATGACCGTCAACCGCATACCGCAGCTGTATTACGGCACGGAGATCATGATGAACGGTACGAAGGCGAAGACTGACGGCCACGTGCGCAAGGACTTCCCAGGCGGCTTCCCCGGCGACACGCACAACTGCTTCACCGCTGAGGGGCGCACCAAGGGCGAGCAGCAGATGTTCTCGTGGCTCTCACGCCTGCTACACTGGCGCCAGAACAACGATGTCATCATCAAGGGTAAGATGAAGCAGTTCATTCCGATGAACGGCATCTATGTCATCGCACGCCAGTATCAGGGCAAGACCGCCCTCACCATCATCAACGGCACCACGAAGCCTGCAACGATGGAGGTGAAACGCTATAAGGAGGTCATCGGCTCCGCCGCCCGCGTCAAGGATGTCCCCACCGGACGCTACTACGACCTGTCGCAAGATCTCCAGCTCAAACCCCGCCAAACCCTGGTGCTGAGCTACTAACATTACACAGCGGATTGCAATGCCACACTTCGCACCTTTAGGTAGAAGAACCGTCCCTACTGTGTAATAATGTAACGGAATGCTGGACATGACGAGTTATTTCCCCATTACGAGCCCGACGCTGATATTCTTCGTCGTACTACTCATCGTCCTGTTTGCCCCTATCATCATGGGCAAGCTGCGCATTCCCCACATCATCGGGATGGTGTTGGCAGGCGTCGTCATCGGCGAGCACGGGCTGAACATCCTGGTGCGTGACTCCTCGTTCGAGCTGTTCGGCAAGGTGGGTTTGCTCTACATCATGTTCCTGGCCGGATTGGAGTTGGACTTGGAGAGCGTAAAGAAAAACTCGCGACGGTTCCTGCTGTTCGGACTACTGACGTGTCTGGTGCCCTTGCTGCTTACCTACTTCATGGCCAGCTGGCTGTTAGGCTATTCGAACACGGCATCGTTCCTGATGGGATGTATCATGGCGTCGAACACGCTCATCGCCTATCCCATCATTTCACGCTATGGTCTGGGAAGCGACTCCAGCGTCATGCTAAGTGTAGGGTCCAGCATGTTCTCGCTGTTTCTGGCTCTGCTCATGCTGGCGGCATTGGCAGCATCCTTCGGAGAAGATGCTGGCTTTGGCTTCTGGCTGCTCTTTACGGTGAAGTTCTTCGGGTTCTATGCTCTTAGCATTTGGCTGATCCCCAAACTGACGCGCTTCTTCCTGCGCCGCTATTCCGACCAGGTCATGCAGTTCATCTTCGTTCTTGCGGTGATGTTCCTGTCAGCGGCCCTGTCGGAGGCTGTCGGCGTCGAGGGTATTGTGGGAGCATTCCTGGCAGGACTGATATTAAATAGGTATATCCCTCATGTGTCGCCGCTGATGAACCGCATCGAGTTTATCGGCAATGCCATCTTCATTCCCTACTTCCTTATAGGTGTGGGCATGCTCATCAACGTAGGAACGCTGTTCGAAGGTCTTCACATGCTATGGATAGTAGGACTTATCGTCTTCTTTGGAACCTTTGGAAAAGCCGTTGCCGCCTACTTCTCGAGCTTGCTCTTCCGACTGCCCAAGTCGTCAGGTCACATGATGTTCGGACTGACCTGTGCCCATGCCGCTGGAGCCATTGCGATGGTGATGGTGGGCATGCGGTTGGAAGTGGGCGATGGGCAGTATCTGGTGACTGACGAGATGCTGAACGGTGTCATCATCATGATTCTGATTACCTGCATCATCTCAACCTTGATGACAGAGCATGCAGCTAAGCAGATCGTTCTTGCCAACAGTCAGCAGCCCACAGCCCACAGCCAGCAAGTCGACGAGAAGATACTGCTCTGCGTCAAGTATCCCGAGATTGCCCCACAGCTGTTGGAACTAGCCATCATGATGAGTTCGCCAGAAGGACGTTCGCACAACGAACAACAAAGGCAAAATCGCGGACTGGTGGCACTGAACGTGGTGTATGACGACAAACTGTCAGCCAAACACCGTGAACAGGGCCTCCGCCTGTTGGAACAGTTGCAGCAGAGAGCAGCATCGTCCGATATCTACATGCAGACGCAGGTGCGACTGGCTACTAACATTGCCAACGGCATCAAGCATGCTTTCCGTGAGTTTGGAGCTTCGGAAATCATTATGGGTATGCACGTACATACAGAAGTCAACCCGAAATTCTGGGGCGACTTCATACAAAGTCTCTACAACGGTCTGAACCGCCAGATTGTATTGACGCGCTTTGTCCAGCCGCTGAACACGCTGCGACGCATTCAGGTCGTTGTACCTTCAAGGGCTGAGTATGAGCCAGGCTTCCACAGATGGTTAGAACGTCTGGCACGCATGGCTTACAACCTGGACTGTCGCATACAGTTCCATGGGCGTAACGAGTCGATGGACCTGATTCGGGAATACATCAACAACCACCATCTCAACGTACGCGCTGAGTACACCTTCATGGCCCATTGGAACGAACTGCCGCGACTGGCCGCCACCATTAACGCCGACCACATGTTTGTTGTCATCAATGCCCGTAAGGGTACCATCTCCTATAAGACAGCGTTAGAGCGTCTGCCCAACGAGTTGATGCAGCATTTCAGCGGCAAGAACCTCATGATTATTTTCCCAGACCAGTACGGAAGTACTAAGGAGGAAAGCATGACCTTCACCGCTGCCCAGCACCAGGAGGAGAGCAGTATTTACGATACCATCCTGCGGTGGATTAATAAACACAGAAGAAGTTAGAAAGTACACAAAAGGATTGCAACGCCACACTCTCGCAGAGAGAACCGTCCCTTTTGTGTAAAAGTGAAGAAAACGATGATAGAAATCAAAGGCATTAAGAAGAGCTTCGGCTCGTTAGAAGTATTGAAAGGTATAGACCTGACCATTCAGAAGGGTGAGGTAGTCAGCATCGTCGGTCCCAGCGGAGCCGGCAAGACAACCCTGTTGCAAATCATAGGCACTTTGGACAAGCCTGACGCTGGTACAGTGTACGTCGATTCAGTCGACGTAACCTCCCTCTCCCAGAAGAAACTTAGCGACTTCCGCAACCGCCATATTGGCTTCGTGTTCCAGTTCCACCAGCTGTTGCCAGAATTTACGGCTCTCGAGAACATCATGATTCCCGCCTATATTGCAGGAACCTCGAAGAAGGCCGCTCATAAGCGTGCCGAGGAACTGCTGCAGTTTATGGGACTGAGTGAGCGTGCCAACCACAAGCCCAACGAACTGTCGGGAGGTGAGAAGCAGCGCGTCGCCGTAGCCCGGGCACTGGTCAACAATCCCGATGTCATCCTGGCCGATGAACCCAGCGGTTCGTTAGACAGTAAAAACAAAGAAGAGCTGCACCAGCTCTTCTTCGACCTTAGGGATAAGTTCGGCCAGACATTCGTCATAGTAACCCATGATGAACACCTGGCCGGAATAACAGACCGCACTATCCGGATGCGCGACGGACTCCTGGAAGCTGAAGCTCCTGTCGAAACCGCCACCACTAACGAAAAAGCCGAAGCTCCCGTAGCAGCCGCCACATCCGAAGATGCTTCCTTAGAACTCAGCGCTCTTGGGAGTGCGGGGGAAGGGGATGACGTCACGGATGTTCTGCATGCCAGTGACGAAGAGAATCAGACGCTCGAAGCCTAAGCCGAAGCCGGCATGTGGACAACTGCCCCAGCGGCGTGTGTCGATGTACCACCACAGGTGGGTCTTGTCCATCTGACGGCGCTCAATCTCTGCCATTAGCTTATCGTAGCTCTCCTCACGGACTGAGCCGCCGATAATCTCGCCAATTTGCGGGAACAGCACGTCGGTGCCTTGCATGGTAGGACCAGGAGCCACGGCGCCCTTATAGCCGACGCTGGCCTCCGTGTCCGTAGCGTCTCCTGTGGACTCATTCTGCTTCATGTAGAACGACTTGAAGGCACGGGGATAGTCAGTCATGATGACGGGCTTCTTGAAGTGCTCCTCGACAAGGTAGCGCTCGTGCTCAGAAGCCAGGTCATCGCCCCAGTTGCAGGGGAACTCGAACTTCTTACCGTTCTTGATGGCCTCCTGCAAGATATTGATACCCTCTGTATAGGGCAGACGTACAAAGGTCTCCTTCAGTACACCTTCCAAACGGGCTATCAGTGTCTTGTCAATCATCTGGTTCAAGAACTGTAGGTCGTCTTTACAGTTGTCAAGCGCCCACTTTACGCAATACTTGATGAAGTCTTCCTCCAAGTCCATCAGTCCTTCCTGGTCGAGGAAAGCCACCTCAGGCTCTACCATCCAGAACTCTGCCAGATGGCGTGGGGTGTTTGAATTCTCGGCGCGGAACGTCGGACCGAAGGTATAGACAGCACCTAAGGCTGTGGCACCTAACTCACCCTCTAACTGGCCGCTGACGGTCAGCGAAGTCTGTTCGCCGAAGAAATCGTCATCGTAGATAATCTTGCCTTGCTCGTCCTTCTTCAGGTCGTAGAGGTTCTTCGTGGTCACCTGGAACATGTTGCCAGCACCCTCACAGTCTGAAGCTGTGATGAGTGGCGTGTGGAAATAGAAGAAGCCATGCTCGTGGAAATAGGTGTGGATAGCCATCGCCATGTTGTGGCGGATGCGCATCACGGCACCAAAAGTGTTGGTGCGCAGGCGCATATGGGCATTTTTGCGCATCACCTCGAACGACTGTCCTTTCTTCTGCATGGGGTAGGTGTTGTCACACAGACCGTAAAGTTCCAGACGGGTGGCCTGAATCTCGCAAGCCTGACCAGCACCCTGACTCTCCACCAGCTTACCTTCAGCACAGATACAACTGCCTGTGGTGATGTCCTTCAGTAGCTGCTCATCGAACTTTGTTGGGTCGACAACCACCTGTACATTCTTAATCGTCGAACCATCGTTGAGGGCAATGAAGTCAACAGCCTTGGAACTGCGGTGCGTGCGCACCCAGCCCTTTACACAAATCTCTTTTCCGTATTCCGTACTCTGCAGTACGTCAACTATTCTTGTTCTTTTCATTTGTCTTCTTGTTTTGTTTGTCGCTATGCCATTTATCTTCTTGTTTTGTTTGTCGCTATGGCATAGCGACATACTGAAACTTTATTCATATGCTCCCATGCGCAGGCGGTCGACCTCTTCCTCAGTGAGGTAGCGCCAGTCGCCGCGACGGACGTTCTTCTTAGTAAGACCAGCAAACTGTACGCGGTCAAGCTTCGTAACCTTGTAGCCAAGGCTCTCGAAGATGCGGCGCACGATGCGGTTCTTACCAGAGTGGATCTCAATGCCCACCTGCTTCTTGTCAGTATCGCTGGCGTACTCGATAGCGTCAGCCTTAATCTCGCCGTCTTCCAACGTAATGCCCTCAGCAATCTGCTGCATATCATGAGCTGTAACGTTCTTGTCGAGGTGCACGTGGTAGATCTTCTTCTTCAGGAACTTCGGATGTGTCAGTTTCGAGGCCAAGTCTCCGTCGTTGGTGAGCAACAGCACGCCTGTGGTGTTGCGGTCCAAACGACCAACGGGATAAATGCGCTCAGGGCAGGCATTCTTTACCAGATCCATAACGGTCTTGCGCTGCTGAGGGTCATCGCTCGTGGTGACGTAGTCCTTGGGTTTATTCAGAAGAACATAAACCTTCTTCTCGGGTGTCACGGGCTGATCGTGGAACTTCACCTCATCTGTGCGCAACACTTTAGTACCCAGTTCTGTGACAACCTGTCCGTTGACGGTAACTACGCCAGCCTGGATGAACTCGTCTGCCTCGCGACGGCTGCAAACACCGGCATTGGCCAGGAACTTGTTCAGACGGATGGGCTCGTTGGGATCGTAGTTCTCCTCCTTATACTCTATACGCTTCTTCAGCGAGTACTTGGCATTGGGATCGTAACCGCCACGCTGTTGTTTCTTGAAACCGCCGCGCTGCTGATAACCGCCCTGCTGGTAGCCACCGCCACGCTGCTGATAACCACCCTGCTGGTAGCCTCCGCCGCGCTGCTGATAGCCTCCCTGACGCTGCTGATAGCCACCTTGACGAGGTTGATAACCGCCTTCACCATATTGCTGACGGGGACGCTGCTGGTAACCGCCTTCACCGTATTGCTGACGGGGACGAGGCTGGTAACCGCCTTCACCGTATTGCTGACGAGGACGAGGCTGGTAGCCATTTCGTGGCTGACCATACTCTCCTGACGCCTCACCATACTGCTGGCGAGGACGAGGCTGGTAGCCTTGCTGTTGGCCGTACTGCTGGCGAGGACGCTGCTGGTAGCCTCCTTCATTATAATTGTTTCGGGGACGATAGTTGCCACGCTGGTTGGTACCGCCTTGCAGGCCTGCACCAAAACCCTCGGGACGGAAACCGCCCTCCTCCTGATTGTTGCTACGATTGAAGCTTCCCTGGTTATTAAAGGGACGAGGTTGATGAATACGTGGACGTGGCGAACGTCCGGGCTTGTAACCTTGATAACCACCCTCCTGGGGGGCTGTGTTCTGCTGCTCGGCAGACTGCTCTTCATTTTTCTTCTCGTTTTCGAAATCCATAATATTACTGTGTTTTTAGCTGAGAGCCTCACGACCCTCTTTGTGTTGATAATTTAAATTCTTAACTTTTAACTCTAAATGTTTAATCGGCATAGCCGATAATTCTTAATACTTAATCTTTAATTTTTAATTTTTAATTTTCAATTTACTACATTCCTGTATATGTACTTGGCGTTATGGCCATTAATTCTTCTTTGATTGCGTCACTGACATCCAGCCCCTGGATGAACGTGTGGATGGTCTCCTCGGTCATCTTCTCGTTAGTACGTGTCAGCGCTTTCAATGCCTCGTAGGGGTTGGGATAAGCCTCGCGACGCAGAATGGTTTGGATGGCTTCTGCCACTACGGCCCAGGTATTGTCCAGATCAGCCTGTAGCTTCTCCTCATTGAGGATAAGTTTGCGCAAACCTTTCAACGTGCTCTGGATAGCGATGACGGCATGTCCCATGGGAACGCCGACATTTCGTAGTACGGTAGAGTCGGTGAGGTCGCGCTGCAGACGACTGACAGGCAATTTCTGTGCCAAAAATGTCAGCACGGCGTTGGCCATACCCATATTACCCTCCGAATTCTCGAAGTCAATGGGGTTTACCTTGTGAGGCATGGCACTGGAGCCTACTTCGCCAGCCTTAATCTTCTGCTTGAAATACTCCATCGAGATATACATCCAGAAGTCACGATCCAAGTCAATGATAATGGTATTGATGCGACGCATAGCATCAAAGATAGCACCCAACCAGTCGTAGTTCGAAATCTGGGTAGTCCACTGCTCACGCTCCAATCCCAGCTTCTCGCTGACAAACTGATTGCCGAACTCGCGCCAATCATACTGGGGATAAGCCACATGGTGAGCATTATAGTTACCCGTAGCACCACCAAACTTAGCGGTAATCGGCGTATCCTTCAGTCCGCGCAACTGCTCTTCCAGACGATAGACATAAACCATGATTTCCTTGCCCAGACGAGTAGGAGAAGCAGGCTGTCCGTGGGTCTTGGCCAACATGGGCACATTCTTCCACTGCTCAGCATAGTCATTCAACTGCTCTATCAATTCCTCCACCATAGGATAGTACACCTGCTCCAGTGCCTCCTTGATAGAAAGAGGTACGCTGGTGTTGTTGATGTCCTGCGAAGTCAAGCCAAAGTGAATGAACTCCTTGTATTTCTCAAAGTCGCCAATTTTATCCAGCTGTTCCTTGATGAAATACTCTACGGCCTTCACGTCGTGGTTGGTAGTTTTCTCTATCTCCTTCACACGGGCAGCATCCTGCTCCGTGAAGTTACGATAGATATCTCGAAGCGATTCAAACAGGTTATGGTCAAAATCCTCCAATTGAGGCAACGGGAGTTCACAAAGCGTGATGAAATACTCGATCTCCACACGTACTCGGTAGCGAATCAAAGCATACTCCGAAAAATATCCTGCCAATTCTTCTGTCTTGTTCCTGTAACGTCCGTCAATAGGCGATATGGCGGTCAGTGCGTCCAATTCCATTGTTTCCTTTTATACCTTATTATATTATATATAGCTATACATTCTCTCAAATGTGCTGCAAAGGTAGTGCAAATTGAGCAAAATGCAAAATAAATTAGGATTTATTTTCATTTCCGAGATACAGCCTACCTTCGAGACATAATCTCAGAGGTACGAATAAGTGAGCAAAATACAAAAGAAAAACTCGTTTTTATTTTTATTTTCGAACGAAAGTACCTTAGAGACGAAGTCTCAGAGGTAGTGCAAATTGAGCGAAATACAAAATTAATGCCGATTTATTTTCAATTGCTGGTACGTGTACTAACAATTTTTTCTACGTGTACTAACAATTTTTTCTACGTGTACTAGCAAATTTTGCCACGTGAATGGCTCCAGAGTATTAATATCAAATAAAAAAGGGACTACACGTGAAGTCCCTTTTCTATTTGTTTATTGCGTTTACGATTCGCGCTTCAGCAGGATGACGTTGGCACCCTTGCCTGCAACGTTAGGCATCTCCTCGCCCACATCGGCTCCAATGTAAGTGGGGTCACAAACGGTGAACTTACGTCCATTAAGCATATAGCCTGCGCCTTGAACGTTCTCCTTGAACTCGACGGCCATTGCCAAGTGACCAGGATAGTAGACCAGTACGACATCCAGTCCTACGAGGTCGCGAACCAAGTGGGACAGCAGGATAGCGCGGTCTTCACAGTCGCAATAGGGATAGAAGAAGGTCTCCTCGCCAAAGAAAGCACGGTCGCGCCCCCAAACATCATCATCGTAGGCATAGAGGAAACAGCCCTGATTAGGATTGGTCTTCTTGATATCGGTCTTACCCTCAACCCACCAAAGCAATTGCTGTACCTGCTCCAGGGGAGTCATTCCCTTCAGCTTGGCACGCATCTGGGGATAGAGTTGCTCTGTAATACCCTTCTCCAACGGCGTATTGGCATACAAGGCACAACGACTCATAAAGTTGCCACCGGTATAAGAAGCGGGATAGGTATCGAAGAAATCGATATAGTTCTTATTGGAATGAAGGGTGAAGCTGAAGTCTGGATTCTTCAACGAAGTGATGGTACGCTCGTTGACGGGTCTTTCTGCAAAGTCCTGACGTGCATTCATCTGCAGCGACATAGCACTCTCCTTGGGGAACTTGGCCTTGCAGATATTCAGTTTGTCGCCATCCTTAATATTCTCCAGCAGATAATACCACTCGCCATCTACATAGAAGTAGGACTTACCAAACATATTATACTGGCTGGCCACAATCATGTAGAGCGTCTTTCCATCGTGAGCCATACGCATCTTATAGCCTGACTGCGAATAGAGGAAAGCCAATGCAAGGGTAGCCTCGTTGGTATGGTTGCCATAGAACTTATTGGTCAGCGCAAGCAACATCTGATAGTAAGCCCAGTCTGAGAAGTTATGAGCCTTACGCTCCTCCAAGCAGTCGTAGAGCATATTGTCGAACTGAGGCTTGGTGAACTGATTGATGGCATCAGCTACCTCATCACCAGAAACACCAGGGAGGGTGAAACGGCAATTGTTGCCCATGCGGACCTTACACTCTGTGCCGAAGACATCGAACTTATAGTAAGGATTAGGATCGCTGGTCTGTTCAACCTTTGCCAAAGGCTGGGGTTGCTTAGTAGCTGGAGCGGGAGCGGGCACAACGGTTGCCACGGGAAGTATCTTATTCGACTTCTCACGCTTGGCCATCTTTTTCTTTTCCTTCTCCTGCTTCTCCTTTTCCTTCTGTGCCTTCTTATCCTTCTTGTCGCCACCACCAAACAGCTTGCTGAAGAAACCTGCCGTTTCTTCCTCATAGCCTGGAACTACCATCGGTTCTACCTTTTCTTCCTCAGGAATGGCAACGGGAGGCTCTGCGCCAAACTCCTCCCAAGCCTCGCGAACAAACTTGGTGTACTCAGCAAGAGCCTGTTTACGGAAGTCAGCATACTCCTTCTTGGCCTTCTTCTTGAAAGCCTCGAAGTCCTTACGGAAGTCTTTCTTCTGATTCTGAGCCTGTGCAGGAACCACCAGCACAAGCATCAGCAACTGGAAAATGACTATCAACTTTTTCATAGTTCTGATGTTTTAATGTTCTTTTTCACAAGGTACGGAATCAACCTCCACCTCCAACAACGTAGAGTCCTTGATAATAATCTCACGGGTAACAGTGGCAGGATCGCTGTGGCGACGCGACTTCACCGTCTTGTCTTTGCGCAACTGGGCAACAACAGACTTGACATAGTCCTTGGTCAGCGTCAACACGGTATTGCGCTTATCAGCCAGAAACGAATTCAACTTAGCCTTGCCAGGAGAATTGATGACATACTGCTTGTCGCCATCTTCAGCCAACAGGGTAATAGATCCAGTGAAAGACACATTCAGCGTAACATCGCCCGTAAGGACATCGCCCTTATCCACTTGGCGCTTTCCCTTGGCGTCAATCACCTCCACACGGCCACTTACCTTGGAAACCACATACTTGGCTGCCTCGCCCTTGGCCATTGCTAGCAAGGGCATAAGCAGGAGTATGCAAAACGCTAATAATTTCTTATGATTCATTTTTCTTCTCCTTATTAAATACACTTAAGGTCTTAATAACATCATACAGATTCTCTGCCATGTAAATAAGTGCAATAGACGACATGGCAAAGGCCAGACTGATGCTGTAGTTGTAACTGCAGAAGAGGATGAAGGTAATCCAAACAATCAGCGACAACCATCCTGCAATCAGCAGACCTCGTATCAGCGAGGCTCCGAAGATAACTCGGAACAGCGTCTTCTTCTTGGTAGTGAAGCTCTTATAGTAAGACAGCAGGATTACAGACAGGAATACGATGATGAACGAGGCCACCATTGTAACGCCTGTAGAGGCGTGCTTAATCTCAGACTGACGGAGCATCGTTTCTGCAGCATAGGCCAACAGCTCTACACCAGCAATCTTGCCCTGTGGGGTATAGTGCATGTCGCCTTCTTCTGTCATAGCACCAATAAGCACCAGATGATCCTCTATCCAATCGCGATTCTCGAGAATGGAATCGTAAGGCACAATGTGATACTCCTTTGGCGAAAAGTTGATATTAATATTCTTCTCAGACAAAGGCACTACCTCCTGTTCAGCATAGAGGTCGACTACTTTCTTGATGAACGATGGAACCACCTTGCCACCAAGTTCGCGTCCGACGCTGACCGCACGCTTCATGCCACCATAGAGTTGGCGAGGCATGTTGGTGAAGCCTTCGTTGACACTGTCGCTGGGCGTAAAGAACGAATGTACCGTCTCGCCCTCCATGCTCTCCGCATCAATAATCTTATAGGAGAACACGAAGTTATGAAGCTGCTTAACGGTATTTGCCAACAGCGTATCGCCCTCAAGGTCTTCTTCCTTATAGCCTTCGAACACCACATCGACACCCACTGCCTTGGGGTGGAGAGCATCCACCTCCATGAACAACTGGGCAAAATCGCGGCGCTTCCTCAGCTCCGTCATATCGACAATGGTCACGATACGACTGGTTTCCCGCTCGCCTGTGTCGAGCAACTTATAATAGAAGTCGGTAAACGAATAGTCCTCCAGAATTTCAGCCACAGGGTTGAAGACTTTCAGGTTGAAAGCCGCCAGCACGTAGATTCCCACGATACCAAACGCGAGACACGTAACAGCGAAGTATCTCCAGAGTTTATCCATTAATCCTTACCGAAATAAGCCTTTAACTCTTCACTCAGCTCCTTGCCTTCTTTCTCTAATTCAGCACGAACGGCCTCCTTGGCAATCTCCTTGATAGAAGATACTTTGGTTACCATGCGAACCATCACTTCCTTATTCTTATTCTTCAGTTCGCGAGTTACTGTCAAAGGAGTCTGCACACGACCCAGCTTCTGCGAGAAGATGCTCTTATTCTCAACCAGTGTCGTAGTGATAGAGGCAGCCTGATCGTCAGCCAGCATCTTGTTAGCAACCATGTTGTCAACGATACCCGTAGCTTCAGAACTAATCTTGCTGGCGATATTCATACGAGCCAGCTCAGTAGCCTGGATCTGGGCAGCAGCAAAGTTCTCAGCTATAGAACGACCCTCACCATCAACATAAACGGGTTCCATGTCGTCGTCATAGTCTTCCAAGAACATATAAAGACGGTCAACCTGCTTCTCCAAAGGAAGTCCACCAGGAGATACCGTCCAACCTTCCTTTTGCAAACGCTTTGCCTCCTTCTTTGCATCCTTAGAAGCTTTCTCCTTCAAGGCGGCCTTGTTTTCCTTTACCTTTTTCTGCAAAGCATTCTGAGCAGATACTCCCATTGACAAGGAGAGCATTACCAACACTGCTAAAAATTTCATTGTTTTCATAATTCTATCATTTTAATTAGTTATACTATTCACTGTTCACTATTCACTGTTCACTAGCGAAGCGCTTAAAAGTCGCCGGGTTCATAGAGTCCGAAATTCGGATCCTTCTCCGGTTGCCATGTTCTCAGTTTGATAAGCGGCTTCTTAGGTTCATTGATATCTACCAACAGCATCAGATAGCCTTTATCGCCGTAGGTTGACGAATAGTAGTCCTGCTGAATCTGGATACCATACGATTCGCCACCAGCACCCATCTTCTTGACATCATTGTCGGAGAAGCGGATGTTCACAAACTCGTTGCGCTCGAAACAGCGCTTCAGAGAGGCCAGATATTGATCCTTCGTCTGTCGGTTCATCTTGATAATATGATTACCCTCTTGACTAATAGACGATTGATTCTCCCTATTTGTTACACTATTGGCTTTACTAACTACCGAACCCGTGATGATAACAGCATCATCGTCGAAGATAGAGCGGATATAGTCCAAGCGTTTCAGGGCGTAGGCCGTCTTGTAGTTTTCGAGGAAATTCATGATGGCCAGACGTGACTTCTCGTCCCAAACACCCTTGTTCAGGATGTCGTCCTCAGCAGTCTTGCCCAGTCCAAAGGAGATGTTGTCAATCTTCTGTTCCTTATTAAAGGTCAGCACAATATCCTCGACAAACGTGGCACGACCACCAGAATTGAACGAGAATGACATGCGCAGTCCACGCTCAACAATACCATCTTCCGACTCCAGGAAACGGATGTTCTGTGAGTCGAGCACCTTAGCCTTACCATATTTCATCAGTTTGGTGAACATGCTCCAGCCTACCGATGTAAAGAGGTCGCGAGCGGAGTCGTAGTTCTTCTGCTTCACGGCTGCTACCATCTTCTCGATAGCATTCTTATAAGCATTGACATTCTTCTCGATGGGCTTGGGAGGAGCTATCGACACCTCATTGGTGGTGAACGACTGGCTCTGCATCATCTCCATACGGGCCTCACGCTCCTTCTTCTTCTCATTGCTCTTCAGCATGACGTTGGTGTAAGCCTTAGGCATGGGAGTACCTTTCACGGCATTGAGCACCATCTCGACTTCATTGTCAATCTTGGCCTCACCGGCATATTCGTACTCGTACTTCATCTGCACCTGTGAGCCATCAAAGCCAGGAGCCAGTTCCAAGACACCCCAGCCATCCTT
>JAEEGJ010018970.1_pt1 | contig 15251 bp, 13 predicted proteins | sample 8958761 | NCBI WGS metagenome assembly JAEEGJ01 (sample SAMN16246546, study PRJNA631951) | gut metagenome | biome: gut microbiome; feature: rumen; material: RS-attached | host: Bos | place: Iran: Karaj | collected 2018-10 | reverse complement strand
AGGAAATCGTCAACGAGCGACTAATGAAGTCCACTATCCAGGACAACGCCAACTACTTCTCTCGATACAGGAAGACGGTCATGATAGCCTACCCTATCCTTGCAGTTTTGGGGTTTGCCTACTTTACATTTTTAGGAGAACTTCTGCCATTCGGACTTTCATTTCTGCTGCTGATGGTATTTTCGATAGTATTCGAACTTTGGCTTACACGGAATGTAAAACGGCAGGCTATGGAAAATGCCGATTTGCTGACACTTTCAAAGAATATGCAGAAACTGAAGTCGGGATATGCCGTCTATACGGTTTTTATTATGGCACTTGGCTTTATGTTTGTCCTTGTACATATTCTAAAAAACAATGGCTATCTGACAAGTGCGATTGCCGAATATAATATGACACCAAATTATAATGCAATCTGGTCGATTTGCTTTGTAGGGCTGCTACTTCTGACTTTTGCAATTCTGGCTTACCGCAATTTTGTCGGACATTGCAACGATGTAATCCGCCAAATCGGTTCCTACGACGGCAAACCGCAACCCAAAAGCCCACGCACATTTCTGCTTTTCCTCGGCAGTATGATTATTGTGTTTGGCATTGGTGTTTTACTTGTCCACTTTGCTCTACGCCCTACCATATATGCCCGTGCAGAAAACGACCACACGACCGAAGGCAAACTGGAAATCTGGGAAATTTATGCCGACACAATTGTTTCACCTGACAACACAAAACTCGTTATGGCACAATGGCAGCAAAGTGATTCTATTGTTGTTATGAAAAGTGAGTTGCCAGTGGTTGATACTCAGAAAGATTCAAGAATTTTTGCCTTGAAAAAGGCAACGCCCCAGGGTCCTGCCATCAGTTCTGGTGTTATGGGGGGCAAGCCGATAATACAAAGTGTAGAAACCTCTGTTTCCTGCAAAAATGATGACGGCTATGTGCCGATTATTGTCCACTTGACATCAGAAGCAAGCCAACTTTGGTCGCAATTTACCAGAGAGATAGCAGGTCGTTATGCCGCTCTTGTAATTGATGGAGTTGTGGTTCTGGAATGGTATGTTCAGTGCGAAATTAACAATGGGCAATTCTTCATCATGCACAAATGGTCTTCGGATGACGAATTGGAAGAGTATTGCAGGAAATTGTTGCGACAGTAGGCTTTCTGTGAAGGTGAATTTGTAAGCAAAATAAAGGCGCGACTTTCGGGTTGCGTCTTTTTTTTGTGTAATATTGCATCGCAAATCAATATAATATTTAATTTATTGCTGAATCTGAAACAACAAAAAAAGCAACTGTATTGAGCAGTTGCTTTCGTAAGTAAGTAAATTTTAAGATTTTAATCCCCTTCGCCATTAAGCATTTCATATACTTCTTTTGAGGAGAAACTTCCTGCACAAACGAGAATCGAGCTTTCCTCCTTTTCCTGTGTGGCTATTATTAGTTCATGCGGATTGCGTTTGTCGGTAAAGATAAAAACAACACTTTCGCCACCATCGCGTGCGGTCATGAGTATTTCGTAGTTTTTGTCATTGCTTAAAACTTCTATGTCCTTGTCTATTTGACTCTTGCCCTTTGCTGTGTTCGAATTGATGATAAGCATTTTTTCTATGCCTACGAGGTTGCCGAGTTCTGAGTCCAAGGCAGACAAGGCAGAGTTTGCCAGGTTAAACATTGCTTTGTTTATGCAAACGAAATCCACATCTTCCATTTTGGCGTACTTTTCGAAAATCTTGTTTTGTGCCATTGCTGCAAATGCGCAGGCAATAATTGCAATTGTTATTATTAATCGTTTCATATTCCTTAATTTTTAAAGTTTTGACTGATTTTTTATCTTGTTAATTTTTGAATTTGTCTTTTGAATGGCTTCTTGTGCAGGCTTTTTGCACATTTGTATAGAACGGGAAACTATGCTGTTTGCTCTCTCAATCTGCATTGCTGCTTCTTCTACGCTAGCGCAAGTGTCGCGGAATGGCGATTCATTAGATTCTTGATTTTGGAACTGCATTATGCAAATCCCGACTATTGCGATAACGGACACAGCCGCCGCTATACGATACCAGATTGTTTTTGGCGGTTTTTCTAGTCGGAAAACATTGCTTTTAGGTTGTCGTGATGCTGGTTCTGGATTTTTCTCCGTTTCCGAATCATTGAGATTGCCTACAAAAGCATTTATTTCCGTTGCAATATCGTCGGGTATATGGGTGTCGGCGATTTCTGCCATTGACAGAAACAATGTGCGGTCGGCTTCAAGTTCGGCAGGAACATCGTCGGAACGGAAAAAGTCCATCAGTTTTTCTTCCTCTGCGGGAGTCGTTTTCCCTTCGTAGAAGCGGATGAGTAGTGATTCGATATTTGATTTCGTTTCCATAGTCATAATGATTTAAAATTGTCTCTTAATGTTTTTCTTGCCCTAGAAAGCAATGTGTATATGTTTTCTCTGCTAAAATGCGTTATTTCTTCAATTTGCTGTATTTCAAGGCCATCTATAGTGCGCAGGCGAAGCACTGTTTGCTGGTCTTTCGGTAGAATACTTATCATTTTCATAACTTCGACCAATGTACTGCTGGCATTGATTGAATCTTCTGTTTTGTTGTCTAAAAGTATGTCTGCCAAATCGTTGTTTTCTGTATGTTTGCGTTTCAGTTTGTCGAAGCAGTTGTTGCGAACTATTGTCAGCACTAGAGGCAGAGGTGATTTGTCGTGGTCGATGCTGTTTCGTCGCTGCCACAATTCGGCATAAACATCCTGTACGCAGTCTCTTGCCTCGTCGCTGTTTCGCAATATGTTGTATGCGAGGGCGTACATTTTGCTGCTGAATGGTAGGTACATATTTGAAAACTCTTCGTGTGACATTTTCTATTCGTTCTTAATCATCTTCCGTATGTGATACGATTGAAATCATAAAATCTTACAAAATTATATATTTTTTTCTTGTCTTTGCTAATGATAAAAAAATCAACTCGCTGTATTGCTTTGATTTACAACTATAAACAAAATCCATATCTCGGGCAAAATTTAAATTTCTGCCTTAATTTATTTTTTACCTTTGTAAGTCATTACAAACAAAACCATAATATATGATAGACCAAATAATCAACTACAATAAGACTTTCGTTGAACAGAAAGGTTATGAAAAATATCTGACGGACAAGTACCCCGACAAGAAACTGGCTGTGCTTTCGTGCATGGACACCCGACTGACGGAACTGCTTCCTGCCGCTTTGGGACTGAAGAATGGCGATGCGAAAATCATAAAGAACGCCGGAGGTTTGGTCATTTCAGCGTTCGATTCGGCAATGCGTAGCCTGATTGTAGCTATTTACGAACTCGGCGTGAATGAGATTATGGTGGTGGCACACTCGCATTGCGGGGCTTGCCACATGAGCTACGACCACTTTCACCACGAAATGATTGCCAGAGGCATCACTGACGAGACCCTTGACACCATCCGCAAATGTGGCATCAATTTGGACCATTGGCTCGAGGGTTTCAAGGATACGCCAGAATCTGTCCGTAAGACTGTCGAGACCATCAAGACTCATCCGCTTGTGCCGAAGGACATAGTGGTGCGCGGTTTCATAATCGACTCGGAGACCGGTGCTTTGGATGAAATAAAAATGTAAGATGCTAACAATATGATACTTTACTTCTCTGGTACAGGCAACAGCCTGGCAATAGCAAGGCATATTGCCGAAAAGGTTGGCGACAAGATAATGCCGCTGCGCGAGGCGGTTGGCAAGGATTTGACTGGCGAAAAACGCATTGGTCTGGTATTCCCTACATATTGGCTCGATGCGCCTATTGCGGTACGTGATATTGTGCCGCAACTTAATATCAGTCCTTCGTCGTACACCTTTGTTGTCATCACCTGCGGGGCGCAGACCAACAATGCGGTGTGGTCGGTGCGTCGGATTTTGCGACAGAAGGGCATAAAGCTTTCATATTGCAACAAAATCCGCGTTCCCGACAGTTCTGCGCTTGCCTTCGGACGCAATCCCAACAGTCAGGCTTGGAAGTTTGAGCGTTACGCACCGCGCTTGGAGCAAATTGTGAACGATATTGCCGACGAAAAGCACGGTTTCCACTATGCAGGATTCGACCCACTGGGCTGGTTGCTCAATCGTCCGTCCATCGCTGCGAAAACTCAAAACTCGACCCGTCCTGCCTGCAATACCGACAAATGCGTGGGCTGTGGCATTTGTGCAAAAGTTTGTCCGCAGAAAAACATCACCCTTGCCGACGGCAAAGCCAAACTAGGCGACAATTGCGCGATGTGTCTGGCCTGCTTGCATTTCTGCCCGCATCAGAGTCTGGAAGTCAATGGCAAAGCGACACTAGCCGAACGGCAGTACCACCATCCGGAAGTTGGGCTAAAAGATATGATTGAATTTTAGCGGAGCGAACTCGGCGGACTTGTTACAATCCAAACACCTTTCGGAAGAACGCTACCGTGTTGGCTATGACTATGGAGCGGTGGCGTGTGATGGTGTGGTTCTCGCCTTCGATGATTTGTAGGGTGGCGTTAGTGCCGTATGTCGGCAGGTAGCGTTCGCTGCACCATAGCGGTACAATGCCGTCGTGGTCGCCGTGTTGCAGCAGCACAGGACCCCGATAGGCTGCGGAGGTGCCATAAATGTCGAGTTGCTGGGTGGACACGAGGTATTCGCGTCCTAATTTGTAGAATCCCAAGCAGCGTATGTATTCCGGCGGGTCGTTGGGGTCGAAACGAGCATTGAAGAACTTGCCTCCCTGGCAGGCCTCCTTTATGACCGTTCCCGGGGCAAGAAGCACTAAGCCTGATACGGTCTTTCCTTCGTCCGACAGCCGTCCTGCGGTCATTGAGGCAACGACGCCTCCCTGCGAGTGACCTAATAGTCCGATGTGGCTTGCGTATGGCAACGAGCTTACATAGTCCCATACGGCGTGAGCGTCGGCAATCTCCTTCTCGATGGTCATATCCTGCTTGCGCCCGTCGCTTTTGCCATGGCCGTTGAAGTCGAAGCGAACAGACCCGATGCCAGCCTTTGCAAGACCTTTGGCAATCTGTGGCATGGGGGTGAAGTCCTTGCTCGAGAATATGCCGTGCATAAGTATCACCATCGGACAATGGTCGGTTGCCGTGTCGAAGCCTTTGGGCAGTGTAATCTTGTAGGCGATATTGCCTTCGGGACCTTTTATGGAAGCCTTTTGTGTATTGCAAGCCGTCAGCAACAGCAGTCCAAAAGCAATCAGAATGGAATAACTAACAAATTGTTTCATAGTGGGATAACGGCGAATGAGGCGATTTATTGTAGAGAACCATTTTTTTATAACGATTGCATTTTAACCTATTATTTGTATTTTTGGGGCTGACAGATTCGGAACTAAAAGCGATGGTTGAATTGATAATGTCGAAATAGAAATGGCTCAATGGCACAAAAATAAAATCCAACGCGAAAACGGAGAATGGGTTGATTCTCAGTTCCCTATAATTGTTTCGGCAAGCCGAAGCACCGACATTCCAGCCTTTTATTCCGACTGGTTTTTCCATCGGCTGAAAGTAGGCTACTCGGCATGGACAAATCCGTTCAATGGCGTGAAAAGCTATGTGGCGTATGGCGACACCAGATTCATTGTCTTCTGGTCGAAAAACCCAGAGCCACTGCTGGAACATCTTGATTATTTGCAGGAGCGTAACATCGGCTGTTACATTCAATACACTCTGAACGACTATGTTGCTGAAGGTTTGGAACGAGGTGTGCCAGCGCTTGAAAAGCGGATTGATACATTTCGGCAATTAGTCGAAAAATTAGGCAAGGGCAGGGTCGTTTGGCGTTTCGACCCGCTGATTCTGACGGATAAGATTTCGATTGACGATTTGCTTTGCAAGGTCGAGAATATCGGTAACAAATTGGTCGGATATACCGAAAAGCTGGTTTTCAGTTTTGCGGACATTGCCTTCTACAAAAAGGTGAAAGCAAATCTTGAGAAAAGCAAGGTCAATTATTCCGAATGGACAAAAGAGCAGATGCTTGAGTTTGCTAGGCGGCTGGTGGAATTGAACAAATCAAACAATTGGAACTACGATTTGGCTACCTGTGGCGAAGTTGCTGACCTTGATGGCATATCGCACAACCATTGCGTTGATGACAATCTGATGATTCGTTTTGCATACAAGGACAATGCCCTGATGGATTTTTTAGGCGTGGAAATCAAGACCATCGAAAAAAGTTTGTTTGGTGCGATGCCTATTCCGCCTAACGCCATTATGCTGAATGCCAACAAGTATGCCATAAAGCACAAGGACAACCGCGACAAAGGTCAGCGTACCGCCTGCGGATGTATGGTGAGCAAGGACATCGGCGAATACAACACCTGTCCGCATTTGTGCGAATATTGCTATGCAAATGCCAGCAAAGAAGTGGCGGTAAAGAATTATGAGCAAGCAAAATTAACGGATTGGAAATCAGAAACGATAACGGGGAAATGAAAATTAATTTTAACGCAAAAACAAAAAATAATAGGATATGACAGACATTTGCATTAAGACAGAACGAGTTTTCAGCATCTTTCATGAACTGAACCAGATACCACGTCCATCGCATCACGAAGAACGGGTGGCTGATTATCTCTGCAAGTTTGCAGAACGAAATCATCTGGAGTACGAACGCGACAAGGAAAATTGTGTTGTGATACGCAAGCCAGCCACTCATGGTCACGAACAGGCCGAAACCATCGTGTTGCTGAACCACATGGATATGGTGTGCGTGGGTATGGGCGACCCGCTGAACGATCCCATTGAAGCTTACGAAGATAACGGATGGATGAAAGCGCGTGGTACATCGTTGGGTGCCGACAATGGTATTGGTCTGTCGATGGCTCTTGCCGTACTCGAGGACGATAGCATTGTACATCCTGCCCTTGAGGTCATCGCTACGACTAACGAGGAAGACGGAATGTCGGGTGCTTCGCAGTTGAGCAAGGATTTTCTGAAAGGCCGTAAGGTCATCAACCTCGATTCGGAGGACTACGACACCATCACGACCGGTGCCGCAGGAGCCTGCCTGCAGTTCCATAGCATTCCAATTAGTAGACAGTTGGCTCCAGAGGGTGCGCGTAGTTGGTACCGTATCCGTATGGAGGGCGGACTCGGTGGCCATTCTGGTGTCGATATCAACAAAGGCCGTTGCAGTGCAGTGATTCCTGCAAAGTCTATCCTGAAAGATATTTGTAAGGAAGAGTGGGTTGATGTTGCCAGTATTGAAATTGGTGAGGCAAATGCTTCAATAGCCTCGAAAGGGGAGATAGTGATTTGCATTGCCGATGAGTACTCTGAAATAGTAAGAAAAAGAATCAATACTATCAATCAGCGTTTATTCGGGGAATACCGCAGTAGCGATCCTGGCATGACATGTGGAATCGAGGAATGCGACAAACAGGATACAATCATTCCAAAGTTGGTTATTAATGCCCTCGCAGGCTGTCTTGAGCAACTGCCGCAAGGCATGGTGAAGATGAGCGAGGCTATGCCTGGCACTGTGGAAACTTCAAACAATATCGGACGAATTGTTGCAGAAAAGGACCGCATTTTTGTTTCGACACATACACGCAGCTTTATCGACAACGATATGGTAGCGCTAAGCAAAGATATAGCAAAGACCTTTGCTGCCGCTGGTGCCAATTCCGAAGTTGTGATGTCTGCTCCAGCCTGGCAGGAGGACCAGCAGTCGTCATTCTTGCAATTGGTAAGCAACACATTCCAGGATGTGTTGGGTTGGCGTCCTCGCATGGTAGCCATGCACTTTGTATTGGAAGCAGGCTTCTTTGTACAGCATTATCCAGGCATCCAGATAGCCAGCATTGGACCTCGAATCGTGGAACCACATTCCACTAGCGAGCGAGTTGAACTATCTACCATTCACGACATCTGGCAGGTGCTGCTCGAATTGTTGAAGCGTTTGGCGTAATTGCGGTGAAATTAATGTTATGATTGCGATTTGTTGGATTTGGATGGGGCGGTAAAGAATTTTGAGCAAGAAAAATTAAATAATTGTGGAGAAACGATAAGGGGTGAATAACCTTTTGTATATTTGCAAACAATAAATAAAATTTGATAGTTATGAATCGTCTAAAATGGCTCTTACTATTCCTCGTAATAACTTGTTTAACAAATGCACAGCAGTTTAAGTTGGTTGAAGATACCATACGGATTAACGCTTCTGATTTTATAAGTCCTGTTTCCCGTTTTAAAATGAAATGGGCTGTAAAATATCACGAATACTATTTCTGTATTTTTGAAGAAGATTTATTAATATATTCAGCCGGTGCTCCAAAGAACAGGTTGCTCGTTATATCCGAAGACGGTAATAATATAAAAGAGGTGGATTTGCCAGCGGATTTTTGTTATGGAGATCACGGAGATCTTTTTGTTCGTAACGATAAACTTTTCTTAAAACCATATTTGCCAGAAAAAAAACGGAGCTATTATTTTGACATGGCTGAATGGGAATGGGTTCCTATAAAAATGGTTTCGAATATAATATATGAAGATAAGCAATACAGAGTTGCTGTTAAAGAGATGGGAGAATGGGGTGATTATACTTGGTTTATAGAAAGATCACCCATATGTGGGAACGAATACATTATGGCAGAAAAGTTATCGCGAATTATAAAAAAAGATAGTACATATTATTTTATTCGTGGTGGTAAAATAGATACATTGGTATCGTTGAAAGGAAAAGCTCAATTGTGTAAACCTGGTCAGAAACACAAGGCGGTTGCTAGGAGAAATTATAAATACTTATATAGACTTGGTAGTTCAATGGATTCTCTAAACACTTCTCCGATTCCAACACTTTATCATTTTTTTGGTATAGAGGATAAAAATTGGTGGAAAAGTGAAATATTATATGATACGCTGTGTATAAACGCTTTTTTGTCAAATGGAAATATTTATTATTTGTTGAACACAGAGAATAAAACTTATATAGCGCAACTTAAAGGTGGAAAGATGTGCGAAAAGTTTAATTTTGGACATCGATATGAATTTTTCCGTGTGTATGATAATTATAGAGGTAAAAATTTCGCACGAAATCAGTGTTTTGAGCAATTTGAAGAAAATGTAAATTCGTATGGAGTGCTTGAAATTAAAGATTCCCTAATTCACATTTGTCATATCATCCATAATCAAGATTCTTTGCCGCACATAGGTACAGATAACATTGAACCATTACTAAAATATTTATTGAATCACCTTAACAATCTAACTTTTTCCCAAATAGATAGTATTGAGAATGCGTTACATGCTACATGTGATGGGAAGTTTTTGGAACGCTACTCTCAAATAAGTATTGGCTATCATACTGTGGTTGATAATAAAAAAGCTTTAACGGTTTCCTATTTGCTGCAAAAAAGTGACTCTATTGTTATCAGTGCCAGATTTGAGTGGGGAAAAACAAGGATTTACAATAATATTCCCCATTATAGAAGTTATGGGTATATATATGAAAACAAAGAATTTACTCAGATTCTTGAACAAAAATGTGCCGAAGTTAGTCAGATTCTGACTGCATTAACAGGAACTCCACCAGTAGAAGTGGCAGAAAATAATAGCAATTTCAAGTTTTTAATGTGGACATATAACAATATCATAGTAAAATTGTACGATGATGGAAGAATGTCAATGTATATGACTGAAGACTAGTATTTTAGAAACCTAGTTCTTTCGGATTTGCAATCCGAAAGCTTTGAATATCAGCATTTGTAATGCTTTCATAAGAATAATCATAGGCGGATTATAAATCCTTATATTCATATAGTCTGGATTGTTGCATTTGGCAACGAGCTAAAGGTTGCAAATCCAGACGACATTGTAAATTTTAAAATTAGGGCGAATGTTTTTCCATTGAATTTATAAACATTATCTTTGTCGCCTAATACACAAACATTTTTTCATGAAACGAACACTTCTCATTCTCCTACTTTTCACTCTCTTCGTTGAGCCACTCCTCGCCTGCACAAACCTCATTGTCGGCAAGAAAGCATCCACCGACGGTAGCGTAATGTGTACCTACAACTGCGACGGATTCGGATTCTCGGGTTCGCTGTTTTACAGTCCTGCCGGACGGCACGACAAGGACGAACTCATAGCTATCCACGGTTGGGGGCCGTCGCACGAAGGACAATTTGTGAAGCAGGTGGAATATACATACAATGTGGTGGGGCTGATGAACGAAAAGCAGGTCACCATAGTGGAAACCACTTTCGACGGACGGCTGGAGCTTGTCAACGATGAGGGCTTGCTCGACTATTTCAGCCTTATGCGATTGGCTCTGCAACGCTCATCGACGGCTCGCGAGGCTATACGCTGCATGGCCGAACTGGTGGACGAATACGGATACAACAGCAGTGGCGAGACAATCACCGTCTGCGACCCCAACGAGGCGTGGATTATGGAGATAATTGGCAAGGGCAAAGGCCGCAAGGGCGCCGTGTGGGTGGCTCTGCGAATCCCCGACGATTGCATCTGCGCACACGCTAACCTCAGCCGTATCAGGCAGTTCCCTCAGGAACAGAAAAAGTCGTACAAGAGCATTAGCAGCAAGAACTTGCAGAATATAAATCGTCCCGAGGTGGAGTGCGTTTACGCTTACGATGTGATTTCGTTTGCGCGCGAACTTGGCTTTTTCAGTGGCAACGATGCCGACTTTTCGTTCCGCGATGCCTATTGTCCAATAGACTTCGAGAATGTGCGCTATGCCGATGCTCGCGTGTGGAGTTTCTTCCGTCATCACTACAACAAGGCCGAAATGGACAAGTACCTGCCATACATAAACGGCGACTTCGATGTCTGCGACCATCTTCCGCTGTGGATAAAGCCCGATGCTCCGCTTTCGTTACGCGACCTGCAAAACGACATGCGCGACCATTTCGAGGGCACTCCGCTCGACATGACCGCCGACATGACCGCTGGTCCGTGGGGAATGCCTATCCGTCCGCTGCCTATGCATTTCAAGGACAAGGACAGCATTGCGTATTTCCGCGAGCGTCCTATTGCAACCCAGCAGTCGGGTTTTACAATGACCTGCCAGATGCGTTCGTGGTTGCCCGACGATGTTGGCGGTGTAACTTGGTTCAACTGCGACGATGCCAATATGGTAGCATATGTGCCTTTGTACTGCTGCATTACTCAAGTGCCCGATGCTTTCCGTCAGGAGAACAATCCGCGCAACGAGTTTTCGTTCGAGTCGGCATTCTGGATGAACAACTGGGTGGCAAATATGGTGTATCCGCGCTATTCGATGATGATTGGCGACTTGCGGTCTGCACAGAAGGAGCTTGAGGACTACTATTTTGCCGACCAGGACAGTGTTTTGCTTGCCGTAAAGGGTATGCAGCCGGCAGACCGCCAAAGCTATCTCAATCGCAAGAGCATCGAATACACCGACCTAATGATGCAACGCTGGGACAAGTTAGCCAAGTATCTGATTGTTAAGTACAACGACCAGATTATTCGTCGCACCGACGAGAATGGCAACTTCCTGCGCTGGGGCTACGACACTCCCGGCTACGACCAGCAGTTTATCGATGCTATTGGCACTTCGACTGGCGACAGGTACAAGTTGGAGAAGGTGATTGAAAGGAGAGAGAGGTAGGAAATTTAGTAACTTTCTATTGCTTCCAGTAGCTTGTAAATCGATGATGATGGATTTGTATTTTCATTAAGTGCTTTTGCCCGTTTAATGGCAATTTCCTTGTTGTTCCATAAAAACTGTTGCTGAGCATCGTTAATGATAGGTTTCTTGTAATTTTTCCAATCAGGATGTGACTTGCATAAGGTAGAATTGCAGTTGTTTGTAGAAATGTATGCTGTTTGTTCCTTACAATGCAGCAAAAACCACAATTCAATGCAAGGGTCGCTACATAGCCAAATTGCATTGCACGATTTAAGTTTTTCTTTTACCGATGCAACATCCAAATCGTACATAAGAAATGTTGTTATCTGTTCGTGTTGCGACAATTTCAGTTCTTTCTGTTGCTTGCTTATTATTTGTTGGGAAATCTGATTACCTTCAGTTTTAGGAACAATTTTAATTGGCGATTTATACTGTCGTCTTAGGAAATCTATGTAGTTTTCCTCCGTTTCTCCCTCGCAGAAAACAAGAAAGACTCGCTTCATTTTTCTTGGAGCCTTTTTCTCTCTTCCTCTAGCCATATCAGTCCTCCAATAATTTTTTCAAACTTCCTACCGAAGAGCTAACTATCGGTATTGCATCGAAACGACCTTGCTTGTAGCCCTTTTCTGCATCCATATTGTCACGGAAATCCTTGAAATCGAATAGGGAATACACATCGGTTGAACCATCATCCTTTTTGTTTACAAATAGAATCTGGTCCTTTCTTAAACGGTCGGTGTCGATAAGGCTTGTATTGTGTGATGTAAATAGGAGTTGCGAATTTGAAGATGCGTGAATAAGGTCAAGAATAAAATCTGCCAAAAAAGTGTGCAGGCTTATATCGAATTCGTCAACCATCAAGGTTTTTTTATTTCTCACGACATCAAGCAAACGCAAAAGCATTCCAAACAGTTGCTTTGTTCCGCTCGATTCCTCGGCCATCATATCGAATGGGATTTTTGGCGCGAACTTATGATATGTAAAAAATTTAATAACATCAACTTCCTTAAGTTCCGAGGGGGCGGCATTAGTACCAATTGCAATGTTAAGGCTAAGTTGCTGTACTTTTTCTTTACGGATTTCAATATCGCAAATATCACTGTCGCATACATTTAACGCTTCGAGGACAACTTTCTTGTTCTTGACAAATAATTCTTCAATGTTGCTGTCGTTTAACTGAACAAGGTCAAGCATAAATGTGTTCAAGAAATACATAAACAGTTTTTGTGCCAGTTCCCTGTTCATCGAACTTGCCCTACTTAGAAACAAGTTTTTTGAGCTAGTATTGAAAACCACATCATTTGCCCTTGGAATTGCACCTTCAGCAAAAGAGAATTCTTTGCCTTTGCGTGAATAAATCTTAGCTCTCCTTTTCTTCGGGTAATAGTATAGGCTTTCTTCCAAAATCTCGTTACGGTTAAGAGCAAATGAATATTCGTATTCCACATTGTCGCATACAAAATCTACAAGGAAACGGCTGGGTTTCTGATCCCAACCATCAAATTTAAATGGCTGGAAATTAAATATTGTGTTCTCGTTATGCAGATGCGATTGGAATATCAAATGGCAACAAAACCTAATAGCTTTTACAATATTAGATTTCCCTGATGCGTTTGGACCGAACAATCCAATGGATTTCAGCACTTTCTGCCCGTTCCATTCAATAGTATTTTGTTCGAGCAGGCGAGCTTGTTTTGTATTGATATTTCCTGCGCGGAAATCAATCGTTATTTTCTCTTTGATTGAAAAGAAATTCTCTAGTTCGATTTTTAGTAGCATAAAAACCTTGTTGTTGTAAAATTTTTGCAAAAATAGTAACTAAATCCGAATTGGCAAGGATTTTAATTTATAATTGGAAATAAATTTTTGTTAAGCTAATCCTATTTCCTTTGTCATGATATTCTTCTCCGCTAATATAACACTATTTTTCATTCCGCCTGTGGCATAGGTTCACATTGGGTTTTGTTTATAGCTCTATATTATAAACATAAATATACACTTTTATTGGATTATCTTCTTATAGTAACTATTTGATCCAAAACCTCTAATCCGTGTGCCGCTAATGTATACGATGTTTTTGTTAGTCTCCATTCCTCGTCTAAATGTACCCATTTATTAATTTAATACCCAATTTTATGTACTTATTCTAAAGATTTTTCCATTCCAGTCGTCACAGCAACTTTTATTTTATCCAACAATTCATTCATTTTTGATTTCTCTTGCTCATCAAGGTTTCCCCAATCACACACGATAGTGTTTTCTTGCATTAGTTGTGATAGCATTTCGACATAATCAAAATCATTTAATACGGTTCCTTTTTCAATCTGAACTTGAATATCGCCAGATTCTGTCTTTTTAAAATATAGTTTCATTTTATTCTGTGAATTTCTTTAAGTTGTATTTCTTTACTCTTTTCTTGATAGATGATTTTCCACCATCGGTAATTGATGCAATTAGATCCAATACTGGTATTCCATCAATCTCCCCTTCTAATGGTGCAGACCTGATACATATTTTCCCTTTGGCATTCTCGCAATAGATTATTTGTTGAGCATCTCCCATCATTGGGATTGTTGCATTGTGGGAAACTAAAATTATTTGTTTTTTAGTCTTGACTTTCTTTATTGCCTCTACAAGACCATCATTAATATACTTTGTTGCCAAATTATCTTCTGGTTGGTCAATGATTATTGGGGCAATATCTTTATCATAACCCAAAATAAGGTCTAACAAAACCGATGTTTTCCATCCTGCACTTAGATTTTCAAAATCCTTACCATCTTTGGTGATAATTTTATAGATGGTCTTATTTTTTTGAGAAAAATCATCATATACATGATTTGAGAAATCATCATAATCTTGAACTTTAGGTCTTTGCTTGCTATAGTTTGATTCAAAAAGGTTACATGGTTGGATATTTCCAAAATCATCTATTTTTTTGCCAGTTTTCAGCAAACCATTAAAGACATCTAAAACAGTTGTTCTATCCATCTTAAATTGGTTGCTAATATACAAGTGGTGTTCAGCAGAAACAATCTCTTTTGTGTCTATACTTACTTGGTAATCTGCAATAGAATCAAGATGCTTTTTGAATTTTCTGTTTAGATAAACATATCGGCTGATATTACTGATTAATCCATCAAACTCTTGTGTTTTTGTTTGTTCTTCTTGATTCTCAGCTTTTAACTGTGAATCATAATTATCTGATGCTTTTTGGATTACATCAAATACAGAATCTTCTAATTCACTATATTTATATATTATTTGTAATAATTCAATCAACTCGTCAATGTTTTTTGTAGGAACATTGGCGAAAGGATTTCCGTCAATAATCTTCTTTATTTCGTTTAATGTAGTGATATGAGTATCTTTTTTCGATTTCGAATAACTAATTTTGTTTCTGATTTCTTCTTTTGGAATAAAAATAGTAAAAAGGTTCTTTTTAACCGCCGCCATGACCAAAAGATGCCCAATTTGAGGAGTCTTTTTGAATTTGTTTTCTATGTTTTCAATATCTTTTACAGTTTGGATCAGCTGTGAAATGTCTTTTTTCAAAGTAATCAAACTGGTTTCAACTAGATTTAACACTTCTCTGTTATC
>JAEEGJ010018964.1_pt1 | contig 15253 bp, 6 predicted proteins | sample 8958761 | NCBI WGS metagenome assembly JAEEGJ01 (sample SAMN16246546, study PRJNA631951) | gut metagenome | biome: gut microbiome; feature: rumen; material: RS-attached | host: Bos | place: Iran: Karaj | collected 2018-10 | reverse complement strand
ACTCGTACGGACGACATGGTGGAGTACAGCTACAAGAACCTGTGCTTTACGCTCACCAACTTCTTTGGCTATCCCGGGCGCACGCTGTTGGAGAAGAGCATGAAGGAGAAGGGGTTAGACCAGGCCCTGCAGGACTATAGCAAGGCTGGGCAGATGACGCGCGAATTGCTAAAGTCGAAGGATATGTACGACTTCTTCTCGGGTACTGCCACGCTGGGCTGCCTGCTCTTCGACGGCGGACACACTTATACAGACCTGACGGTAATTAACGAGATAGACAGCAGCTTCATGCAGAAACTGAAACCGATCAAAGAGGCAAAGTTGGAGGAATTCTATGACTACTGTCCTGAATACCTACCTATTAAGCAGGCAAAGGAGGACAAAAAAGCGCTTAAAAAACTGCTGGACTCACTACGCGTGGAGAAGATAGGCAAGGACGTGAAATACATGAAGGTGGGCAATACTGCCTATTGCTATTTCAATGAATTCCTGTGTGACGATTCCGGGTGGCGCAAATACTACAAAGGCGAAGGCCCCAAGCCAACCATCGACCAATATCCTAACGACTGGCTGGTCATTCTCATTGACGCCATCGAAAAGGCACAGAACGACCCGGAGGTCAAAAACTTCATCCTCGACACATCGACCAATGGCGGCGGTTCGACAGACATCGTGACATTCATCACCTCGATGTTTGCCAACAAGCCCGACATGTATTACGAAAACGTGCTGACCGGCCAGAGAATGAAATGCTCGTATGAAGTAGACCGCAATCTGGATGGCAAGTTCGACGAGAAAGACAAGGACGTGAAGCTGAATATGAACATCGGCGTGCTCATCAGTTCCTACAGCTTCTCGTGTGGCAATTTGCTGCCGGCCCTGCTGAAAGACTACGGCATCTGCCTGCTCGGCATGAAGTCGGGAGGCGGCTCGTGCTGCGTACTCTACAACCCCTCTGCCGATGGTTTCGGATATCGATACTCAACCCATCGTGCGCGTCTGAACAACCTGAAAGGCCAGAACATCGACGCAGGCATAGAGCCCGACTACCAGTTGGAAGCCGGCGAATTCTTCGACATCGAAAAAGTGGGCAAGCTGATAGAGCAGTTCTACGCGAAATAGGCCATCTGCAGCGTCAAATGACGGATAGACAAAAAAAAATCGGGAGCGGTTTTGAGGCCACTCCCGATTGTTTTTTATTACGTTCTAAATCGCTGTGGATTAGAAGTTGTAGTAGAGACCGAAGGTCAGGTTGTTGCCATCGAGGTCGAAACCGAAGGTGTTTGTAGCCTTAGCTCCATCTACGTCAAGCTTGTCATACTGGTAACCGAGGAAACCGAAGTGAGTAACGAAGCTGAGCTTGTCGTTGAGGTTAACAGCAACACCGGGCTTTACACCTACACCGAAAGAATTGCTCTTCAGACCATCAGCATCAGCGTGTGCATAGTCAACAGTACCGTCAACGAATACGTTAATCTTGTCGAGCTTAACGAAAGTGTAACGAGCATAGGGAGCAATCTCGAAAACCTTGTTCTTAACCTTTACACCGTTAATCTTGGTCTGGTTCTCACCGTAACCGACAGCGATACCTACTGCCCAGTTCTCGTCGAGATTGTAACCAATCTCAGGAAGGATCTTGATGGTAGTCTCGCTATTACCATCGTTAGAGCTGGTCTGGAAACCAATACCGCCACCAACGTAAACCTGAGCGTTTGCAGTCATAGTCATCATTGCAACAAGTGCAATAGCAAAAATCTTTTTCATAATCTTTTTACCTATTTTTTTAATTATACTTTGGTGCACTTTCGAGCACCGTTATCTTGAAATCGGCTGCAAAGGTAAGAAGTATTTTGACATTGTGTGCGCTAACAACATACTTTTTACCATTTTTCTGACAATTCCTTGATTTATGTCAGTTTTTCTTTGTAACTTTGAAGCCCAATACGCAAAAATGATAAGAATTATGAAACGAACCACACTATTTACGCTGCTGATGGTGGCCGTGACGAGCCTCCATGCACAGACGCCGGCCATTCCACGCGACGCAAAGCTGGAGGCGAAGGTAGAGAAAACCCTGGCGAAGATGACGCTGGACGAGAAAATCGGTCAGATGTTGGAACTGAACCTCGACATCATCGGAAAAATGACCGTTGAGAATGCCAAGGTAGACCGCGAAAAAGTACGTTCTGTACTGCAGCAGTATGGCAGGTCGGAAGCAGAAATCAAGAAGGTTCTGAGTGAGACCGACCAGCAGATTATCGACCGGTTGGGCGCTTTCCCTGTGGATATCTATCAGGGCGACACCAAGCGCGTGTGGAAACTCAACGAGACGATGCTCGACACCCTCATCTCGAAGTGGAAGGTGGGTTCGATTCTGAATGCCCCCGGTTCGCGTGCTGCCAGCAAGGACGACTGGCAGAAGTGGATTCGGCTGATTCAGGAGAAGTCGATGAAGTATCTCGGCATCCCCGATATCTACGGACTGGACCACAACCACGGCGTGACTTATACTGTGGGCGGCACACTGTTCCCCCAGCCTATCAATCTCGGTGCGACATTTAATACAGAGCTGGCGCGTGCTGGTGCAGAGATTACGGCTTACGAGAGTCGTGCAGCCAATTGTCCGTGGGTGTATAATCCCGTGGTGGACCTGAGCCGTGACCCGCGTTGGCCGCGCGTCTGGGAGAGCTTCGGCGAAGATGCCATCGTGAATGCGAAGATGGTGGTGGCTGAAATCAAGGGCTATCAGGGCGACGACCCAAATCATATCGACCAATTCCACGTGGGAACGAGCACGAAGCACTACTTTGCCTACGGAGCGCCGTGGACCGGTAAAGACCGTACGCCGGCCTATCTCAGTCCGCTGATGATTCGCGAGAAGTATTTCGAGCCCTTCAAGCAGGCTGCTCTCGCCGGCACGTTGACGATGATGGTGAACTCGGCATCGGTGAACGGTGTGCCACTGCATGCCTCGTATGAATACCTGACGAAATGGCTGAAGGAGGATTTGCAGTGGGACGGATTCCTCGTGACCGACTGGGCTGATATTAATAATCTGTACTCGCGCGAGAAGGTGGCCAAGGACAAGAAGGACGCTATCCGCATTGCCATCAATGCCGGTATCGACATGTCGATGGACCCGTACAGCGTCGAGTTCTGCGTATTGCTGAAGGAACTGGTCAACGAGGGTAAGGTGAAGATGAGCCGCATTGACGATGCCGTGCGCCGCATCTTGCGTGCAAAATACCGCCTCGGTCTGTTTGACGAGCCGAATACTGGCGGCAAAGGCTACGAGAAGTTCGGCAGCGATGAGTTCGCCGCTGCCTCCCTTCACGCTGCCGAAGAGAGTATGGTGCTGCTGAAGAACGAACAGAACGTGCTGCCGATAGCGCAGGGCAAGAAGATTCTGCTCGTGGGTCCCAACGCCAACCAGATGCGCTGCTTGCACGGTGGCTGGAGCTACACGTGGCAGGGTTCGCGGGCTGAAGACATGTCGGAGAAATACAATACCATCTACGAGGCCCTGTGTAACAAGTTCGGCAAGGAGAACGTCACGATGGAACAAGCCATCACGTATAATGAAAACGGAGCCTACTACGAGGAGAACAAGCCCATGTTTGAGAAAGCCGTGTTTGCTTCAGCGAAGGCCGACGTCATCGTGGCCTGCATCGGTGAGAACAGCTATACGGAAACGCCCGGCAACCTGAGCGACCTGTGGCTCTCGGAGCCCCAGCGCAACCTCGTGAAGGCACTGGCGAAGAGCGGCAAGCCCGTCGTACTGGTGTTGAATGAAGGTCGTCCGCGCCTCATCGCCGACATCGAACCGCTGGCTAAGGCCGTTGTGGATATCTTCATCCCTGGCAACTACGGTGGTGACGCGCTGGCTAATCTGTTGGCAGGCGACGCCAATTTCTCGGGAAAGATGCCTTACACCTATCCACGTGAGATCAACTCCCTCAACACCTACGACTACAAGGTCTCTGAGGAAGTCGGAACAATGGAGGGAGCCTATAACTACGACGCCAAGGTTTCGCTGCAGTGGCCTTTCGGCTATGGTCTGAGCTATACCACCTTCGAGTATTCGAATCTGAAGGTTGACAAGGCGACGTTTACTGCCGACGACGTGCTGACGGTGAGCGTCGATGTGAAGAACACCGGCAGCCGTGCAGGCAAGGAGGCCGTACTGCTGTATTCGAGCGACCTCGTGGCCAGTATCGTCCCCGACAACAAGCGTCTGCGCGACTTTACGAAGATTGCGCTGGAGCCTGGCGAGACGAAGACCGTGACGTTCCAGTTGCCTGCGAAGGATTTGGCATTTGTCGGTGCCGACTGCCGTTGGACGCTGGAGGAAGGAGACTTCGTGCTGCGCGTTGACCGTCTGACGACGACTACGACATGTACGAAGACAAAGGTTTGGGAAACGCCGAATATATAATAATAAGAGGTGAGAGGTTAGAAGGCTGCGATTGAGCGAGAGCAATGATAAGCTTGCTTAAGCATTGCCGAGCGTGAGCAGGCTCGACCGCAGGTCAAGTAAGAGGTAAGAAGTAAAGATAAAAAATGGCTGAGATTCCAGAACTAATCAACGACCTGGCGTACATCCTGATGTCGGCAGGTATCGTGACCCTGATTTTCAAGAGACTGAAGCAACCCCTGGTGTTGGGATATATCGTGGCAGGATTCCTCGTGAGTCCCCACATGCCATATACCGCATCGGTAGTTGACACAAAAAACGTACAACTGTGGGCGGACATCGGCGTGATGTTCCTGCTGTTTTCGCTGGGATTGGACTTCTCGTTCAAGAAAATCCTGAAGATGGGTGCTTCGCCTATCATTTCGACCATCACCATCATTTTCTCCATGGCATTGCTGGGTGTGGCAGTAGGACATGCGTTCAATTGGTCAAGAATGGACTGCATCTTCCTCGGAGGAATGCTCGCCATGAGTTCGACAACCATCATCTATAAAGCCTTCGACGACCTTGGGCTGCGCCAGCAGCAGTTGGCCGGACTTGTGATGTCGGTGCTTACTTTGGAAGAGATTCTGCCCATCGTCATGATGGTAATGCTGAGTGCCATTGCCGCCGGCGACAATCCCGACGGAGGACAGATGCTGGGGTCAATTGTGAAGATTGGCTTCTTCCTGGTGTTGTGGCTGGTGGTAGGAATCTTTGCCGTTCCGGCCTTCCTGCGTAAGATTCGCAGACTGGTGAACGACGAAGTGCTGTTGATCGTGTCGCTGGGACTGTGCTGTGCGATGGCTGTCTTCTCGACGAAGGTTGGTTTCTCGTCGGCTTTCGGAGCTTTCATCATGGGAAGCATCCTAGCAGAGACGATTGAGGCCGAGCATATTGAGAAGCTGGTGGAACCCGTCAAGAACCTCTTCGGCGCCATCTTCTTCGTGTCGGTAGGTATGTTGGTAGACCCCCAGATACTCATCGACTATGCATTTCCCATCATAGCACTGGTGCTGACAATCATCATCGGACAAAGCACGCTGGGTTCCATTTCGTTTATGTTGGGCGGCGAGAGTCTGAAGTCGGCCATGCGCTGCGGTTTCTCGATGGCGCAGATCGGTGAATTCTCGTTTATCATTGCCTCGCTGGGATTGTCGCTGGGCGTCATCAGCGAGTTCCTCTACCCCGTCGTCGTGGCTGTATCGGTCATTACGACCTTCCTGACGCCTTACATGATTCGTCTGGCCACACCGGCATATAACAGTTTAGAGCATCACTTGCCGTCGAGAATTATCCAGCTGTTGAACAAGCAGAGCATGAGTCGTCCGGAATCGACGGAGAAGAGCTTGTGGAAGCAACTGATGACGCAGATGGCTGTCAACACGGTGGTTTACGCCATCCTGACGTCAGCCACCATTGCGGTGATGTTTACCTTCTTCCTGCCCTTCATCCACGAAGTGCTGCCGGGCGAGCATCTGGAAATATACGGCAACCTCATTACGGGCGTGCTGACCATTCTGTTTATTTCACCATTCCTGCGCGCTATGATCATGAAGAAAAACCGTTCGGAAGAGTGGCGGCAGCTATGGGAGGAGAGCAACAAGAACCGTCTGCCCCTGCTGTTTACTATCCTGGTGCGCGTCATCATTGCCGTGGCGTATATCTTCTACATCTGCCACTATCTGAGCCATCTCACCAACGCTATCGTGATTACCAGCGGAGTGATGGTCGTAGCGCTGATGGTGGTCTCGCGAACGGTCAAGCAGCGCAGTATCAAGCTAGAGCGACTCTTTATGCTGAACCTGCGTTCGCGCGACATCGAGGCACAGGTGCACGGCAAGAAACGTCCGCTGTACGAAGGACGATTGCTGGACCGCGATATCCATATTGCCGATTTCGACGTGCCCATGAACTCGCAATGGATGGGCAGCACGCTGAAACAGCTGAACTTAGGACGTAAATACGGCGTCCACGTGAGCAGCATCCTGCGAGCCAATTTCCGATTGAACATTCCCGATGGCGACTATGTCATCTTCCCTGGCGACAGGCTGCAGGTCATCGGCAGCGACGAACAGGTGTCGAAGTTTGCCCACGCTATCAAGACGGAGGTTATCGGTGAGGACTTCGACTTGGAGAACCGCGAGATGAAGCTGCGCCAGCTCATCATTGGCGAAGACAGTCCGTTTATCGGCAAGAACCTGAAAGATAGCGGCATCCGCAATCTCTACAGCTGTATGGTGATTGGTCTGGAGGAAGGAAAGGAGAACCTGTCGCGCATCGACCCGAACCGTCGTTTCGAGGAAGGCGACATCCTTTGGATTGTGGGCGAACAGGAATCGCTCGACGCGCTATTCGGCAATAACGATTAACGGTTATCGGTTAACGGTTAATGGTTGTTGTTTAATACCACTGAACAGCGTTTGTATATCCGCTGCGCTTATCGTACTTCAAGGCGTCGGTAAGCGTGGCGGCATTGCATCGGAAGGAGAAGTTATAGCTGGTTATCGGCGCCAGCTGCACGCTACACGACATGTTGAAGCAATGCAGGTCGCGCGACAGTTGTGCGGTGGTCACAGAAATCTTATTGTTTTCAAAGTCGTAGCCTGACGAGAACGAGATATCCCAGCCTTCAGACAGACGGATATTGCCGCTGATGTTCAGGTTCTGCGTGAACTTATAAGGATAGCGCATGGTGTCGTAGTTGAAGGAGCCAGCGGTATTTTCACGCATGGTGATACCATAGCCGAAGCGGATGGACCAAGGCAAGGAGAACGCCATGTAACCGTCTTCGTCGGTTTCGGCCATCTCGTTTTCGCCACGACCGGCACTATGCTTGCTGGCCTCCATCTTGTCGTCGATATTGGTATCCAAGCCTGTGTCGTACTCGTCGTCATTCTGATTCTTATTCTTATCCTTCTTCTTTTTGGGTTTCTCGCCACGCAGCCACTTGAAGAAATTGGCGACTTTCTCGTTGGTGAGGTTGTAGTCGATGTTCTGAGACATGCCCTGGAAACGTCCGAAACGGCCTTTGCTATACTCTGTACGTGTGCCGATATAAGGCGTGGCACCTACGGAGTCAGCCTCGTAGGCGTAGGTGGCAAACTGGGCATTGAGGTTGAAGGTGTAACTCTTCGAAAGTTTCAGTCGCAGCGTGGTACTGAGGTCGCTCCAAGGACGCTCCTTGGCGGCAAAGTTGTACGACATCTGTGCGCCCAACTCATCAATGAGGCTGACCTTCACCAGCGAGTCTTCCTTATTACGATACTTCATCTCCACATTGTTCGAGATAGACATGGACATAGAGCCTCGCATATCCTTGCTGGGAGCAGAATAGAGGGTTCCCGAATAGGGTGAATATTCTACCAAGGTAGAATTGCCGTCCTTGTCGATTTTCATGTAATGGTCGTAATAGCCATAGCGCTCGTCACCGAAACCAGGGGCGTAGCTGAAACTGACGTTGGGTGTGAAGACGTGACGGATGCGGTCAATCTTATTACCGAAAATCTTGCGGTTGGGGATGAAGAAGCCGTAGAGCTTGGTGGAGAGCGAGACACTCATATCCCAATCGTACATATTGTAGAATCCCGTAAGAGTATCGACGCGCTCAACCTGTTTTTCTTCGTCCCACGAACGCTTGTATTTCTGCGTCAACATCTTGTCGTTGAAATTGAACGAGGGGTTGACGTTCAGGTATTTGAGGATGTTGAAGCTGGCGTTGGCGCGAATGTTATGATCCATACCGTTGCGCCAGTCCTTCGTCAGACTCGACTTCATGAGTTTCTCCTCTTTCGTATGGATGGTATTCTGAAGATTACCCGTATACTGCAGGGCGATTTTCTCATACCAGCGCTCCTCGCCTACCCCGTTCTTGCGCTTGAAGGGATAGAAACGCGACACACTGATGTTCAACTGCGGCAATGTCAGGTCGACAGTAGAGTCGCGCATGTTCTGGTTGGCGCTCACGGTAAGGTCCAGCGTCATGCCAAGACTCGAGAATCCTGTACCGAGTCTTACGTTCGAAGTACGGGTCGATTGTGACAGAGCCTGCGGGTTGTAAAGCGAATTCAGATTGTTTGACTCGTAACTCTGTGAGGCATAGTTCACACTGGCCGAGAGTGTACGGACGGGATTCGCCTTTTGGTCCTGACGGTGAGACCACTTGATAGAGAAGCTGGTTTCACGTACGTAGTCAGGCATGTTCTTGTCGCCCGTCACCGTATTCTGGTAGCTGGCATAGAACGAACCGCTGTAACGGTAGCGCTTCCGATAATTGGATGCTGCCGAGAGACCCCATGTGCCCTTGGTATAGATTTCACCCAAGAGCTTTAGGTCAATCTTGTCGTTGATGGCAAAATAGTATCCACCATCACGCAGATAGAAGCCACGCGTCGATTCGTCGCCATAAGTCGGCATGATGATACCCGAAGAGTAGCTCTTGGTGAAGGGGAAGAAACCATAGGGAATTGCCAGCGGCAGCGGCACGTCAGCCACCACGAGATATGCAGGACCGAAGACGACATCCTTGCCCGGACGCACTTTAGCTCGCGAGAGGGCGAAATAGAAGTCGGGGTGTGGCTGGTCGCAAGTGGTGTAGCGTCCGTGATAGAGGTACATATTGCCGTCGGCATCACGCTTCGATATCTCCGAAGTCATGTAACCATCATCCTGCTGGGTATAGACATTCTGGATGAGACCCTTCTTCGTCTTGAAGTTGAAAGCCATCGTATCGGTTTCGTAAGTATCGTTACCCATCTTGAAAACAGGTGTTCCGAACTTCTTACCCGTGGTGTCGCGTGAACCGGTGGCATGAACCAGGCTAGAGTCCATCGACATGTAAATCTGGTCGCTCTCCAAGTCCATGTTCTCATATTTCACGTGAGACTTACCATAAAGGAAGGCCCACTTTGTATCGCCCATATATACCAATGAGTCGTCTGCCGAATACTCAACAGGGGCATCGATACCGTTTTTGCGCTGACGGTTCAAAGAGTCGGCACGCAACGAGTCGTCGATGACTTTGTTGTGCATCCAAATAGCCTTTTGCAAAGAGTCCATGTTTGCCGTATCGAGCTTCAGGGAATCCTTTATCAGCGTATCCTTCACCAAGCTATCCGCAAGATGCTTCAAGGTATCGGCAATATGCTTCAAAGTGTCCGCTGGAACAGAATCGGTAAGCACACTATCACGGCTTCTTCCGAAATGGGGGAAGCGCATAACAGGTACTTCTGCCATCAAGAATACGATGACAAATAGCAGCATGAATATGAGCGTTTTTCTTCTCACGGCTGCAAATTTACAAATAATTTGTCGAATACGGCCCGCATTGACACCATTTAACGTAAATTATTACGTTTTCTTGAGTATAGTCAGTCTTGGAAATAAACTTTCTTCACTCGCGAGCTGATACTGGTGAGTACTTCGTAGGGGATGGTCTGAAGCACATCGGAGAGCACCGTCACGGGCAGATGCTCGCCAAAAATTTCCACCATATCGCCCTCCTGGCAATCAATATCGGTCACGTCAATCATGGCCACATCCATGCAGATATTACCTACGTAGGGAGCCTTTTGTCCGTTCACCAGACAATAGCAAGCCCCACGTCCGAGATGGCGGTTCAGTCCGTCGGCATAACCAATAGGAATGGCTGCAATGACGGAGTCGCGCGTCAGAACGCCTTTACGGCTATAGCCCACCGTCTCGTCCTTCGGCACATGACGAAGCTGGAGGATAGTGGTTTTCAGGGTGCTGACAGTATGAAGGATACGATTGTCGCGTGGGTCGACGCCATAGAGTCCGAGGCCGAGACGGCACATATCCATCTGTCGCTCCGGGAAATGCTCGATAGCGGCAGAATTATCCATGTGGCGCAGAATCTTATGACTGAAAGCGGCCTGGAGTTTCTTGCTGCCCTCATCGAACTTACGGAACTGCTCGGCAGAGAAACGGTCGAAGTCGTCACTATCGGAACCTACGAAATGCGAGAATACGGAGCGCGGAATGATGGCATTCTGCGACTTCAGACGACGAATCAACTCGTCGATATCCTTCTCCGGGTCAAAGCCCAACCGGTGCATTCCCGTATCCAATTTAATATGTACAGGCCATCCGTTAATACCTTGCTGCTCAGCAGCGCGGATGAGGGCATCCATCAATCGGAACGAATACACCTCCGGTTCGAGGTCGTAGTCGAACATCGTCTTGAAGGCCGTCATCTCAGGATTCATAATCATGATGTTCTGCGTGATACCGTTACGACGCAGGGTGACACCCTCGTCGGCAACAGCGACGGCAAGATAATCGACACGATGGTCCTGAAGGGTCTTTGCCACCTCTACGGCTCCGGCTCCGTAAGCATCGGCCTTCACCATGCAGACGAGCTTGGTCTCGGGTTTCAGGAACGAGCGGTAGTAATTGAGGTTATCGACAACGGCATTGAGATTCACCTCAAGGATGGTCTCGTGGACCTTCTGTTCCAGTTGTTCCGTAATACGATCGAAACCGAAGTCGCGCGCTCCCTTAATCAGAATCACCGCATCGTGCAACTGACGGAAGACGTCGCTACGCAGGAATTTCCCCGTGCGCTCGAAGAAATGCTGTTCCTTCAGCGTAAACAAGTTTCGCTGTGCGTTGATGCGCGGACCGATGGCGATGAGGTGCTGGACGCCACGCTCGACACAAAGGCTATTGACCTTGCTGTAAAGGTCGTAGTCGCTCATACCGCTCTGGTAGATATCGCTGAGAATCAGCGTGCGCTGGGTTTCCTCGCGACGAGCCATAAAGTCGAGGGCGATATTGAGCGAATTGATGTCGGAATTATACGAGTCGTTGATGAGGATACAGCCGTGCTGCCCTTCCTTCACTTCCAGTCGCATGGCAACAGGTTCGAGGTGCGCCATACGCTCGCTGAGCTGTTCGGGAGTGACACCCAAGTACAGTGCTGTGGCAGCAACCGCCAGCGAACACTCCACCGAAGCCTCATCAATGAAAGGCAACTTATACATCGGCAACAGCTCGTCACGTCGCCAACCGATGCGCTTTCCCTTGAAGTCGGAACGGCGGATACAACGGCTCACGAGATCATCGTCGGCATTGTATATGACTGCCTGCGCGTCGTGGAACAGCTGCAGTTTCTCCATGCATTTCTCCTCCAACGAACGGAAATTCTCCTGATGCGGTGCACCGATAGACGTCAGCACGCCAATAGTCGGCTGGATGATGTCTGCCAAAGCCGGCATCTCACCCGGTTGACTGATGCCTGCCTCAAACAATCCAATCTCCGTCTGTTCGTTCAGCAACCAAACGGACAACGGAACACCAATCTGCGAATTGAAACTCTTGGGCGAACGCGTCACGCGATGATCGGGCGACAACACCTGATAGAGCCACTCTTTGACCATCGTCTTACCATTCGAACCCGTAATACCCACCACGGGAATGTCAAACTCATCACGATGGCGCTCAGCCAGTCGCTGCAGGGCTTCAAGGGGGGATGGAACCACCAGGAAATTGGCGTCAGACGGTATGTCGGCAGGCAAATCGCTGACAACGAAGTTGCGCACGCCGCGACGATAGAGGTCTGCAATATAATGATGGCCGTCGTTGCGTTGGGTTTTCAACGCAAAAAACAGCGTCTCTTCAGGAAAACACAGCGAGCGACTGTCAGTCAGCAGCCACCCTACGAATGCATCGGCTGTGCCTATGCGACGTGCTCCAATGAGCGTAGTAATCTTTTCTATTGTGTAATTCATAGTGCAAAAGTACTGTATTTTTTTCGTAATTCCGCTACTTTTAACATAGTTTTATCCATTAAAGCGCGATATTCTTCGGAATCGGGGTTGAAGGGCTTGTGCCCTAACGCTTGTTTCAGCGGGCGCCACTCGTCGAGAAACGCCTTGGCCTCAGGTGAGAAATAGGTTTCCACCAGTCGCTCCCAGATATATTCTACCGCCTGGGCAGAAGGGTGCAGCATATCCGCAGCATAGAATCGGTAGTCGCGCAATTCGTCCATCACGATTTCGTAGGCAGGGAAATAAGTACAGTGCCCAGCGATTCCGTCGCTGGGTAATACCTTCTCTATCGCCAGCAGCAACGTCGCTTTCGACACCTGGCTCTCGTGGTAACCATACTTCCGATAACGGATGGGACTGACGGTCATTACCACGCGGACATCCGGACGGCGCCCACGAAGCACCGTAATAGCCTGTCGCAGATAGTCGGCACAGGCATCGACGGAGAGCTCCTCTTCCTGAAAGAGCGCCTGCGGACGTTTCTCGCAGTTGTCCACAATCTCACCCGTTTCCTTCAGTCTGTAAACGTGGTTGGTGCCTAAGGTAATAAACGCGGTACGAGGTTTCCCCTCGTACTTCTCAATAGTATGCAGCACGGAAGCAGGATTATACATCGTCCCATAGGGATTCACCGTCACGGGAAAACCCTCTTCGCGGAACCGTTCTCCGATGGAGTCCGCAAAGCACGACCCCACAAAGAGCAGCTCTTCGCAAGGTTCAATACTGAACTCCGGCTTCGCAATATCAACAATCGTCCTAAATTCCATCTTACATCTTACTTCTTACCTCTTAACTCCTCGAAACCTGCAAGCCCTTCTTCGACAATGTCATCTCCACAAAACGCGCATTGGCATTCGGCTGTGCAGCTGTCAGCGTCTGTTTGATACGTCCTGCAGCCTCAGGATCTTTCGCCACCATATAGAGATAGCCACCACCACCGGCACCAGGCAATTTATAGCCCAGACAGAGGTCGTCGATAAGGTTGGTAATCTGGCGCACACTATCCGGATTCGTACCACTGTCTATCAGTTGGTTCTGTTCCCACGTCTTGCGGATGAGCAGTCCCATACGCAGGAAGTCCTGACGCTGCAAGGCTTCGTACATATCCTGTGCGTGGGCCTTCATAGCCCGCAACTGACGCAGTTCGCCACCATGATTCAGGAACATCCGTCGCACAATCTCGGCCAATATCTTCTTTGCCGTTCGCGTCACGCCTGTATAATATAATAGGTGGCACTGCTGATACTCGGGTTGTGTATAGATGTCATCCGGCAACCACCGAACCAGCGGGTTCTGGTCAAAACCTCGTTGCGTCTCCAGCAGTTTCACACCGCCTAAGACGCCACCGAACTGGTCCTGCCAACCACCGCCCGTTGTCAGTAACTGCTCAAGAACCAGCGTGCGCTTGCCAATCTCGTTCTTGTCCCATCCCAGTCCGCAGAAATCGCTGACAGCTCCCAGCACCGTCGAAGCGAGAATGCTCGACGTGCCCAGTCCGCTACCTGCCGGAATGGCCGACAGCAGCGTCAGTTCGATACCACTGCCAAAGGCCTCCAACTGTTCACGCAGCGACGCATACGTCTGTTGCGAGAATCCCGGTTGGAAACCTGCCAACACCAGCGACGCCTTGGGAATGGAGAAGGGCGAGCCCACCTTATTATATGCTGCCAGCTGTTCGTACGTCTCTACCACCTCCATCGCACCGAGGTCGATGCTTCGCAATACGATATGCGGTGTCTGGCAGGGCTTTACGTAGGCCTGCAACGGAGGCTGTCCGTTCAGTTCTATGGCGATGTTGACCACCGAACCACCCTCCATCAGACAGTAGGGCGGCGTGTCGGTCCATCCGCCTGCCAAATCGATACGTACCGGCGAACGGCCCCACACGATTTGGTCGTGATATACCGACAACTGCGGTTGCTGCTTCACGGCCAACGCACTGGCCGTGAGTCCTTCCCGCAACAACGAGAAGGCGCCGTTGCTGTCACCACGGAACATCGCATCATGGATACGTGTCATCAGCGGTGCATCGGCCGAAACAGGCGCCGGCAGTGGAATCTGCATCTTCTCAAACTCCCGTGCCGCATCGTCCAAATCCAACTGGTAGAACACGCTATGTTGCCAGTTCTTCGCCAATGCAGGCCAGTTCTCACTACGGAACTTCCGACGTTGCGCAAACAACCTCCGAAGATTAGCCCTCTCCGCCAGTTCATTGCTGTTTACCGCCTCGTCAATCCGATAGCGGCGCACTTCGTAATCCGTCTCGCCTACTGGTACCACATCGATACATTCGCCTGGTTGCAGCGTAATTTCCCAGTCGTTTTCAGGTACGCCCGTCACCACATTGTCGTGCGTCAGCGTCCAGCGCGGACCCACAAAACTGTTCTCAATCCAGATATTATAGTTCTCCTCCGTAAACCGATAATGCGTAATGGTGTTTTGCGTGAAAATGCTCGGATGCGGCTTGCGGTCGTTATGCATGATGCTGCGCTGGTCGTTCACGATATTCTGAATGGCCACCGTCGAACTGATCATCTCGCGCGACGTGCCGAAATGATAGAACTCACCGCCTGGCAACGGCACCACAGCCACCGTCAGCGACTTCAGTTCCGCATCGTCAATGGTAGGATTGGTCCCCAGCGCACAACCGAATTCCGAATACAAATCGTATTCGCGGAGATTCATGTCATCGGTTCCCCCGTTGCCCGCAGTGCTGCGCTTCTTCAACAGCCGCACCGCCTTGTCGCTCAACATCCAGATGCCGATATCCGTCAGGTAGAAGTGGTCCTTCAGCAACTCCGTCAGCGTCTCCGTCGAAGGCTTCTGCAACATCTGTTTCAACACGTTCGGCGTACGGCGGTCGCTCACGAACACCCCGTGGTTCTTGGCGATAGAGGCGTCCAGCCACAAACCGTAACACACCACATCGGCCTCGGGACTCTCTCCGCTGCGCTCGGCAGCACGGCTATACACGTCGCCGCTGACACTCATCGTCCTCAGACTGCGCGGC
>JAEEGJ010018960.1_pt1 | contig 15254 bp, 16 predicted proteins | sample 8958761 | NCBI WGS metagenome assembly JAEEGJ01 (sample SAMN16246546, study PRJNA631951) | gut metagenome | biome: gut microbiome; feature: rumen; material: RS-attached | host: Bos | place: Iran: Karaj | collected 2018-10 | reverse complement strand
ACGCGAAGGGGGGGGGGGGGGGGGTCCCGGGGGGGGAACGGGGGGTTATGGGGGGTTCTCGGCGAAGCCGAGCAAAGGGGTTCCCCGTTGCGAACATAGTGAGCAATGGGGGTTCCCGTGAGGGGTGGGCGACCACCCATATTCGTCCCGAAGGGACACCTTAAAAATTAAAAAGTAAATTTTTTATTATATGTTTGACATTTGCTTTTATTTGTATTATAATAAAATGAGCAAAACAAAGGAGATACGACTATGAAATTATTTTTATCCGCCGATATTGAAGGCACGGCCGGCATAACTAACTGGGACGAGACCGAATACGGCCATAGCAGATACGGCTATTTTGCCGAGCAGATGACGAAAGAAGTCTCCGCGGCGTGCGCCGCCGCAGACAGATGCGGCTACGAGATACTCGTAAAAGACGCGCACGACAGCGCGAGGAACATCCTGCCGGACAAGCTGCATCCCTCCGCGACTTTGATACGCGGCTGGGCGCGCGATATAAACTGCATGATGAGCGGAATAGACACGGACAAATTTGACGCCGTGGCTTTCACCGGCTACCACAGCGCGGCTATGAGCGAGGGCAATTCTCTTGCGCACACTATGACGACAGACGTTCACAGCGTTAAGATAAACGGCAAATACGCGTCCGAATTCGTTATAAACGCGTACACCGCCGCAATGTACGGCATTCCCGTCGTGTTTTTATCCGGCGACGCGGCGCTCTGCGAATCCGCAAAAGAGCTTGTACCGGGAATAACCACCGTCGCGTCAAAGCGCGGTTTCGGCGCCGCCTGCATATCCGAGCATCCGGACAGAGTCTGCAGCATGATAACGCGCGGAATGGAAGAGGCCTTGTCAAAAGACTACAAAAAGACCTGCGCGCTCAAGCTGCCGGAGCACTTCTCCGTTGAGATCTCTTACAGAGACGTCAACACCGCGACTGGCAACTCCTGCTATCCCGGCGTCGTGCGTCTCGACGCAAAGACCCTTTTATTCGAAAGCGATTCCTACAAAGAAGTTCTGCGCATGATACATTTCATACTGTGAGGTAATTATGCTTACTTTTACAAGATCAAGCGCGTACAGCGTATTCAAAAACACGCGCGAAAAGCGGGATGATACGAACCGCCTTTATCTTCACGCGGCGAAAAACGCGCTTTGCGCCGGGCAGATAGTTCTGCGCGAGCACGCGGATTTTGACGTGACCGGCGTCAGCTTCGTAAACTTCTCCGCTCCGTTCATAATAGACGAAAACGACGTGAGGTTTTATTACCAGGATTATATCAAATACAACGACGGCGAATATCCCGATATTTTATCCGACAAAGAAATTTGTCACGTGGGTGCGGAATGTTCGCAGAGCATCTGGATAGTTATTGACGTGCGCGCCGACGCGCTGTCCGGCGTGTGCAGGTTTGACGCGGTCGTGTCGACAAGCGTCGGCGAATTCACGTTTCCCTGCACCGTCAAGGTATACGGCGTTACGGTGCCGGATGCCGATAAATCGAGCTTCTGCCTTGAATATTTCCTTGACCCGTTCACCTCGAAAATGGGCGAAAGATGGGGAGACGACAGACTGAAATTCTTATCGTCATACGCCGATTCGCTGACGATGATACGCAACAACAGCCTTGATGTCTGCGTTATACCGCTTCTGACGGACGGAGACAGCAAACGCGTCGGCGAGACCGAATGGGAGCTTGATTTCACTTACGTTGAAAAGTATATCGACTTTATGATGAAAAGAGTGCCGACGCAGCGGATAGCGATACGCTCCATAATCGCGAGCGTAAACGGCGACACTCTGCCTGTCATCGGCTATAACGGCGAGGTGACCTGGGAAAAATACGGCACGCCCGATACAAACGCGTGGATGTACGCTTATTTCAACGGTATATACAGGTTCTTTGAAAGCAAAGGCTTGCTCGATATGCTCAATTTCAGGCTCCAGGACGAGCCGCATTACGTAGACTGCTGGAAATGGGCGCGCGAGATATGCCGCAAAGCCGCGCCGGGCATAAAATGCGGCGAGCCGCTTGACGAGCATCCGTCGGGTCTCGGCTTGCAGGGATATATTGACACGTATATCCCGCGCATAAACGTCTACGAGGAAGGCGCGGACTACTACGACAGGATGAACAAAGAAGGCAAAGAGGTCTGGGTATATTCGTGCTGTTTCCCCGAGGAGCCGTGGTTCGTGAACAAGTTCATAGATCATCCGCACATACACAGCCGCATGATGAGCTGGGGATGTTTCGCCCGTAAAATAACCGGATTTTTACACTGGGGCTACAATTACTGGTCGGATACGAGCCTGTACGGCACGGCGCCGGGCGCGAGATTCAAAGGCGACGGATTTATCGTATATCCCGATGAAGAAAATCTGCGCGTCATACCTTCAAACAGACTGCTCGCCACGGCCGAGGGCATAATCGAATACGAGCTGTTGAAGATCTTATCCGAAAAAGATCCCGCGGCGGCGGACGCGATATGCTCATCGGTCATACGCCGTTTCAACGAATATAACGACGACCCGGAAAATCTTGAATACGCGCGCATAAAACTTTTACAGGCGGCAGAGGACGCGGCGGAAAGATGAAAAAGGTTATTAAATATATAATTATTTCGGCCGTCGTGCTCGCGGCACAGGCTCTGCTTATACGGCTCGGATACGTGGGCTTCGGCTTCGGCGTCGCGATAGCCGCGGCTTATTCGCTTACGCTGAATCTTACAAATAGAACGCTTGTGTCGGCAATTTTCACAGCCGCGGCGTTTGCTCTTGACTGTCTTATAATGACGCCGTATAAACATATCGGCGTTTACGGCATTTTCGCCGGCGCGGTGATTCTGTCATTCGTCGTCGTGTGGCTTACGACGAAATATGAGTACGGTCTGCTTTTGTCCGACGCGCTCGGCGCTCTGCTTCTCTACGTGCCGGTGTATCTGCTTATAAAATACACGGGTCAGTATTTCATTGTACCGCAGGACAGTTATATTTATCTTTCGGAGCTGACGCATTATCCTTTGATGATCGGCTGCGTTGCCGGCGGCGTCATAGCGTTCTTCACCGTTCCGGCTATAAGAGTTATTGAAAAACACAGAGCCGAAGACAAAGAGGAGCAGAATTAACAATTTCTTTGTATATATATTTATAAAAATATGATAAACTAATTGTTCAACGACGGGTCGCCGCGGGCGGCAACCCCTTACGTGAACCCCCAAAAACTCGTTCCTCGTTTTCGGGGAACCCCTACGTCACGCGCGAAGCGCATATCGCAATGCGTAAGCATTATATCGCATTTGCAAAGCAAATATATCGCATCGCAATAGCGATATATCGCCATAACAATTGTCCCTGAAGGGACGCGATATGTTTCTGTCGAAACGCGATATACCTGCGGTGCGATATATTTCATGCGATATGTCCCTGCGGGACGAGAAGGAACACGGACGAGCAGTGCTCGCCACTACCAGCGGGTCGTCGAGGCGCCGACCCATACCCTGCGCCGCGCCCCCTCAAATCTCTGATTTGCGGGAGGGTTAAGGGGGGTATGGGGGAATTGAGGGTGGGCACTCCCCCATTCTGAATTCTTAATTCCGAATTCTTAATTTTTTAGAGGTAACCAACACATAATGTCATTCAACGAAAAATACATACAGCCGTTAGCCGGCAATACGATACCGTGCATACCCGTAAGAGGCGCGGTCTCTTTCCCCGGGATAACAGTAAATCTCGAATTAACCCGGGATATCTGCAAAAACGCTTTTGAGATCGCCAACGAGGACGACGGGCTCGTTTTCCTCGTATATCAGGCAGATCTGAGCGGCGACAAGCCCACGGAGGACGATCTTTCGCATATCGGCACCGTGGCAAAAATAAAACAGTCTGTCAAAGGGGCGGACGGGACGGTCAGGGCGCTTTTCGAAGGCCTGTACCGTGCCGTCAGCGGTCCGTTTGTTTTCGCGCGCAGAATGATACGCGCGCAGCTCATAGCGCGCGAGACCGTGATAGAAGGCGCCGTATCCCATAACGACGAGGCGCTGCGCCGCGCGCTTTGCGACACGGCGGAGGAGACGATGCAGTTCAACGCTAAACTGTCTCATCAGATAACTCTCGTCATGTCGTCAATGACGTCTTTGCCGCAGCTCTGCGACTTCATAGCCGCGAATATTTTGGCAAAATCCACGGACAAACAGCTCGTTTTATCCGAATTCGACCCGGTACAGCGCGCTAAGCTGCTTCTGCGCCTGCTCGACACGGAAAGAGACATTCTTCAGACTGAAATGAAGATCAGAAACAAAGTCAAGGAAGCGATGGACAAAAACCAGCGCGACTACTATCTGCGCGAGCAGATAAAAGCGATAGAGGAAGAGCTTGACGAGGAAGACGAGGAAATAGCCGAATATCTGCAGCTGCTTGACAAATCAAAGATAGAGGGCGAAAACCGCGAGAAGATCAAAAAAGAGATAAGAAAACTCTCAAAATCGCCTTACACGTCCGCGGAAAGCTCCGTTTTACGCAATTATCTCGACACGGTATTCGATATACCGTGGGGCAAATATACAAAAGACAAAACGAACATAGAAGAAGCGAGAAAGATACTCGACCGCGATCACAGCGGCCTGGAAAACGTCAAGAAAAGAATTCTTGAATTCCTTGCGATAAAACAGCTCAACCCCGGCGCGAAAAGTCCCATTCTCTGCTTCGTAGGCCCTCCCGGAGTGGGCAAAACTTCTATAGCTTCCTCCGTTGCGGAGGCGACGGGTCGTAAATTCGTCCGCGCTTCGCTCGGCGGCATACGCGACGAGGCGGATATAAGAGGCCACAGAAAAACGTACATAGGCGCGATGCCCGGCAGGATAATAAACGCGATAATCTCCGCCGGTACGATGAACCCGCTCATACTGCTCGACGAGATAGACAAAATGGCAAACGATATGCACGGCGACCCCGCGTCCGCCATGCTTGAGGTGCTTGACGGAGAGCAGAACTCCACTTTCCGCGATCATTTCATTGAAATGCCCGTGGATCTTTCGCAGTGCATGTTCATCTGCACGGCAAACACGCTTGACACCGTGCCGCGCCCGCTGCTCGACAGAATGGACGTGATTGAGCTTGACACTTACACGAGAAACGAGAAATTCAACATAGCCAAAAAGCATCTTATACCCAAACAGAGAAAACGCCACGGGCTGAAAGCCTCGCAATTCGCCATAACGGACGAGGCGCTGTACGAGATGATAGACAGCTACACTCGCGAGGCGGGCGTGCGCAATATAGAAAGACTTATCGGCACGGTCATGCGCCGCGCTGCGGTCGATCTCGCGTCCGGCGCTAAAAAAGTGACCGTTAAAAAAGATATGCTTGAATCGTATCTGCCCGGCCACAAATTCCCGCCGGAAAAGATAGACGAGCAAGACGAGATAGGCTGCGTAAACGGTCTTGCATACACGGCTGTCGGCGGCGACCTGCTGAAGGTCGAAGCGGCTGTCACGGACGGCACTGGCAAGCTGGAGCTCACCGGCTCGCTCGGCGACGTTATGAAGGAATCCGCGCACGCGGCGATAACGTACATACGCACGGTAGCCGACAAGCTTGAGATACAGGGCGATTTCTACAAGACCAAGGATATACACGTCCACGTGCCCGAGGGCGCGACGCCGAAAGACGGCCCGAGCGCGGGCGTAACGATGATGACGGCGGTCGCCTCCGCCCTCTCCGGCATGCCGGTAAGGCGCGACACGGCGATGACCGGCGAAATAACGCTGCGCGGCAGAGTTCTGCCGATAGGCGGACTTAAAGAAAAGACTATGGCGGCGTACACCGCGGGCGTCAAGCGCGTGCTCATTCCGTACGACAATATGTCCGACCTGCGCGATATAGACCCGCTCGTACGCAGCTCGCTTGAATTCATACCGTGCAAGACCGCGGACGACATTTTCGGCAACGCGTTCGCCGATAAGCGATGATATGCTGAACTTAGCAGACGTAACTCTTCTCATATCGGCGGGCAGAGCGGATCAGTTCCCCAAAGACATTCCGCAGATAGCTTTCTCCGGCCGCTCAAACGTCGGCAAAAGCTCGCTTATAAACACGCTGTTAAACCGCAAATCGCTTGCGCGCGTCAGCTCCGCGCCCGGCAAAACGGTGACTGTAAACTTTTATCTTATAGATAAAAAACTCATATTCGCGGACCTGCCCGGTTACGGCTATGCAAAGCGGTCTTACGACAAAAAAGAAGACTTCTCCGCTTTAACGGACGCATATTTGTCAAAATGCGAGGATATCGCGCTGATACTTCAGCTCGTCGATTTAAAAGTCGGGCTGACGGAGTACGACAGGATGATGCTTCAGTGGATGAATGAGTCCGGCATACCGTTCTGCGTCGTAGGCACAAAAGCGGACAAGCTGAACAAAACGGAGTTAAACAAAGCCGTTTCGGCTCTCTGCTCCGATAGCGACGTAGGCGCCGCGCCGGTCATACCGTTCTCTTCCCTTAAAGGTACGGGTAAGGACGAGGTCTGGCGGCAGATATATAACGTTTGTATATAAACGCACGAAGTGCAATTCATGTGCCGTAAGGCACAATTCACGCCGTAAGGGGTTCCCCGACGCGAACTGGAGAGCGTTGGGGGTTCCCGTAGGGCAATTCACGCCGTCAGGCAATTCATTTTGCTTAGTAATGAAGAAGAAAATAGTAATTTTTATCGCGCTGTCTGCCGCGGCTGTTATAACGACGTGCGCCGTGCTCGGTGCTGTTGCTTTATACAAACAGCTGTTTTCCGGCGAATACGTTGTAGGTGAAGATGAGATCGCGTTATACATAACTCTTGATACAAAAGAAGACGTGGGGCTGATAGTGTTTGACTACACCGCAAACGGCCGTGAATTCAGCGGCGGCGTATCAAACGCGGACAGGTCCATGATAAAGCGCGACGACGTTATAATAAATACCTGGGACAGAGGACAGCTTGAATGTGAAGGCGATACAGTAGACTTAACTTTTAAATTCAGGATCATAACGGAATATACCGACCCGAATTATGAAAACGTCTATCCGGAGCAGATCACAAGATATTTAGAGCCGGTGTCATTCAAAGCACGGTTCGGGACAGCCTATAAAGTTATCATATCGGGAGATAAAGCAAACGGCTACAAAGCGATGATCGGAGGAGATCGGAATGGCGTCGTGGATGGTGCATCTGAGAATAGCAGATGAACTGTTATCAAAATTAAAAGATATAGACGAAACAGCGTTTGTAGTGGGCAATATCGCGCCCGACAGCGGCGTGCCGAACGATGACTGGTCGGAATTCCACCCGCCGAAAACGGTATCGCATTACTATAAGAAAAACGAAAGCGGAACGTATATAGACCTTGACGTCTTTTGCAAAAGATATTTCAACTCCGACGTGATAAATAGATACAGTAAAAAAGAATTTTCATTTTTCTTAGGGTACTACGTACATCTTCTGACGGATATACGCTGGACGGATATTATATCCGCAAAGCTGATACAAGATTATCCGGAAGAATACAAAAACGATGAAAACAAACTGATATGGGCCGCAAAAGAGGACTGGTACGATCTTGATTTTCTGTATCTCAGACAGCATCCCGATTTCAGAGCGTTTGCGATATACGAAAACACGGTCGGATTTGAAAACGAATATATGGATATATTCGACAAGGACGCGTTTGATAACAGGCGGCAATACATCTGCGGCTTCTATCGCGGCGACGGGCACGGCAATCTTTACAGAGAATATAAATACCTGACGCAGAAACAGGCAGATGAATTCGTAACGGAAACGTCGACGTTGATATTCAATTATATTTGCGGTATTACGGAACAAGGATAAAAAATGAAAAGACTAATCGTTATTATTTTGACTGCGTCGTTTTTACTTATTTGTCTGTGCGGGTGTTCTTCAAAACCGAAAATTGAAGAACTGTCGCAGGCGAAGCGGATAGAGGTAAGAATATTTTCGCTTGAAGATACGGCGTATGAAGACCTCGTTATTACGGACGGCGAAACGATCAAAAACATAAGCGGCGCGTTTTCCTCTCTTGAATTGAAAGAGGTCCATATAGAAAAACCGCGCGCGGTATACTGTTCGCTGCAGTTTTTCAAAGGAAACGAACAACGGCCGTTTGAGTCTTTTACGGTCGGCATGGACAACAGAGTGGAAACGGATTCCGCGCTGTACAACATAATAAACGATATCAATCTGATCGATTATTTGTCAAACGTGTTTGAAAACGCGTCGGTAAACGGAGATCACGGATATGATGAAGGTTAACTCCCTCAGTCATACGGGAAAACCCCGTATGACAGCTCCCTCAAAGAGGGAGCCTTGGTCTGCCTCCCTCCCCGAGGGAGGTGTCACGGCATTTTGTCGTGACGGAAGGAGTTATTAAGAATACCTTGTTTTAAATTTGAAAGGTCAGAACAATGCTTCACGATAACTACGGGATAAACAAAAACGGTCGTTTTACGGTCTGCGGAGCGGACACGGTAAAACTCGCCGCGAAATACGGCACGCCTTTATACGTGCTTGACGAGGACAAGGTGCGCCGTCAGTGCCGTATATATAAATCCGCCATGGAAAAATACTTTCCCACCGGGTCCATGCCGTTTTTTGCAAGCAAGGCGTTATCATACGTCGGCATTTACAGGATAATAGCCGACGAAGGGCTCGGAACGGACCTCGTTTCCCCGGGTGAGCTTTTCACGGCGGCAAAAGCGGGATTTCCGCTGCAAAACACGTGTTTTCACGGAAACAATAAAACGGATAGCGACATAGAATACGGCGTAAAGTCCGGCGTCGGTTATTTCGTGGTAGACAGCACGGAAGAGCTGCACGCATTAAGCAGGATCGCCGCAGAGCTCGGAGTTGAACAAAAAATACTTCTGCGCATAACCCCCGGAATTGACCCGCACACGTTTGAGGCGGTAAAGACCGGCAGGATAGACAGCAAATTCGGCTCGCCTATCGCTACCGGCGCGGCGGAGCAGATAGTAAAAGAGGCTCTCTCGCTTAAAGGCGTGAAGCTCTGCGGTTATCACTGCCATATCGGTTCCCAGATATTTGAATCCGACCCGTTCTGCCGCGCGGCGAAAATTATGATGAAGTTTTCGCTGCAAATGAAGAATAAATACGGTTTTGAGACGGAAATAATCAATCTCGGCGGCGGCTTCGGCGTAAGCTACCACGAGGAGCAGACCGACCCGGATATAGAAGGCAATATAAAAGAGATAGCGGACGTTATAAAAGCGTTCTGCAAAAATAACGGCGCAAAATTCCCGGTCATATTCATGGAGCCGGGCAGAAGCATAGTCGGCGCGGCGGGAGTAACGCTGTACACCGTCGGCTCGGTCAAGGAGATACCGGGATTCAGGATTTACGTCTCGGTCGACGGCGGTATGCCGGACAACCCGAGATACGCCCTTTACAGATCGGTCTACACGACGCTGATAGCGAACAAAGCGTCAGAGCCCTGCACGGAAGAATACACCGTCGCAGGCCGCTGCTGTGAATCGGGCGACCTGATAGGCGAAGGGATGCGTATGCAGAAAGCCGAGCGCGGCGATATTTTAGCGGTGCTCGTGACCGGCGCGTACAACTACTCAATGGCGTCTAACTACAACAGGATACCGAGAGCGCCGATAGTGACCGTATCAAAGGGCAGAGCGAAGCTCGCGGTACGCCGCGAAAGCTACAAAGACCTTACAAAAAACGAATTATAAACGGTGAAGATATGTTATTCAATCTAAGCAATTTTACAAATCCGCAGTATATCGTACAGCTTGTCCTGACGATACCGATCGTTTTGTTCTCGCTGTCGTTCCACGAGGCGTCGCACGCTTACGCGGCGCACAAAATGGGCGACGACACGGCGAAGAATCTGGGCAGACTGACGCTCAACCCCTTAAAGCATCTTGACCCGATAGGCGCGCTTGCGATGCTGTTTTTCGGCATAGGCTGGGCAAAACCCGTGCCGATTATGACGCGCAACTTTGAACATCCGAAAAGAGGTATGATCTTATCCGCGGCAGCGGGCCCGGCGTCGAACCTCGTTTTGTCGGTGATAGGCGTTCTGCTTTACGTTCCGTTCGCGTGGTTCATAGGCCGCACAAACGCGTTTACGTCCGCGGTATGCACGTTTTTATACCTGTTCCACTATATGAATCTGGCGCTGGCGATCTTCAATCTCATACCCGTTCCGCCGCTTGACGGTTCGCGTGTGCTTTTCGGCTTTCTGCCCGACAGGCTGTATTTCGGCATAATGAAATACGAGCAGTATATAAAGATCGGCTTCATCGCGCTGATACTCATAATGCACAACTTCTTACATTTCAGTATAATAAGCTTTGTGTGCGAGCCGATATCGACCGGAATGATATGGCTCATCACAAGGATACCGATATTCAGGTGATTATGGAACCGACCTATAAGATAGAGATTTTTGAAGGACCGCTCGACCTGCTCCTTTCACTCATTTACAAAAACAAGGTCGATATAATGGACATACCCATAACGCTTATATTCGAGCAGTATATGGAATACCTCGATCAGATGCGTGAAATGGATATGGATATAGCCGGCGAATTCATAGTTATGGCGTCCGAGCTGATGCTCATAAAAAGCCGTATGCTTTTGCCGCGTCCCGAGGGCGAGGAGCAGACGGAGGACCCGAGGACGAAGCTGGCAAACGCTCTTATCGAATACAAGCACGCGAAGGAAGTCGCCGAGGAGCTTGACGAGCTTGTGCATACGTACGGCGGCAGGCTGGCAAAGGACACGGAAGAGATACCTGCGGACGATTCTTTCATAGCCGAGCACAGCGTATTTCTGCTTCAGCGCGCGATGACGCGAATGCTTATAAACCGCGGAAAAGAAGAACTTTTGAAGCAGGAGGCTGAGAGGATCCAGCCTATAATCAAGCGGCGCGTCGTTCCCGTGGGCGAAAAGGTCATAACCGTACTGCGGCGTGTGGTACGGAAAAAGCGCTGCAGCTTTGAAAGCCTGTTTGACGGCTGCGCTTCCCGCTCCGAGCTTATAGCCACGTTTCTGGCGGTGCTCGAACTGCTGAAAGTCAACCGCATAAGCGTGTCGGAACCGGACGAGCAGGAAGAAATATACATATCCTTAAACGAAAACTACGTAAAACAACAGGAGGAAACGGGAGAAAACCCCGAAAACTTCTCAGATGGAAATTAAAGAACTTGCCAGCACCATAGAAGCAATACTGTTCGCGGCGGGGTACCCGGTGGAGATAATCAAGCTTATGGAGACCACCGGCGCGGACAAAGATCAGTTTGAGGACGCGATAGGCGTTCTGAACGAAAAATACGGACCGGACAGCGGCGTAAGGCTCGTTTTCCTTGACGGAAGATATCAGCTCTGCACAAGCGAAAAATATCTGGACAGCGTGCGCGAGGCGCTCGGCATACGCCGCGGCGGCAACCTCTCCCGCGCCTCTCTTGAAGTGCTTGCCGTTATCGCGTACAATCAACCGACCACAAGATCGTTTATTGACCAGGTGCGCGGCGTGGACTGCTCTTACACAGTCACTTCCCTGCTCGAAAAGGGGCTTATAGAAGTATGCGGCAAGCTTGACGCGCCGGGCAGACCGTCCTTATACAGAACGTCGCCGGATTTTCTGCGCGTATTCGGTCTGTCGTCCGTACACGACCTGCCGCCGTTTGAAGTCTTTGACGAAAACGGGCAGGTGACCTTAAAACCTTTGTGATATGGTCGCGTTATATATAATAGGCGGCATACTTCTGTTTATCGTGCTTCTGTGTCTTTTGCCGGTCGGCATACGGATAAAATACGATAAGGATTTCAATTTATACGTAAGCGCCGGTTTTATTAAAATAAAAGTGATACCGGCAAAACAAAAGAAGATAAGGATATCCGATTATTCCGAGCGCAAGCTTGAAAGGCAGAGAAAAAAACAGCAGAAGAGGGACGCGAAAAAAGAAAAGAAAAAAGCGGCAGGCGCAAAAAAAGAAAAGAAAGACAGCGTGCTTGTCGCAAGGCTCAAAAATATTGACACCGCACCGGATATGATAGAGCAGCTGTACGATATGCTGATACTCGTATCGGACAAATTCGCAAAACGGCTGACCGTAAAGGCGTTTCAGCTTGACGCGATAATCGGCTCGGACAACGCGGCGAAGACCGCCATTCTCTACGGCGGCGCGTGCTCTGCCGCGGGCTGCATTTCCGCGTTTCTGGACCAGCATATGAGCCTTAAAAAAAGAAGCGGCGCGTCTATAAACGTTTCCCCGGACTTTTTATCGGAGAAAACGCTTGTTTACGCGGACGTTTCAATGACCGTCAGAGTAGGCGGTTTGTTTACATTCGTATTTGAAATAAGAGACGTGATCTCAGAAATATTAAAATTATTGCAGGAGGATACAGGCAATGGCTGAAAACAGCAACAGCTTCAACGACGCGTTGAAAACAGCGCTTAACAATCTGTCGGAAATAGCGGGGACGGATACCATAATAGGCGACCCGATGACCACGCAGAACGGTACGATGATAATACCGGTTTCAAAGGTCATGGTGGGCTTTGCGACGGGCGGCTCCGATTTCGTGGGCAAGCACTCCAAAGACACCAACGTCGCAAACAGCTTTTCCGGTGCGGGCGGCGGCGGTATAACCGTTTCACCGGTGGCGTTCCTCGTTATCTCGCCCGAAGGCGACGCGAAGATACTTAACGTCAACAACCCCATGGATTCAAACGCGGATCTCGGCACAAGCGTCGTTTCTCTGTTGAACAAGACTCCGACCATTATAGAAAAAGTCCGTTCCATTTTCAAAAAGAACAAGAAAGCCGCGGAAAAGGAAGAGCCGATAGAAGAGGTCGATCTGTCCGATACCGAGCCTTCAAAAGAAGTTGAGATCGAAATAGTGGAACAGCCGGAAGAAGCGGACGCTTCGGATGAAGAAAAAAGCGAATAAAACAAAATACCGCGCATAAAATATACGGATGATACCATCCGAGAGGTGTTTTATGCGCAAAGGTTTTATCGCCCTGATACTTGCCGTTGTTTTAAGCGTGCCCGTAATCGGCACGGACCGGAGCTTCCGCATATCGGCGGAGGCCGCCGTGCTCGTTGACGCGGAAGACGGCTTCGTGCTTTTTGCGCGCAACGCGGATCAGCGCATGCAGCCGGCAAGCATGACGAAGATAATGACCGCCATTGTAGTTATTGAAAACTGCGGTATGGACGAAAAAGTGACAGTCGGCGCAAAATGCGTCGGCGTCGAGGGCTCGTCCGCGTATCTTCATGCGGGCGAGATCTATACCGTGTCCGAGCTTTTGTACGCGCTTCTGCTTCAAAGCGCGAACGACGCGGCTGTCGCGCTCGCGTATCACACGTCGGGCAGCCTTGACGCGTTCGTATCTCTGATGAACGAAAAAGCAGGGGAGTTGGGACTTACCGGCACGCATTTTACAAATCCTCACGGGCTGGCGAACAAGGATCATTACGGCACCGCGCTCGATTATGCACGGCTTTTGTGCTGTTGTATGAAAGATCCGGTCTTCCGGCAGATAAGCGGGACCGTGCAGTACGTAATAAAGCCGGATGAAAACAGGCGCGGCAGATGCTTTACAAACCACAACAGGCTCTTATATACCTGTGACGGAGTTATCGGCGGCAAGACCGGATATACGACGTCAAGCGGAAGATGTCTTTGCTCGTATTATGAAAAAGACGGCGTATCGCTCTGCGCCGTGACTATGAACGCGCCGCGGGACTGGGCGGATCACGCCGCGCTGTACGAATACGGCGCGTCAAAGTATACGCGGATAACGCTTGATACGAAAGGCATCTATTCTCTTCACGTCGTGGGCGGCATAACGGATCATACCGAGTGTACCGTCGGCGAAAACGTCACGGTCACGGTCAGAGGCGGCGCGGATACGGTGGAAAAGACCGTATATATGCGTCGCTTTGAGTACGCTCCGGTCGAAGCCGGGCAGAAGATAGGCGAGCTCGTATTCAGTTCGGGCGGCAAAGTTATATACACGCATCCGCTTTACGCGGATTACAAAGCGGAAGCAGTTAAGGATCGTTTCAAATGGAAAAAATAAGGATACAAAAATATCTCTCCGACGCGGGAGTCGCGTCCCGCCGCGCCGCGGAAGCGGCGATCGCGGAAGGCAAGGTAAAGGTAAACGGCAGAGTCTGCGAGATAGGTCAGAAGGTGGACGACAGCGACGTTATCATTTACTGCGGCAAACGTATAAAAAGAATAAATAAGAAAAAAATATATATAATGCTGAACAAGCCGCGCGGATACGTTACGACGAACGCGGACGAGTCCGGCAGGAAATGCACCGCGGATCTCGTAGCCGATCTGGGCGAGCGCGTTTATCCGGTCGGCAGGCTTGACCGCGACTCCGAAGGACTGCTGATACTTACAAACGACGGCGAGCTTGCAAACAAGCTGATGCACCCGAGCCACGAGATACCTAAGATATACAACGTCCGCGTGCGCGGCTCGGTGAGCGACGAACAGCTCGATATCCTCCGCTCCCCGCTTGAGATAGACGGGTATAAAATAAAACCCGTGAACGTTGAGGTCGTCGGCGAAACGGAGGTCAGCACGCTACTGCGCTTCCGTCTCTACGAGGGCAGGAACCGTCAGATAAGAAAAATGTGCGAGCAGGCGGACCTGTACGTGTCACGCCTAACGCGCGTCGCGATAGGCGATATATCCATCGGCGACCTTAAGCCCGGCAAATATATCCACCTCACCCCCGCCCAGGTCGATTACCTGTCCAACAACGTGGGAAAAAGTGATAAAGACGAATAATAAACAATAAACCGCCTGAACATGGTGTCAGGCGGTAAATTTTTATATAAAATAAGCGCGCGGTGGTGCAGGGGGGGACACCCCGCACGCGGCTGACAAAGTAGGGGCGACCATTGGTCGTCCGCATAAAACAAATCAATGTAGGGGCGACCATTGGTCGTCCGCATAAAACAAATCAAAGTAGGGGCGACCATTGGTCGTCCGCTTTAAATAATAAAGAATAAAGAAGAAAGAATAAAGAATAAAAACCGGTGTCGGCTACGCCGACGAATATGGGTGGTCACCCACCCCTCACGGGAACCCCCATTGCTCACGATGTTCGCAACGGGGAACCCCTTTGCTCGGGCTACGCCCGAGAACCCCCCATACCCCCCGTCCCCTCCCAACATTCTTAGAATGAAGGG
>JAEEGJ010018956.1_pt1 | contig 15256 bp, 13 predicted proteins | sample 8958761 | NCBI WGS metagenome assembly JAEEGJ01 (sample SAMN16246546, study PRJNA631951) | gut metagenome | biome: gut microbiome; feature: rumen; material: RS-attached | host: Bos | place: Iran: Karaj | collected 2018-10 | reverse complement strand
ATTGACTGCGGGTGCTGTACTGTTGGCACGAGGCATCCAATCATTGTTCAGGAAATCCTCAAATACTGTTGGCATCCAACTGTTCTGAAACATTACTGGTAACATAATCAATACCTCCAATTATACTTTTAAATTTGACATTTTGTTTACTTGATTGCCTCTGCTTTCGCTGCGGCTTTCACTCACCTCAATGCAATATACGTGCCGAATGACAAAATGTCACTCAGGAGTGGTCAAAATGGCACGGAATTTAAACTCGCTTAAACTATACTGACAATTCTTTAAACTCGTTTAAACATGTCAGACCAATAAGTGCTTTCTGCCTTCTGCCTTCCGCTTATCAATGCCATAGACGAGGAAGGTATTATCCCATCACCACATCGAGTACCATCATCAGAACGAAGCCAATGGCAAAGCCGATGGTGCTGAGATTGGAGTGCTGACCCTCGGAGGCTTCAGGGATGAGTTCTTCGACGACAACGTAGAACATGGCGCCAGCAGCAAAGGCCAGCATGTAGGGTAGGGCAGGCATGAGTAGCGAGGCGAGCAGTAGGACGGCAATAGCACCGATGGGTTCTACGGCACCACTCAATGAACCGATGAGGAACGAACGCCAGCGACTGTTGCCTGCTGCCCTCATGGGCATGGAGATGATAGCTCCCTCTGGTACGTTCTGGATGGCGATACCCAATGACACAGCGACGGCACTGGCAAGAGAAATGTTTGTTACGCCACTATCAGCTCCCGCAAATACTACACCCACTGCCATACCTTCTGGCAGGTTGTGAATGGTGACTGCAAGGGCCAGCATCGCGGTCTTTGACAGATGAGAGCGCATACCCTCGGGTTTATCTGTTCCGATATGCAGGTGGGGTGTCAGTTCGTCGATGAGCAACAGGAAGCCCATGCCAAGCAAGAAACCAATGGCCGCAGGCAGTACACTCCATTTGCCACTATCGGCCTCCATCTCCATTGCTGGAATCAGCAACGACCATACCGATGCAGCCACCATCACACCCGAAGCGAAGCCCAGTAATGCTTTCTGCAAGCGCACCGACATTTCGTCCTTCATGAAGAACACGAAGGCCGAGCCGAGCATCGTGCCCAGCAGTGGAATCAGCAGTCCTATGATTAATGTCGTCGTCATCGGGTGCAAAAATAATACTTTTCTTTGAATTATACAATACTCAAATCATATGAATAGTGAAAAGTGAGAGCACCAGGCTCGTCATGAGCAACCATACAATGGTATATATTATTTTCATGCTAACAAATGAATTTATTTGCAAAGATATGAAAAATCAATGATTTTTTGCTACCTTTGTAGCTGATTTTGAGAAATATTAGTAAATCAATGAACTGACATGAAGAAGATTTTAACTTGTTTGTTGGCGATTCTCGGGCTTTCTACTGCCATCCCAGGAAAGCTCCAAGGCGACGGCATCGATGTTAGGATTAGACATTATGAATAGAGTTACAATGAAAGAATAACGATATGGTATTTTTAGATTTAGTCAAGCAGAGATATAGCTGTAGAAGCTATCAAGAGAAGAGTGTGGAACAGGAGAAGTTGGACTACGTGATGGAGTGTGTCCGCTTTGCCCCGTCAGCTGTAAACAAACAGCCGTGGATGTTCCGCGTAGTCAAGAACGAGGCCGACAAAGCGAAGCTGCAGGAGTGTTATAATCGTGAGTGGTTCTCGACGGCTCCGGTGTACATCATCTGTTCGATTCTCCACGATGAGGAGTGGGTACGCTCAGACGGCAAGCATCATGGCGACATCGACATTGCCATTGCCGTGGAGCATCTGTGTCTGGCAGCTACAGAGCAAGGCCTTGCTACCTGCTGGGTCTGCAACTTCGATGCTGAGAAGTGTAAACAACTCTTCGCCATCGCTGACAACGAAGAGCCTGCCGTCCTGATTCCCATCGGCTATGCCGCTGATGAACCAAAGGAAAAGAAACGCAAGGAGATGGAGGAAATTTACAGATAACAAGATATGAAAGTTAAGATTCAAACCATGCTGGGCGACATCGTAGTTCGCCTTTACGACGAGACTCCCATCCACCGTGACAATTTCGTAAAATTGGCCAAGGAGGGTTATTATGATGGCACGCTGTTCCATCGAGTGATTAAGAACTTTATGATTCAGGGTGGTGATCCAGACTCCAAGGGTGCACCAGCTAGCAAGATGCTGGGCGTTGGTGGTCCTGACTATACCCTTGAGGCAGAGATTAAGGACAGCCTGTTCCACAAGCGTGGCGCATTGGCAGCAGCACGTCAGGGCGACGAGGTGAATCCTGAGCGCCGCAGTAGCGGTTCGCAGTTCTATATTGTCTGGGGAGATGTGTATAACGAAGGCCAGCTTCGTCAGTTCTCCAAGCAACTGAGGATGCAGAAGGTGCAGGATGTCTTCAATAAACTTGCAGCAGAACATCGTGCAGAGATTATGCAGATGCGTCGTGACAGAAATCGCGAAGGACTGCAGGAACTGCAAGACAAACTGGTGGCAGAAGCTGAGAGCAAGGTCGGAAAGTCTGGTCTGACCGATGAACAACTGAAGATTTACTCAACGGTTGGCGGTACTCCTCATCTTGACGGACAATACACTGTGTTTGGCGAGGTCGAGGAAGGTCTTGATGTGGTTGAAATGATCCAAGGAACAGCCACAGGACGTGCCGACAGACCCGTTGATGATATTGAGATGAGAATGACTGTTATTGAATAGATGCCAGAGCAGCAGCGGACATATATTGCTATCGATCTGAAGTCGTTCTATGCTTCAGTAGAGTGTGTGGACAGAGGGCTTGACCCGCTGACCACGAATCTCGTGGTGGCAGATGTGAGCCGCACGGAGAAAACGATCTGTCTGGCTGTGTCGCCCTCGCTGAAAGCATACGGCATCGGTGGACGAGCACGACTCTTCGAGGTATATCAGAAGGCACGCGGCGTCGATTTCATCATCGCCCCGCCACGGATGGAACATTACATCGAGGTCAGCTCGAAAATCTATAAGATTTATCTGAAGTATATTGCACCAGAGGACATCCATGTGTATTCCATCGACGAGGTAATCATGGACGTGACAGCTTATCTGGGTAGTTATAAACTGACGGCCCATGAGCTGGCCATGAAGATGATTCGCGACGTGCTGAGTCAGACGGGCATCACTGCAACGGCTGGCATTGGTACGAATATGTATCTCTGTAAGGTGGCGATGGATATTATGGCAAAGAAGATGCCTGCCGACAAGGACGGTGTACGAATCGCCGAACTCGATGAAATGTCGTATCGCCGAGAACTCTGGGACTATCGTCCGATTACGAAGTTCTGGAGAGTAGGGCGGGGGATAGCTGAGAAGTTGGCTCTGTATGGTGTCGACACGATGGGCAAGCTGGCTCGAATGTCTGTGCAGAATGAGGAAACACTCTACAGACTTTTCGGTGTGAATGCAGAACTGCTGATAGACCACGCCTGGGGCTGGGAGCCATGTACAATGGAGGCTGTAAAAGCTTACAGGCCTGAGACGAACTCCTTCAGCAGCGGACAGGTGTTGCAGGAGCCTTACGACTTCAAAAAGGCCCGTGTTGTGATACAGGAAATGGCAGAAGGAATGGCACTCAATCTGGTATCGAAGCAACTGGTGACAGACCAATTGGTATTGACGGTTGGCTATGATGCAGAGAACCTTACCCGCCCTGAGATCCGCGAGAAGTATCATGGTGAGATTACCAACAACTACTACGGCAAGGCTGTGCCGAAACACGCCCACGGTACGTTCAATTTCGAGAAGCCGACATCGTCATCAAGGCAAATTATGGATGGTGCTGCGGCGATCTTTGACCGCCTAGTGAATCCAGACTTGCTCATTCGCAGGTTGAACCTGACCACGAATCATGTGGTAACGGAGGCATCTGTCGCTGCCAAGGACAATGCTCCCCAACAGCTTGACCTCTTTACTGACTACGAGGCGTTGGAAAAGCAGAAGCAGGAGGAAAAGGCAAAACTCGACAAGGAGCGCCGCATGCAGGAAGCACAATTGAGAATCAAACAGCGTTTCGGCAAGAACGCCATTCTCAGAGGACTGAACTTCGAGGAGGGTGCCACCGCCAAGGAACGTAATAAACAGATAGGAGGACACAAGGCTTAACTAATTGATAATTGATAATTGACAATTGATAATTGATAATGGATAATGGATAATTACGACGATATCATCAATCTGCCGCATCACGTCTCAAAGCGTCATCCTCAGATGTCGATGTGGAACCGTGCAGCCCAGTTTGCGCCTTTCTCCGCATTGACAGGCTACGAGGATGCCATCAAAGATACGGCACAGGAGAATGAAAGCAGTTATGAAACAAAAAACAATGAGAGAGACTGGTGACAATAGCCGTCTGGATTCTTGTCGATGATGCAGTATGATATCCATTTACCTGATAAAGTTCATGAAAGTCGGGCGCTCGTCGCGCTGGGGAGCGGGATTGCCGTCGGTGCGCGGGCTGCCATTAATCAGTAAAACTTTAGGAGTCTTGTTACCAGTCACGTTGTCGAACATCGCCGACACAGGCGATACGACCGCCACTCCCGCAGCTGCCATCGTTGCTTTCTTGATAAAATCTCTTCTGTCCATAAGTCTAGTCATTGTTTATTCACAATTCTTCTTAAATCTTGGAGCAAATATACGAAAAATTGCTGAATATTCGTTATATTTGCCCCAAGTTTATGATTAATTAAATTAAAACAGAACGAGAATGAGACTTAACAATGGCTTTGAAATCCCACAGATTGGCGTAGGCACATGGACGCTTCGCGGCGAGACGGCACGGCAGAACGTGCGGCTGGCCGAAGATTCAGGAAGTCTGAGCAACTGTTACCTGATTCTGAAGGCTCGCGCTATGGGCTTCGATACGCTCATCATGGGAATGCGTGACGCTGACGAACTGCGCAAGCTCTTCGATATTCCAGAAAACGAGACAATTATGGCGGTCATTTCCCTGGGCTACAGAGCAGGAGAGCCTAATCGCCCTGAACGCAGATCCTTGGACGACATCGTTAAGTTCTTCTAAAACAGACAACAATGACTATCAAAAGCTTTTTTCTCGCAGCCATGCTGCTTAGCCTGATGCCTCTCATAGTCGGGGCACAGGACACTGACATCAACAGCCGTGACCTTCGCGGCAAAGTGGTTTACCAGGACGACGAAGTGGTGTTCCGCCAGCTCGACGAGCATACGTGGATCGGCAACGGACACCGCGTCTATAACGAGTCGCTCTATCTCGTCGAGGGCAGTGACCGTGCAATCCTCATCGACGCGGGGACGTACATCCCTGGTCTGGACAAGATCGTGGCGAAGATTACCTCCAAGCCTGTCACCATGATGCTGACCCATGCCCACGGCGACCATGCGGGCGGTGTAGGGCCTTTTCTCGAGGTCTATCTGAATGCAGGCGACATGCCTCTCGTCCCGAACAACATGCGAAACTACAAGGGACAGATCAGATATCTCTACGACGGCGAGGCTATTGACCTTGGCGGTCGCGAGATAGAGGTCATCTTCACGCCCGGTCACACCTCCGGCAGCGCCACGTTCTTCGACAAGGCCAAGCATTACGGCTTCAGCGGCGATGCCTTCGGCTCGACCAACCTGCTAGTGTTCACCAATCTCTCGACCGAGATGTACACGGCCGAGCGGATTGAACGTTACATGAAGAAGAATAATATCCATTTTCTCTTTCCCGGCCATTACAGTGGTAACAATCTGGAGACGCTCCAGCGTGTCATCGACATCAAGAATATGTGCCGCGAGATACTGGACGGCGAACGCAAGCCGACCGCCAGCAACGGCAACAATGGCGGCATGGACATGATGGTTGAAGACAAAGGCGTCCGCATCAACTTCAGTAGCCAGACTGGAATGAAATAATCATGGCAGTCAATCCAAGATAGTTGTTGCGTATACCACTTTAAGGTGTTGCGCATAGTGTTGCGTAGAAATTTGTGGAATTTCTTGGGAAATTGACAATATTATTCTACCTTTGCACAAACCAACACAAAAATATATATAATTAGTTGTACATAAGCCACCTGCTTGCGAAAGTTGGTGGTTTTTTTAAAAAGTAAAAAGGTAAAAAGTAAAAGTATAAATATAACGACTGACAAAATGAAAAAAATATCGCAGCGTGACATTGCCAAGACGCTGGGAGTAAACGTCTCCAGTGTGTCTCGGGCATTGAAGGGACAAAAGGGCGTCAGCGAAGAGCTAAGGCAGAAAATAGAACGTATGGCGGCTGACCAAGGCTACCAGTCTATGTTTTTTGCTCCTGCAGAACATTGCGATACGACACGGATTATCGGCATAGTTGTGCCAGACATTTCGTACAATCTCTACGCTCATATTGTTAAATGGATAGAGTCGGAGGCGCGCAAATCAGGCTATATATCTATCGTGGCAGATACTTGCGATCGCTATGATTACGAGGTGGAGAGCATCGAACGACTGGTGGAAATGCACGTGTCGGGTATCATCGTGAGCCTGTCGCAGGAAACGACGGATTACTGTCATCTGCTGCGGGTGAAGGAACACGACATCCCGCTGGTGCTGTTCGATAGGGCTGCAGATGTCGACGTAACATCTGTGGTGATTAACGATGCCGACACAGCGCGTCAGGCCACACATTACCTGATTGATGGCGGAGCGCGGCGCATTGCTTTCCTCGGAGGCTCGAACAAGCTGAAACAGACCGCCGATCGCAAACACGGTTATCTGGAGGCGTTGCGCGAGCGCAACATTCCCGTTAGAAAGGAGCTGGTGAGATGTCACGATGCCAGTTTCAACTCCGGCCTGACGGACACGCTGGAACTACTGAATCTGCCGGAGCCTCCAGATGCAATCATTGCTACCTTCGGTCCATTGGCTACATCATCGATGGTAGCCATTAAGAGTCGCAATCTTCGGATTCCTGAGGACGTGTCGGTCATCGGCTATATGAGTGACTGGGTGTCGGACGTGATGAATCCGCGGATATCGTATGTAAAACAAAATCCGAGGGAAATTGGTACGAAAGCATTCCGTCTATTGTTAGAGCAGATAAATGGCGACGACCGTGTGAGACGTATGGTTGTAAAGACTCGTCTGGAGATTCGTGAGAGTACAAGAAATACATAATTACTATAAATGATATGAAGGACTTTAATTACTACGCACCGACGGAAGTGGTGTTCGGAAAACAGAGTGAAGAGCAGGTGGCTGCTTTGGTGAAGAAATATGGTGGCACGAAGGTGCTGGTGCATTACGGTGGAAAGAGTGCGGAGCGCTCAGGACTGCTCGACAAGATTTGCGGACTGCTGGCAGCTGGCGGCGTGGATTACATCAAGCTCGGTGGTGTAGTTCCCAATCCAAGACTCTCGTTGGCGCAGAAAGGCATTGAACTTTGCCGCAAGGAGGGTGTGGACTTCATTCTTGCCATTGGAGGTGGTAGTGTCATCGACTCGGCGAAGTGCATCGCCTACGGTGTTTGCATGGAGGGCAACGTGTGGGATTTGTATCTCGGTAAAGTGGAAGCGCCAAAGACGATGCTGCCCGTGGCTTCAGTGCTGACCATCCCCGCAGCTGGCTCGGAAATGAGCGAGGCGAGTGTGATAACAAACGAGGACGGCGACGTGAAGATAGGCTACTCAAACAATATGTCGCGACCGAAGTTCGCCATCATGAACCCTGAGCGTACTTTCACTCTCCCACCCTACCAGACGGCTGCCGGTGTGACAGACATGATGATGCACACCATGGAGCGCTACTTCACCAAGGACGACGACATGGATTTCACGACAGATTTGGCCGAAGCTGCCCTGCGCAGTATCAAGAATGCCATATTTGCCGTGCTGAAGAATCCTGAGGATTATCGCTACCGCGCACAAATCATGTGGGGTGGCTCCGTCATGCACAACGGTCTGACGGGTTGTGGTGTGGCCGACGATTGGGCTACACACCAGCTGGAACACGAGTTAAGCGGCATGTTCGACGTGACCCACGGCGCAGGTCTCGCTGCCATGTGGCCAAGTTGGGCGCGCTATGTGATGCACGAGAACCTGAGCCGTTTCGTGCGTTTTGCAGTGAACGTGATGGACGTACCCAATGATTTCACTGACCCAGAAGGTACCGCCGAGAAGGGTGTTCAGGCCATGGAGCGCTTCTATCATGCTATCGGCATGCCTATCAACATCAAGGAACTCATCGGCCGTGACATTACCGATGCGGAAATCCAGGAAATGACACGCAAGTGCAGCCGCAATCACACGGCAACTTGCGGTGCCCTGAAGGTACTCTCCGCTGAGGACATGGAGGCCATTTACCGTATGGCCAAGGGGTAATCACTTTTTCCAAACAAAACTAACAACACAATGAACAGACTATCATTATTCATTTTGCTAACCATGGCGATGGTATGCCATGCCCAGGACAACCTGCGGCTGAACGACTTGGAATACTTCGAACGCCAGGGTGTGAATGTACTGGTATATAGCAACAGTTTTAACGGCGGGTTCAACGACGAAAAGAACTCTGGCATCGAGATTATCCATCATGGTGTACGTACGGTACAGGGGGGAGCTGTGCGCCTGAACAACACCCCCGAGCAGTGGGATCTGGTACCTACGATGACGAGCCGTAAGGTAAATCGCGAAAACGGAAGTATCGAGGTCGGGCTACGCTATAACGACTACGATTTCGACAGCCGCCTGGTAGTGACCGCTAAAGGCAAGGCCGTTGAGATTGCCGTATGGCTGGACAAGCCCGTACCAGAGAAATTGGCTGGTGAGGCAGGGTTGAATATCGAATTACTGCCTTCACAATACTGGCTGAAAACCTATCAGATAGACGGTCGGTTGGGACGTTTTCCCCGTTATGCTACAAGCCTGACGACGACACGACCTAATAGCGAGAAACCCCGTCAGTTCAAGGGCTTCAAGACCTACGATGACCGAGGAACCAACCGTTTCGTTGACCCACTGCCACTGGAAACGGGGCATAGCCTCACGGTGGCAACGGATGCACCCGACAGAATGATTCGCATCACGAGTGACGATGTCGAACTGAAACTGTTCGACGGACGTATGCTGGCACAGAACGGCTGGTATGTCGTGCGTAGCGTTCTACCCGCGGGCAAGACTGGTAAGGTCATGACGTGGACCATCGAGCCGAACGCCATTCCTGACTGGATTCGCGAGCCGAACATCGGTTTTTCACAGGTTGGATATACGCCCGATCAGCCGAAAGTAGCCGTCATTGAACTCGACAAGCACGACCCCGTGCAGACTGGTTCAGCCAGTCTGCTACGTCTCAATCCCGATGGAACGACTACTGAAGTCTACAAAGCCGAAGTCAAGCCCTGGGGTCCATACTATAAATATAATTATGTAAAGTTTGATTTTACCCACGTTCGCAAGTCTGGCGTCTACAGCATCCAGTATGGCAACACTCGTACAAACGACTTTCTCATCGACGAACATGTCTACGATAAGATTACCGATGCCACGACCGACGTCTGGGTACCCATTCACATGAACCACATGTACGTCACCGAGGGTTATCGCACTTGGCATGGTGAACCGTTTAAGGAGGGTTATCTGCAGGCTCCGGAGAGTGACCACTTCGACCTGCACCGTCAAGGGGCTACGACCGATACAAAATACAAGCCGCTGGAGTTGATTCCCGGTCTGAACATTGGCGGTTTCTTCGATGCCGGTGACTTCGACATCGAGACTGGTTCAAACATCAACGTAGTCCAGAATTTCATCCGCACATGGGAACTGTTCCATCCGCAGCGCGACGAGACCTTCGTCTCGCAGGAACAGCGCTATGTCGAGCTTCACCGCCCCGATGGCAAGCCCGATATCATGCAGTTCATTGAGCACGGCATGCTGAACCTCGTGGCGCAGGCCGAGCAAATAGGTCACATGGCCTCGACACTCTCGAACTCAGTGCTTGACAATTACCACCACCTTGGTGACGCGGCCTCCATCACAGACGGCCTGCACTATGATCCCTCACTCAAGCCCTACGAAGTGAGTGCAGATGGTAAGTCGAGCGGTACGCCCGATGACATGTGGGCATTCACGACGCGCAACCCGAGCCTCGACCTCCAGGCAGCAGGCGTATTCTATTCCGCTGCCCGCGTGCTCCGCGGCTATAACGACACCCTCGCTGAACGTGCCCAGAAGCAGGCCGATCGTCTGACGAAGGAGGCCCGCGAGCTTATGAATGGGGCGCGATTCCGTCGCGACCGCCAAGCCGAAGCTGATAACGACTGGCTCACAGGCACTGGAGACGGAAATTACCGCAACGTGGCGCGCAACTTGCAAACCATGCTCGACAGCATCCCCCTGAAGGACGCAACATACCGCGAAAAACTCCGTCCGATGGTTCGGCAATACGCAGAATACATCAAGAGCTTTGACACCCAGAACCCGTATGGTGTACCCATTGGTCTCGGCAACTGGGCTGGTGTCAATGCTGTGCTCAACTTCGGCATCACGGTCAACTACGCCCACATCTACTTTCCCGACATCGTCAGCAAGGACGAGGTCTACCGTGTGGCTAACTGGCTCTTCGGCTGCCACCCATACCATAACTACTCGTTTGTGGCTGCGGTCGGAGCTGCCCGCCCGAAGCAGGTATTCTACGGCAACAACCGTGCAGACTTCTCGTTCATTCCCGGCAATGTAGCCCCTGGTCTGTTGTTCCGCAAACCCGACCACTTCGAGAACTACGACGACTGGCCTTTCCTTTGGGGTCAGAACGAGGGTACCATCGCTGGCAACACGCAGTATATCATCTTCGGCTCATCCTTTAAAAACATTATAGGAACATTCTAATAAGTGACGAAGAACGATAAACAATAAACAATAGACGACAGACCACAGACAATACAAGACGATGACTAAACGACTCATAATCATACAGGTTACACTATTTTTCTCGTTTCTTACTTCAATGGCTCAGCAGGACCCTGAACCCGAAGACCGTCGGCTTACCATCTGCGGACAGCTGCTCGACGCAGACCTCAAGGAGCCGATGATACAAGCTACCGTCCAACTGTTCACCGCTTCTGACAGTACGTTCGTCGGAGGAACGGTGACCAACGAGCACGGCAACTTCTACGTCCTGGCACCGAGAACAGGCACCTACCGTCTGCGCATCTCGTCACTGGGATACCAGACTATCGAGCGCGAGATAACGCTACGACGCAACGAGAACCAGGACCTCGGCAATCTCCTCATGGAGTCGGAGAGCATTCTGCTCCAAGAGGCCGTCGTCACAGGCCGTGCCGCACAAGTCATCGTCCGCAAGGATACCATCGTCTACAATCCTAAAGCGCTCCGCACGCCTGAGGGCTCAGCCATCGAGGAACTCATCAAGCGTATTCCCGGTGCCGAGGTCGACGAGGATGGTAAAATTACCGTCAACGGCAAGGAGGTGAAGAAGATTCTGCTCGATGGCAAGGAGTTTATGTTAGGCGATGTGGAGACGGCGCTCAAAAACATCCCTGTCAGCATCATTCAGAACCTGAAGTTCTACGACCAACAGTCGGACCAGTCGCGCATTACCGGCATCGACGACGGAAATAAAGAAACCGTGCTCGATTTCTCTATCAAAAAAGGCATGAACCGCGGCTATATGACCAACCTCGACCTTGCCGGCGGTACCAACCACCGCTATGCCTCACGCGGCATGGCCTCGAGCTTTACCGACAAGACACGCATTGTGCTCCTTGGCAATTTCAACAACAAGGAAGAGAATGCCGGCTGGTGGAACCGTCGTGGTCTGAACTCTCGCAAGATGTTGGGTACTAACCTCAACTATGACGACGGCAAGAAACTAAAGATCGACGCGAGCGTGCGCTGGAATCACCGCGGCGGCGACAATCAGACCGAGAATGCCAGCGAGACGTTTTATAGCGAGACATCGCGAAATTTCTCGAACAACAAGACGTCGAACTATACCCGCAGCAATAACTGGTGGGGCAACATCCGCGTTGAGTGGAAACCCGACACACTGACCAACATCTTGCTGCGTGCCAACGGCAACTACGGCACCAACGACGCCACCAACATGTCGCTCGCAGCGACCTTCGACGACGACCCCTATAAATATAGTAGCAATCCGCTGGCCGACGTGGCTGAAATGGGATTAACACCCGACCCGACTAATCCGCTGATGCCATACATCATCAACCGCAACGAAAACACCAGCCTGACCTATGGCGACAACAAGAACGCGTGGGCCATGCTACAGCTATACCGCCGTCTGAATCCGCGTGGTCGCAACATTGTCGTACGATTGGAAGCCAACGGCGGCAACAGCAACAACCGTAACGCCAGCGACAATGCCGTCCACCTCTTCCGCGTCAAGAATCAGGCCGGTCTCGACTTGACCTATTACACCGCGCGCTACAATACGACACCCTCGGACAATAGCGGCTATGTACTGAGCACCACCTACAGCGAACCGCTCTGGAAGGGCGCACACCTGCAGGCCAGCTACGAGCTGCGTTACAGTCAGAACAAAAGCGACCGTAAGACCTACGACTACAGCCATCTGAAGGACGACCCCTTCTACGGCATCCTTCCGCAATACCGCGAATGGGACCCCTGGGCCGCCAACGTCGGAGGCAATCTGGAACAGTCCGCTGCACTCGACCGCAGTCTCAGCCGCTACTCAGAATACAAAAACTACACACACAACATCCGGCTGAACCTGCGTCATCGCGTTGAGAAATACGACTACAACCTCGGTTTCCTTCTCCAACCTCAGCACTCAGATTTCATCCAGGACTACCGCAGCATCTATGTCGACACTGTACGCAACGTCATTAACCTGACGCCTACCCTCGATTTCCACTACAAGTTCAGCGAACAGAGCAACCTCTGGTTCCACTACCGCGGTGAAACCAGTCAGCCTGAGATGACGCAGTTGCTCGACATCACCGACGACTCCAATCCGCTCTATATCACCCAGGGTAACCCGGGACTGAAGCCCTCGTTCACCAATTCGCTGAACGCATATTACAACAACTACATCGTGCGCCACAAGCGTTCCATCGTAGCCTATTTCAATTTCCGGCATACGCGTAACGCCATCTCCAACTTCGTACGCTACGATCCTGCGACGGGCGGAAGTATCTCGCGACCAGAGAATATCAACGGCAACTGGAACATCAATGGTGGATTTACTTTCAACACCGCCATTGACACCACTGCCCATTGGAACGTTGGTACCGACACCCGCATCCGCTACAACCATTATGTCAGCTACGTAGCCCAACAGCTGGCAGATGCCGAGAAGAATACCACACGTACGACGAACCTCAACGAACGACTGACGGCGAGCTACCGCAACGACTGGCTGGAGATAGCCCTCGACGGACGACTGAACTATCAGCACTCGCGCAACGAATTGCAGCCCAACGCCAACCTCGACACGTGGCAGTTCGAATACGGCGGACAGTTCCTCGTCAGACTGCCACTCGACATCGAGGTTAGCATGAACCTCCACGAACGCAGCCGACGGGGATATAACGACACATCGATGAACACCAACGAACTATTGTGGAACGGACAGATATCGAAGCCGTTCTTGAAGAACAAGTCACTCGTCGTCGCACTCAACTTCTACGACCTGCTCGGCCAGCAGTCCAACTACGAACGCTGGGTGAACGCCACCGGCCGTAGCGACACCCAGTATAACAGCGTCAACTCCTATGCCATGCTCCACGTTCGCTACCGTCTCAACATATTCGGTGGAAAAATCGATACCGAAGGCCGCTACGACAAAAAATGGGGCAACCGCGACAATCAAAACCGCCAACGCCGCAGGTAATCTTTTCTACCAAGAAGATGATAAGAACCAACTGAAGTGATTACGTTATCATACTACGTTTTGTGGCTTATCGTAGATGAAAGCACGAACATTGTCTATGGCAACCTGAAGCAGACGGATGCGTGCCTCGATAGATGCCCAAGCTATATGCGGTGTGATAAAGGCGTTCGGTTGCGAGAGCAGAGGATTGTTGCTGGCGGGTGGCTCCGTGGTGAGCACATCGGCACAGAACGCTGCTAACCGTCCTTCCTGCAACGCATCGGCTACTGCCTGATCGTCAACCAGTGGTCCTCGGCCTGTGTTGATGAGGATGGCTGTTGGCTTCATCTGTCGCAGCGTATCGTCATTGATGAGATGGCGTGTCTTGTCGGTTAGCGGACAGTGAAGCGACAGCACGTCAGCCGAAGACAGCAACGTCTGTAGGTCTGCCTTCTCAATGCCAGCGGGTAGCTGGTCTTGGCTCTTGCTTGTCATAGCCTTCACCTTCATACCGAAGGCAAGGGCTATCTCAGCCACGCGACGACCGATATTGCCCAGCCCGACGATACCGAAGGTCTTTCCTGCCAGTTCCATGTGGGGAAAATCCCAATAGCAGAAGTCGGGATTGGCGGTCCAACGGCCACTACGATTTTGTATGGCATAATGCTCTGTATGATTCGTCACCGTCAGTAAATGGGCAAACACCATCTGTGCTACACTTTCCGTACTATAGGCTGGTACGTTGGTCACGATGATACCGCGTTCGTGGGCAGCCTCGATGTCAACCACGTTATAGCCCGTTGCCAGCACACCTATATATTTGAGGCGAGGCAGCTGGACAATCTTTTCACGGTCAAGCACGACCTTGTTGGTCAACACGATGTCTGCATCAGCAGCTCTCTGCACAGTCTCACTCGGGCTGGTGCGGTCGTACACCGTCACCTCGCCCATCTGCTCCAGCTCCTTCCACGAGAGGTCGCCGGGATTAGCTGAATAGCCGTCAAGAATAACGATTCTCATAAGCTTATGTCATTTATTTGCAAAGGTACTAAAAAAGGAGAATATTTCGTAACTTTGCAAATAATTATTTCGATACTTTAATGATTTTATTATTTTAAATCCCTTAATGACTAATGACTTTTTTACATTGTCTTGTACTGAAATAGGTTGACTCATATAAGGCCTTAAATGTTAAATATTTAAAGTCATTTGTCTTGTACTGAAATAGGTTGACTCATATAAGGCCTTAAATGTTAAATATTTAAAGTCATTAAAGTTATGAGTAGACAAAAATTCAGTCGCGCTTTGAAGCGCAGTATTTGCATCGAGTACATGCAAAGTGGTAAGTCAAGGAAGGAAATTGCGTTGAAATACAACCTTCCAAATGTTCAAATGCTATCT
>JAEEGJ010018954.1_pt1 | contig 15257 bp, 12 predicted proteins | sample 8958761 | NCBI WGS metagenome assembly JAEEGJ01 (sample SAMN16246546, study PRJNA631951) | gut metagenome | biome: gut microbiome; feature: rumen; material: RS-attached | host: Bos | place: Iran: Karaj | collected 2018-10 | reverse complement strand
TCTTATGACATCAGCTCTCTTAATGGGAACTGCAGCTTTTGCTGAGGATTTTGGAGATTTCGGTGGATTCGATGACGAGGATTCCGGAAACTCTGGCAGTGCAATAGAAGTTAGCGGAACTGTTTCTACAGACATCCGTGCTTATGTAGATGTTGATGACAGCGATAAGCTTGAGGTTGAGGCTAAGCCTGCTGGAAATCTTTCTTTGAGCTACAGCGGAAATAATTCTGACCTTACACTTTCGCTTTGTATGGATACAGACAAAATCAAAAATAATCCTGAAGATATTATTGATGAGCTTGTACTTCGCGGACGTCTTGGAGACTACTTTACAGTTGAAGCAGGTAAAATGAAGGTTGTCTGGGGCAAGGGCGATAAACTTCATGTGCTCGACAATTTTAATGCAGATGATTATTCAAACTTTATAATCCCAGATTATATTGACCGCCGTGTAAGCACACCAATGCTCCGCGCAGTAATCAGTCTGCCGGTTGCAAACTTTAATGTTGAAGGTGTGTATACTCCGCTTCTTCCAACAGATCGTTTTGCAACAACAGGCCGCTGGACACCAGCTCAGGTTACAGGTTTAACAGCAAGTCTTACAGATGTTGCAAAAACAGAAGTTGCCGAAGCTTTTACAAGATACACAACAGCAACTGCAACAGCCGGAACTTTGAACGCGCTTAATGCAGATTATCTGGCTGCACAGGCTGCTTATAAACAGGCAATGATGAATGCTGCGGCACAGACAGCGGTAGGTGCCCCTTGGTCTTCTATGACAGATGAACAGAAATCAGCCTTTATCGCAGCTCATCAGTCAGATCTAGAAGCAGCTATTGCAGTAAATAAGGCAGCCCTTGAATCAGGACTTGCAACAGCTGGTTATGGATATCTTATCAGTAACCTCCAGGTGGCCTACGGAAAATACGCTGCTGCCTGCAAGGAAACAGGTTTTACAGCAGATAACATTTCAGACGAAGTAAAAGCTGCCGGAACAATCTATATGTACATGCTCGAAAATGCCAATGCACTTTCTGCAGATCCAACAGTAATCTATCCTGATATGTGGACACTCAAGTATGGTCAGTTTGGTGGCCGTGCTACCTGGACACTTGGTCAGCTTGATATGGGCTTGAGCTACTACAACGGCTGGTACAAACAGCCTTCTGTAAATGCAGAAAAGATGATTCCGTTTATCAATAAATATCTTGCAGGTGAGACAATCACAGAAGAAGACAAGTTCCTCGCTTATGATAAGAAACAGACCTTCGGTGTTGAGGCTTCAACAATCCTCTGGCACTTCAATCTGCGCGGCGAGTTTGCCTATAATCTTACAGATGATGTTGATGGAACCGATCCTTGGGTACACAACAATTCCATCGGCTGGCTCGGTGGCTTTGATATCGACCTTCCATTTGCCAATGCAAACCTGAATGTTCAGGAAATTGGAACTTATGTTTTGAAGGGAGAAGAGTGTGACAAGAATGCGCTTGATGTTGATTACGGTGTAAACGGCTACAGCAACAACAAAATTGCCGCAAATCTTACAACTTCTTTCATGAACGATAAGATTGCTCCAGAAGTAACAGTAATGTACGGAATTGAAAATAAGGATTTGGTTGTAATGCCAAAACTTTCTTACAAGGCAGATCAGAATCTTACCCTTGCTGCAAGCGGTATGATTATCAACTGCGGTGATGACCACAGCGAGTTCAAGGCTTGGGAAAAGAACAGTTTTGCTTGTATTTCAGCTAAATATCAGTTCTAAACAAAATTATGGCTTCGATACACTCGCTTCGCGAGCACTCAACCACCGGCAACTTTAATAAACACGGTGGTTGAGTAGCCCGAAGGGCGTATCGAAACCATAATAGAAATTTCAATTAGCTAATCAGAATTCGCCAGTTTTCTAATATCCTCTTCCTTAAAAATCTGATAATACGCTTTATAAATTAGAAAAGCTCTGGTTCCAAGAATCAGACCATAGAAGGTTCCCAAAAATCCACCAATAAAAAGGAAAGTTCCAACATAAGGTATTGGTAGTTTGTCAGTCATAAAAAATGCAATAATTGAGACAAGGAAAATCAGAAAGTCATTAATAGCTTCTTTTTTCCACTCGCTTCTTGGACGTACAACTAGCTTGCTGTCTTCCCATTCATTCGCATCTACTTTCGGAATTGTTCTGATGATTACATTTAAGACAAGAATATTCATCTGTAACCCTCCATATACTTTATTTATATAGACAATTATACATCTGATATTGCATAAATCAAACATGATTCGATATTGGCATACTTTTTGTATAAATCCCCTTTCCCAATCTTTAAAAGACAGTTAAAATGGGAGAGAGGTTTTTGAATTGAATAACGAAAGAATTAAAGAAATCCTGCTGGATATTGCTCCTTGTGAGATTGATTTTACAGTTACCCAGACAGGTAAAGAAAGCAAGAGAGTTAACGGCTTTTACAAACCAGATACACATGAAATTTTCCTTCATAATCTGAATTTTAAATCTGATAACATGCTGATTTATACAGCAGTTCATGAATATACACATCATCTGTGTACAATTGAAAAGCAGGAAAATGATCCGAGCTACGGAAAGGCCTGCAAGGTTCATACAGGGGAATTCTGGGCAAAGTTCGGCGAGCTCATTGCAATTGCTGAGCAGAAAGGCTACTACTCAATCGGCTGGGAAAACAACGAAGAACTTAAAACTCTTACTCAGGATATTAAGGAAAACTATCTTGCAAAGAACGGACAGCTCATGCAGGAGTTTGGTAAAAAACTCGCACGTGCTTTTGATCTTTGTCAGGAAGCTGATATCCGCTATGAAGATTATATTGACCGCGTTCTTTGCCTGCCACGTAATGCCGCAAAAGATATCCGTAAGGTAGGTGCGGTAGAGGTGAACCCTGCAATCGGTTTTGAAAATATGAAGGTGGTTGCAAGCGTACGCAAAAAGGATGCCCGTGCAGAAGTTGAACAGGAATTCCTTTCCGGCGGAAAGAGTCCTTCGACTGTTCGCGAAATGATGAAGCAGAAATCTGCTCAGGCTAGTGGAACTGATCCTAAAACAAAACTTGAACGCGAAAAATCACGTCTTGAAAAAACAATTGCTCAGCTTACACAGCGTCTTGAATATGTGGAGGAAAGCCTTGCGAGTATGTAAATCTAAAAAGGCAATATCAGTTTTCTCAATTTGTCTGATGGGCTTGTGGCTGAGCGGTGCAGCATTTGCACAGAATACGGTATCGGGAATCGACTTCCCCGAAATGCCCGAGATGCCTTCAATGCCAACCGTGGGGGGCGGCTTCTATACACCAAGCTTTCCAGCCCGTCCGAACAGCCCGAAATCAACAAGCACCGACGACACCGCCAAAGAAAAACCGGAAGCAGTTCTCACAGAAGCGCTCACACCAGAAACTGCGCTGAGCGCCGCTCTGACCAAGGGTAACACACTTACCGCTTATGACATTTCTGCTCTTTACGATTCCGGCCTTTTCAGCAATATTTCTTCGCTGGACTCAAGCGGCAGCCTCACAAATTATGCAACTTCAACTTCTACAAATGTTTTGCTACAGCAGGTTTTGAACAGCCTTAATGAGTTGAAAAAGCAGCAGCAGGGTGCAAGCGCAAAAGAGAAGAACGAACTTGATGCAGTAAAAACAGACTCGGAAAATTTTAAAAAGCGGGAGCCTTCAATCCTCAGATTCAAAATCAACGGCTACAATATTGCAGACTCACTTACAAAAGTTTTCTTCAGCGATACAGAAGCAGACGGAAGTTTTCTTCTCACTGCCGACCGACGCTACTTTGTAAATCAGCAGGCAAGAACAGAAACCTTCTACATGCTTTTTAAGACAGTGAGTTCAAACGGTTCTTCACTCACTTATAAGGTGCAGCCAAGTATTGTTCAGGATTTTAAGAATGAAAATTCTTATATCTACAGACTTGCAAATGTTAAAAATCTTACAGCAGAAAAAACTGGAAATCTTGTTGTAATGCATCTTTCGGGAGACCAGGTTTCTGCAGACCTTCTCCTCGACATCGACAGTAAATAAAACTCAGGCAGTGCTATGGTAGATTTAGTAGACGGCTTAAAAAAATGCGGCATTCCCGAGAACGCCGCAGAACCTCTTGCTCAGAAAATGGAAGCATATATCAAAGAGATAGTGCTTTTTAATTCGGCATATAATCTTACAAATACAAGTGACAGAGACGAGCTGGTAGTGCGTCATATTTTTGACTCGCTCGCGGCGTGGAAGAAGATTTCGGAGATGGCGGGTTCAACCACCGGCATTACCATTGCCGACATCGGAAGCGGCGGCGGCCTCCCTGGTATTCCTCTTGCAGCTGCCTTTGCAACTGCCGGAATTACAGATGTTCGCTTTGAACTTGTAGAGCGCATGGAAAAGCGCTGTGCCTTTCTTGAAAACTGCGCCGCAATTCTTGGCTTAAAAAATGTTACAGTTGTAAACAGCGAAGCAGAACGCGTAGACGAGGGTGCTTATGACCTCATAACCTTCCGCGCTTTCCGTCCTCTCGATAAAAAGATGACAAAAACTCTGCTCAGAATTGTTAAAGATAATGGGTACCTTTGTGCCTACAAAGCAAAGGCCGCAAGTATAAAAGAAGAAATGGATGGAATTACAGCACTCGTTCCGGAATACGAAGTTGTTCCGCTTGCTGTTCCAGGCCTTGAAGATTCAGAAAGAAATCTTGTTATAATTAAGAAATAAGGAGCTAATTGTGAATTTCATGAAAAAAGATAAAAACCGTACACCTGCTGAAGTTGTTGTGCAGGATGTAGTAAAAATCAAAAAAGGCGAGCGTGTTCTGATTGTTGCAAACCCTGCAACTGCTCAGATTGCCCAGGACCTTTATTCTGCCAGCTGTGATGCCGGTGCTCAGACAACTCTTATGTTCCAGCCGGATAAAACAAGTTTTGACAATGCGAACCCGGAAGTAATTGCAGCTTTCAAAACAAGACCAGATGTATATTTTTCAATCTCAAATATCAAACTTGGAAAAGACCCGGAAGCAACTGCAAATCCTTATAAAACAGAAGATGGTCAGGAGTTTACACATATTGCTGATTATCTGATGGACGGATTAAAAGTAATGCGCGGTGCATGGACTCCAGGCATTACCGTAGATATGATGAACCGCACAGCCGCAATTGACTACAAGGAACTTCAGAGCCGCTGTGCCCGCCTTGCAGAACTTTTTAAGAATGCCGTAAGTGTTCATGTAACAGCACCGGCTGGTACAGACCTCATTATTCCAATTAATGGTCGTGGCCTCATGTTTGATGATGGTGATTTTTCAAAGCCGGGAACTGGCGGAAACATTCCTGCCGGCGAAGTATTTATCAGCCCGGTTGTTGGTGGAAGTCAGCTCAAGGCAGCAGACGGCACTGTACTGGAACAGCAGAGTGATGGTTGTGAAGGTACAATCGTTTATGACGGTTCAATGACCTTCAGTGATGGAGATTCAATCATTGAAACTCCAATTACCTGCAAGGTTGAAAAAGGTTATGTAACAGATATTACAGGCGGTGCCGAAGCACGTCGTCTTCTCAAGACAATCCTTGAAGCAGAACTTCGTCCCTTCGTTCTTGAAAAAGAAGGAAAACTTCCACAGGGGCAGGCTGCAATTTATAAAAAGAATGCCCGCAATATCGGTGAGCTTGGAATTGGTTTGAACCCTGCTGCAACAATTACAGGAAATATGCTTGAAGATGAAAAAGCTTTCCATACCTGTCATTTTGCAATCGGTGAAAATTATGACAATGATGCTCCAAGTTTAATTCACCTTGATGGTGTTGTTCGTGAACCTACAATCACACTTACTTATGCTGATGGAACTTCACGTACAATTCTTCAGGACGGAGGTCTCCAGATAGACTAACAGCTGCTTATGAGTAAGAAGAAGGATAAAAAGATTAAAAGACTGCGCAGCCTGCCAATATGGCCGTCTGTGCTTTCGCTGATAATTGTTGAAACTATTGTTTTTGCTCTTGCCGTATTTTTGTGCTGGTGTACAATTTCCGGTATTGCAGTTACCGTTATGACACAGTCTGAGCAGGAATGCCGTTCTGTTTTAAAAGTCGTAAACGAAAATTACGGGACAGATACTCCTGAACAATTGCAGTCAAAAATCAATTCTTTACTCGAAACCAGCAGTACTCTTGATGAAGTTATTTTTGATAACGGACAGGGAATCCTCGGTCTTTTCCCAGAGCTTGAAGATCAGTATAAAGCCAACACCGATGAGCTGTTTGAGAAAAACGGTGTGGCTCGTTTTGTTGATCCTGAAATGGAAAAACATCTTTATTTTGGAATAAGAGGACCAGAGAGAAAAAATACTTCTGATAGTATGGTATACACTTTTGCCATCACTGATGAAGATGGTGAAACTCAGCCATATATTGTCGATTTCAGAAATATCTTCCGTTCTTTAAAATTTGATTCAATTAATAATTATGATCTTGCAACCTGGGCTGGAGTAGTCCTGCTTGGTGTAAACGTAATTACATTTTATAAAACTGATATCCCGAATCTGAATATTTGCATTAAACATATATATTCATTTACATCTTTCCAACTGAGCCTTGTTGCAATGCTTGTCGTTGTCCTTACAATAATTCTGATTCTTGTTACAATTTATGAAGTAACAAAACTTGTTGCCTTAGTTGGTGAAAGAAAACGAATCAATATTCTTGTTACAACAGATACAGTTACCGGCGGATACAACAAAGATTATTTTCTACAGAAGGCAGAAAAAGAAATTGCCCGCGGTAAAAAGAATTATGCAGTGGTTCAGCTGCGCCTTGAAAAATACCGCAATTACTGTACAGCCTATGGAGTTAAGCAGGGCGAAAATCTCCTGGAAGAAATTAATACTTCTCTTACAGAAATGCTTGTTAAAAAAGAGTATGTTGCTCATGTTGAAAAATCTGATTTTCTTCTTTTGCTGAATTATCAGAATAACGAAACACTCGAAATCAGAATCCGCAATATGATGAATATTCTTCGTGAGCGTCGTGCTGGACAGCATCTTACTTTTGCGGCAGGTGTTTGTCCTGTAACCACTAAAAATCCAGATGTTTCCTTAATCATTTCCTGCGCAGGACTTGCTGTTCCTAAGTCGGTAAAGATTCAGGATGAAATTGTCTGGTTCAATGATTCAATGAAAGAAGAGCAGGTGTGGGAACGCCGCATAGAAGATGATATGGAAAAGGCTTTGGAGAATCACGAGTTCCAGGTTTACCTTCAGCCAAAGTATTCAACAAAAGCAGAAGTGCTTTCTGCAGCAGAGGCTCTCGTTCGCTGGACACATCCGGTGCTTGGTTTTATTTCTCCTGGAAAGTTTATTCCGATTTTTGAAAGAAACGGATTTATTCTTCATCTTGATGATTACATGCTCACCGAAGTCGCAAAACTTCAGGCGGCATGGCTTGAACAGGGAAAGCAGCTGGTTCCGATTTCTGTAAACGTTTCCCGCGCACATTTTGCAGAAGAAAATCTTGCAGAACATATTTGTTCTATCGTGGATAAGTTTAAAGTTCCGCATGAATACATAGAACTTGAACTTACAGAAAGTGCCTTCTTTGATGATAAGGCAGTGTTGCTAACTACCGTTCGTAAGTTAAAAGAATTTGAATTTAAAGTTTCTATGGATGACTTTGGTGCAGGATATTCTTCGCTGAATTCTCTTAAGGAACTTCCGCTGGATATTATTAAACTCGATGCAGAATTCTTCCGCAGTGTTGATGATATCGAGCGTTCAAATCTTATAGTGGGGCAGACAATTTCTCTCGCCAAAAAACTTGGTATGGAGATTGTTGCAGAAGGAATTGAAACCAGAGATCAGGTTGATTTTCTTGCCAAGCAGGATTGTGACCTCATTCAGGGCTTCTACTTTTCAAAGCCTCTGCCTGTAACCGAGTTCGAAGAGCGAGCTTACCCTAAAGAAAAATAAAAAGGAATTTTATATGATAAAAAAAACATTAGTTATAACTACATCTTTATTAATTCTGACTTTTACCGCCTGCGCAAAATCAAAAGCGGCAGCCCCGGCAAATAAAGAGACTTCAGCTGGCTCAACTTCAACTACAGCCGTACAGCCTAAGGTAAATCCTGAAATCGAAAAACTAAACCGCGTCCTCTTTTCAATGAGCGACCGCTGTAAGGCAGTAATTCCGAACGGCGACCCGGAAGAGTTTCTTTCAGACCTTCACAAGGTTTTAGATTCAGCTTCTGAGTTCAGTGCAGATGACTTAAGTCCATTTTATCTTATAGACAAAACTCATACAGTAAGCAGTACTTATGAACCAAAAGGTTTAATTCATCTTGAAAATAATTCTGCTTACAAGGTAAATAAAAATAATCTAAGCCTTCGTCCAGAAGCGTACAGGGCACTTGCAGAACTCGGAGCCGCTGCAAAGGCAGATGGAGTAACTCTTACAATCAGTTCAACTTACCGCTCTTATGAGTATCAGAAAAATCTTTTTGATTACTGGGTTAGTGTAGACGGCCTTGAAGAAGCAGAACGTGAAAGTGCAAGACCTGGAACAAGCCAGCATCAGCTTGGTCTTGCCCTGGACTTTGCTCCGGTTGATGACGCTTTTGATCAGACACCGGGTGGAAAATGGGTTTACCAGCATGCCGCAGACTACGGCTGGTCTTTGAGTTTTCCACAGGGCTATGAAGATGTAACGGGATATCGCTGGGAGTGCTGGCACTTCCGCTACATTGGAGTAACGGCGTGCCAGTTCCAGAAAAAATGGTTTGGAGACGTTCAGCAATTCATGATTGAATTCCTGAACGCCTGGCAGTCATCCTGAACTTGATTCAGGATCTATTAAACGTGAATGTGGATAATGCGTTCCATGATGAAGGTTGCATCGTCCTTCAGGTGCTTTGCGGCATCCTGAACCGAATGTGTACCATCCTTCATTTCTGCAATACTCTTTAAGAGCAGCTCATTACCTGCATTCTGTTCATCCATAGAATTCTTAACTTCAAGCTGCTGGTCTTTTACCTCACCGGCAAGACTTACAACCGAATCAAATTCCTGTTGAACTGTTCCGGCCTTAGCGTAGGCATTATCAACCATCTGTTTGATTGACTTAAGAACTTCTCCAATCTGCTTAGCCTGGCGACCTGAATCTTCGGCAAGCTTACGGATTTCATCGGCAACGACACTGAAACCGGCACCGAACTCTCCGGCATGTGCAGCCTCAATTGCGGCGTTCATAGCAAGAAGGTTTGTCTGACTCGAAATCTGACCAATAACCTTACTCATTTCAACCAGCTGTTTAGATTCCTTTTCGATTTCACCGACAAGGTTTGTTACTTCCTGAAGGTTAGTACGTCCAATTCCGGTTGCGTTTTCAAGATCATTTACAATTACAAAGTTTTTATCAATGATGGTGTAAATTGACTGAATTGCCTTAATCATCTGTTCTACAGCAGAAGAAGAATCAGAAACTGTAGAACTCATGTTTTCTGTTACATTAGAAAGAGAAATGATGTTGTTCTTTGCAACTTCAAGCATAGAAATACTTTCACTGGTAACCTTTCTGATTGCTGCATTCAACTCGAGTGTATGGTCTTCATTTGCTTTCTTAAGAACGTAGTGGTGACAATTCTGTGGTTTATTCTTTCCATTGAAAATTGCCAGAGCCATCTGTTCGCAGGAAGTGTAACCACAGGCACCGCAGTTATAAATATCATCCTGAGATTTCTTACCCATCTGAATAAGAATTCTTCGAACCTCTTCGCGTGTTGGAAGTTTAAGCAGAGAGTGGAAAACAGAACTGCGGTCTGTATAGGCACGCTCATAAATACCAGGCTTCCAGTATTCGTCGAGTTTTTTCTGAAGAGATTTAATTGCCTTCTCTTTCTGGCGGCCACTTAAAGTATGTAATTTCTGGCGGCGGTCGATACAGCGTTTTTCAACAAAGGCCTCAATTTCATCAAGGGACATATTATGATTTACTGTACCAGCACCACGGTTACAACCCTTGTCGCAGTTCAAACAGTCAACAAGCTTGAAATATGGTTTTGAACCGTTACCCATGCATTCATCAAGATGTTCAAGATATTCAATAACAGCAGGGTGTCCTTCAATCTTACGGGTCTGTCGCGCAATTCCAGGAACAAGACGTTCTGCAGTGAGCATGAGTCCACCTGGAGTAGAGTAGCGGGTACCACGTTCTGCAAGCGGGTTATCATAATCAACCTTAGGGAACTTCTCCAGGTCAATTTTGTTATATTCAAAGTAAGCTGAAAGAGATTTCATTGTTACGTTATAATCGCCGCGTCCGTTTTCATCAAATTCACGGCGCTTTGCATAACAAGGTGAAATTACTGCAATCTTATGATTTTTATATTCCGGATGGAAATGGCGGATAAACTCAACAGTGTGAGCCATTGGACTGTCGCCCTTGGCAAGATATTGAATAAGATTTGGTCTATAGGTTTCAATGAAGGCAACAAGGGCAGGGCAAGGCTGAGCAATCATGAGTGGAGGGTTTTCCTTTTTCATCTGCTCAACATAAGTTTTAGTTGTAAGCTCTGCTCCAAAGGAAACATCAAAAACAGCTTTTACACCAATTGATTTAAGCCAACCGTTTAATTCAAGATCATGCCCCTTAAAGTTTACTGCTACAGCAGGAGCAACAATTGCAACAAAAGGAGTTCCTTTTTCAAGCTCTTCAAAGAATGCAGGTGCGTCATCAATTCCTGTTCTTGCACCGTGTGTACAGGCTTCAATACAGGCACCACAGCCAATACACAAATCATGGTTCAGAGTTACAAAATCTCCAGAACCATCATTACAAAGTTTTACAGGACATACTGAAATGCATCTATGGCAGTTACAGCACTTTTCGCTATCAACGTTAATTACTGGGCTCAAATGAAGTCCATCAACATTCATGGCTTCCATAATATAAAAAAACTCTCCTTCCCCTCACTTAGTTATAAGTAGTTAATTTTAACATACAAATTCTTATTTGACCAACAAAAACTTGTTAAAGCCATCTTTTTTCTGATATACTCCGTTCTATGAATTCTTGTGAAAAATTAGATGTGCGCCTTATTGCGCTGGACCTTGATGACACTCTTTTAAATGATAACAGAGAAATTACAGAGGCTACTGTACAAGCCCTTCGTGAATGTGCAGAACGCGGTATTTATATTGTACTCTGTTCTGGTCGTGCTGAAGATGCAATTCTTCCTTTTGTGCGCCGTCTGGAAATTGCCGGAAAAGAAGCCGGCCGCTTTTTGATTGCTATAAACGGCTGTTCAATTTTTGATTTACATAAACGCCAGCAGATTTTCTGCCGCAAGGTTGAAGCTGATATTTTGACCCGCACAAATGAAGTTGCAGAAGCCCGTGGCCTTCGCAGTGAAGTTTATACTCCAGATACAATTTATTACCGTGAAGAAACAAAGTGGACAAAACTCGATGTAGACTTGTGCGGTCTTAAAGGTGCTGCAGTAGAAGATTATGATGAGTTTTTGAAAACCGGTTTTACAAAAATGCTCGTACCTGGAGAGCCTGCAGAACTTCTTGAATTACAGAAGGAACTTCGTGCTGAGTTTGGCGACCGTGCCGTAATCTTCACAAGTAAGCCGTACTTCCTTGAAATCCTCCCTCCAAACTGTGGAAAGGGCGAAGCCGTAAGCTGGCTTGCAAATGAGCTTGGCTTTGGCATGGAAAAAGTAATGGGCTTTGGCGACAGTATGAATGACGAAAGCCTTATCCGCATGGCAGGCTACGGTGTTGCCATGTGCAATGGTCTTGAAGAAATGAAAAAAGCCGCCCGCTTTGTCACAGACTTAGACAACAATCATGACGGAGTCGGCGACTTTATACAAAAACACGTATTGTAGTAAAACAAAATGGATTGCTTCGTCGCTGACGCTCCTCGCAATGACAGTATATGTGTCATTGCGAGCGTAGCGAAGCAACCTATTTAAAAAGTTCGGGGGTTATACCGAGCTTTTCAATTAAATCTATATCGTTAGCTTTGCAGTTTTTCTTATTACCTTTCTTTACAGCTCTTATCAGGATATTCTTAGGTGTATGCTCCATATCAATAAACTCAAGCATCTGAACTTTGTAGCCCTGCTGTTCGAGCCATTCGCCGCGGAGGGCATCTGTAACAAGGGAGCTGAATTTTTCTCTGATGATTCCCCATTTTAAAAGTGGTTCAAACTCTGCAGGAACTTCTCCTGTAGCACCGCCGGCTTTTCCGCGTGTCTGCAGCTGAGTGTTTATCTGATGCTGGCAGCACGGTACACTCAAGATTGCACGGGCGCCCCGTTCAACTGCATATTGCAAAGCGTAGTCTGTAGCAGTGTCGCAGGCGTGAAGGGTAATCACAATGTCCGGACTGTGTGCGCCTGAATAATCTGCAATGTTTCCAGTGTGGAAAATAAGCCCTTTTAGATTAAGCTTTTGAGCCATATCATTACAATATTTTATGACTTCTTCTTTGAGGTCCAGTCCTTCAATCTCACAGTTGATATGGCGGACTTGTGTAAGAAAATAATGTACTGCAAAAGTAAGGTAAGATTTTCCGCAGCCAAAATCTGCAATGCGGATTGGTTCTCCAGCTTTTGTTTTATCTTCAAACTCCGGAAGAATATCATCAATGAATTCCAGAAAGCGGTTTATCTGGCGGAACTTGTCATAGCGTGAAGAAATCACCTTTCCTTCATCATTCATAATTCCAAGCAGAACAAGGAACGGCACAGGTTTACCTTCTGGTAAAAGATAATTTTTACGGTGGTTGAGCTTGTCGAAACCACCTGCCGGGAGAATCTTTAAACTTGTGGCTTCGACAGGTTCAACTACCGGTTTTCGAAGCTCCGTAATCTTCCCTTTTTTATTAGTAAGCAGAGTAATCTCTTCGCTCTCAGTTCTCTTTACACAGTTCTTAAATGTTATACCAACCTGCGCTGCTAGAAAATCTTCCAGTTCTGCTTCGTTAAACTTCTGATGAAAAACCTGCGTCTTAGTAAACATTTCAGCCTGATAAGAAGCCCCATCTGCCGTGTTCACAAGCTTAATCTTAATTTTCTGATATTCCCGTCCAAGTCTTTCTTCAACGTTTCCCGCCGGTTTTGACAATGTAACACTAAGTATCATGTTTTCCTCTTATAATCAGAGCTTCCGCATTATAATTAATTTATCGTACTATTGGCTCCTGGTCGCATATTTATAGGACAAAAACGCGCAATATTGCGCTAGACGTTGTTTGTGGTATAGAAACTATTATACTGCCGCTCCCGCGGCAGCCACAAACAAAGTCTTTTTGCCCTACAAATCTGCTCCCTCGCGCCAAAAAAATCAGTAAATCTTTATAATGCGCAAGCTCTGCACTTGTAATAACAGTATACTAATTATTTAAAAAATGATACATTGTGTTATATGGGAAAGTGTATTGTTTTTGTAAACCAGAAGGGTGGTGTCGGCAAAACTACTTCTGCAATCAATATTGGTGCATATATCGCACTCGCAGGTAAAAAGGTTCTTCTTGTTGATTTTGACTCACAGGGAAATATGTCTAGTGGTGTAGGAGTTTCAAAAGATAAGCCTACTATTTATGAGCTTCTTGCCGGTCAGGTAGAAGGTGAAAAAGCTGTTAAGAAAACTCCTGTTGAAAATCTTGATGCAATCAGTGCTTCAATTGACCTTTCGGGTGTTGCAATAGAGCTTGCAGACCAGGAAGACCGCGAATTCTATCTTAAGAATGCGCTTGAACCACTCAAGGCTATTTATGATTATATTCTGATAGACTGTCCACCTTCCCTTGGTATTCTTACACTTAACGGCCTTGCAGCCGCTGATTCAGTACTCGTTCCTATGCAGTGTGAATATTTTGCCCTTGAAGGAATCACACTTCTTTTGCAGACCGTTCAGAAGGTTCAGAAGGGAATCAATCCGGACCTTAAGATCGGTGGTATTTTCTTTACTATGTATGATTCACGTACACGTCTTGCCCAGGATGTTGTAATGCAGGTTAAGTCATATTTCAAGGATGTTGTTTTCAATACAATTATTCCTAGAAATGTAAGACTTTCAGAAGCTCCTTCACATGGACTTCCTATCTGTAAATACGATCCTGAGTGTGTAGGTGCCCGCAGTTATGCAAAACTTGCAGAAGAGGTGATTCGCCGTGGCTAAAAATGCATTAGGAAAAGGTCTTGGTGCACTGCTGGGTGAGAATCCTGCAGCGCAGGAAGAAGTTGCCGTTTCTACAGGTGCTGTAACTAACGGAGGACTTCATAACACAACTCTTAAAAGAACAAAACTTCCTGCTGCCATTAAGATGGAAGAAGACGGAAGTATGTGGCTGGATCCTGCACTCCTTAAGCCTAATCCAAAACAGCCTCGAATTGAATTTAATCAGAAACAACTTGATGAACTTTGCGAATCAATAAAATCAAACGGAATCCTTCAGCCAATTATTGTTGAAGATGCCGGAGACGGAAGTTTTTATATTATTGCCGGTGAACGTCGTACACGTGCCGCAAGAATGGCAGGACTTACAAAAGTTCCTGTTCAGCTCCGTAAGTTTGATGAACAGCAGAAACTCGAAATGGCACTCATTGAAAACATTCAGCGTGCCGACCTTAATCCAATAGAAGAAGCTACAGCTTATTATAATCTTATTCAGATGGGAGACCTTAATCAGGAAGAAGTTGCAAAGCGTGTAGGTAAAGCCCGTGCAACGGTTGCAAACGCTATCCGCCTTTTGAAGCTCCCTGAGGATATTCAGCATGCGCTTGTAAATGGTCAGATTACTTCTGGTCACGCCCGTGCTCTCCTTATGGTAAAGAACGATGCAGATATGCGCGTTATGTTTGCTAAAATTGTAGGAAACGGACTTTCTGTACGCGAAGCAGAAGCTCTCGCCGACACCTATAACGGTGGTGGCCGCGCTGCTGCAAAGAAAGACGATGATAAAAAGGTTCAGAAAAAAGATCCAGATGTTCTTGCCTTTGAGCAGGAGCTCAGAAATATTTTTGGAACCCGTGACGTTTCCCTCAAGGGCGACATCAACAAAGGTTCCATCATAATCGGCTTTGATAATAAAAAGGACTTCGATAGAATCTACGAAGTTTTGATGAGTAAAAAATAAAAAAAATCGGCAAGCTGTGCTTGCCGACTTTTTTTTATACCAAACCAAGGAATGCCTTACAGCACTCATACATCTGGCTGATGTCTTC
>JAEEGJ010018949.1_pt1 | contig 15259 bp, 7 predicted proteins | sample 8958761 | NCBI WGS metagenome assembly JAEEGJ01 (sample SAMN16246546, study PRJNA631951) | gut metagenome | biome: gut microbiome; feature: rumen; material: RS-attached | host: Bos | place: Iran: Karaj | collected 2018-10 | reverse complement strand
TTCAACCTCGCCAACGGCTTGTATTACATTACTATCACTGACAGTTTGGGGTGCTATCAAGATAAACAGATTAAAGTCAACGATCCTATCAACCCCACGATGACACTCCGCGCCAAGGGTTTCAAAAAGGTCTATGACGGCATCCCTGTCTCGCTCAACAGCATCAACGTCGTGGAATATGACGATAATTGGAGGGTTCCGGAACGGGCTGAATACTATGTTACCAGTGACCAGTGGAGGCAGCTCGCCCTCAGGATTGGAGACTCGCTGATAGTGTCTCTGTCGAAACCAGATACGATGATTAAGGATGTGGACAGTGTGAGAAACATAATTGATGGTTGGAGTATCAAAGACGCGGAGACGGGTAAAGACAAGACCTGCCTCTACCACTTCTATCCCATCGACAGCTGTATCGTCATCGTGCCCGCGACGCTGACGCTCTTCACAGGTAGTGCCACCAAGGAGTACGACGGCACGGAGCTGACTAACTACAACTGGAATGTTCAGGGGCTGCAGAATGGCGAGCATGTCTGGTGTACCCCCCCCATCGGCAGCCAGACGGATGTGGGCTCCAGCGACAACATCTGCTATATCGACTGGGGCAATCCCGGTCCCTGGGGCGAGAACATAGCGCAGCAGAAAAACTACACGGTGATCAATCATTTCGGTACGCTCACCGTCACCCCAAACACTTCGGAAATCATCCTCACCGCTGGCAGCGCCAGCAAACTCTATGACGGCACAGAACTAACCAACAGCCAGGTCACCGTCACGGGATTGCCCGATGGCTTCTACGTGGAAGCCACCACGAGCGGCAGCCAGACGGACGCCGGCACTACCGAGAACATGGTGAGCAGTTACGTGATCAAGAACGCCAATGGCGAGGACAAGACCGGCAACTTCGCCAATGTGACCACGGTCGCGGGCACACTGACCGTGGAACCGGCCGACCTCTTCATCGCCACCCCGTCCGCCACCAAGCCCTACGACGGCAGTGCGCTCACTGCGGCATTTGACCCCTCCACGGGAGCGGGAAGCATCTCCGGTCTGGTTTCGGGCGAGAACATCACCGTGACCGCCACTGGCAGTCAGACGGAGGTCGGCGAGAGCTTCAACACCTACACCATTGACTGGGGCACGACCGATTCGAACAACTACGACATTCACGACAATCTCGGCACGCTGACGGTGACTTCTGCCACCATCACAGTGACCGCCGACAACAAGAGCAAAACCTACGGCGATAGCGATCCCGAACTCACCGCCACGGTCACCGGTGCTGCGGAAGGCGTTGTCATCGCCTACACCTTGTCCCGCGAAGAAGGCGAGAACACTGGCACCTACACCATCACCGTGACCCTCGGCAGCAACCCGTACTATGAGGTAACCGCCGCCCCCGGCACCTTCACCATTACACGAGCTACTGCGACAGTTACGGCCGATGACAAGGAGAAAATAGCTGATCAACCTGATCCGGAACTGACCGCCACGGTTACCGGTTTGCAGAACGGCGATACGGCAAGTGTTATTAGCTACACGCTGACTCGCAATAGCGGTGAAGCAATTGGTTCATATACTATCACACCTGATGGCAATGCCGTACAAGGCAACTACAATGTGACGTACGTGCCTGGCACACTCACTATCACGCCTCCTAACGAAGTGGTGGTGAGAATCGTCGGTCATAACAACACGACCGTTTATGACAAAATTGAACATGTTGTGAGCGGTTATGATGTTATTTCTATCAGTAATCCGGATTATTCAGAAGCGGACTTTATATTCAACGGTACAGCTGAAGCCAAAAGAACGAATACTGACACCACCTATATGGGACTGGCGGCAGGGCAGTTTATCAACAATAATGGAACCTTTGATGTGACGTTCATTGTGACAGACGGTTACCAGGCCATCACCCCTGCTCCGGCAACAGTGAAGGCGAACACGCTGACGAAGACCTACGGCGACGTTGACCCCGAACTCATCGCCACTGTAACTGGTACCATGGTGGGTGACACCATCGCCTACGCCCTCACCCGCACCGCAGGCGACACCGTCGGCTCCTATCCCATCACGGTAATGCTGGGCAGCAACCCGAACTACGCGATTGAAACAACCAACGCCATCTTCACCATCAACAAGAAGGCCGCCACGATTACCGCCAATGACACTAATAAGACCTACGGCGATGCCGATCCCGAACTTACTGCCACGGTCACTGGTTCCGTTGCAGGCGATGCCATTGCCTACACCCTGTCCCGCACCCCTGGCGATACCGTCGGTACTTACGCTATCATGGTAAATTTGGGCAGCAACCCGAACTATGCGATTGAAACGACCAACGCTAACTTCACCATCAACAAGAAGGCCGCAACAGTGGCTGCCGATAGCCTCGGCAAGACCTATGGCGATGCCGATCCCGAACTCACCGCTACGGTCACTGGTATCGTGGAAAGCGATGTTATCGTTTACTCCTTGTCCCGCGAGCTTGGCGATTCCGTCGGCACTTACGCCATCACGGTGACCCTGGAAAATAACCCGAACTACGAAGTGACAACCACAAATGCTATTTTCACCATCACGAAAAGAGCTGCTACGGTTGTCGCTGACACTCTCGACAAGACCTACGGCGACGCTGATCCGGCACTAACAGCAACCATAACAGGTATCGTGGAAGGCGATACTATCGCCTACACCTTGTCCCGTGAACCCGGCGATACCGTCAGCACTTACCTCATCACCGTTGAACTGGGAGACAACCCGAACTACGAGGTGACTGCAATTAACGGCATCTTCAAAATCTACAAGAAGTATGTGATGGTTGCCGTAGATAACAAGGATAAAGTCTATGGCGATGAGGATCCTGAACTGACAGTGTCATTGATGGACTCGATCGGCGAGGATGTGTTGAACTACACGCTGAATCGTGCCATTGGCGAGGATGTTGGCACATACCTGATTACGGTGACACTTGGAGATAATCCCAATTACGAGGTGATGACCAGAGACGGCTTCCTCTCCATTACACCAGCAGCCCTTACGGTCATGGCTGATGACAAGGCTAAAGTTTACGGTTCGGCAGATCCCGCTCTGACTACCACAATTAGCGGTCTGCGGAACGGCGATGCGGCTAATGCCATCAACTACAGCCTGAGTCGTGTTGAAGGCGAGACTGTTGGCACCTACACCATCATGGTGACATTAGGCAACAACCCGAATTATACCGTAACGCCTACGAACGGTGTATTCACCATCACGAAGAAGCCTGCCACGGTGTTAGCCATTAACAAGAACAAGACCTACGGAAATGCCGATCCTGTTCTCACTGCAACAGTGACAGGTATTATCGGTAATGATGTGCTCAACTACACTTTGGCTCGCGATACAGGAGAAAACGTCGGTACATACGCCATCACCGTAACCTTGGAAGATAATCCCAATTACCTGGTGACCAGCACCAACGGCACCTTCACGATCACTCCGGCTTCCGCCATGGTTATGGCCGATGATATGGAAAAAGTGTATGGCACAGACGATCCCGAACTGACGGCCACGATTGGCGGTTTGCGAAACGGTGATGATGCAAGTCTCATTAGTTACACGTTGAATCGAGAATCAGGCGAAGATGTCGGAGAGTATGTAATCACCCCGACGGGCAACACGATTCAAGGCAACTACCAAGTCATGTTCCTGCCTGGTATTTTAACGATAACCCCTGTAACGGATGAGGTTGTGGTTACCATCGTAGGCCACTATAGCACGGTTGAGTACGACAACACAGAGCATATCGTGACCGGCTATGACGTGAAGACCATCAAAATCGGCGGCGTTGCCTCGACACTCTACACCGAAGCTGACTTCTCTTTCAGCGGTAATGATACGGCTGCGAGAACCGAAATAGGCACAACGACGATGGAACTGAGTGCGGACAACTTTACGAATGTGAGTACGAATTTCGACAGCGTGCGCTTCGTTGTGACCCCGGGCTACCTGAAGATTATACCTGCCTGCGTGAAGATTGTCCTGAACTCTGAAAACGATTACACGTGGATTGAGGATTTCGAGGACGATGCTGCCGGCATCACAACCCTTTGGACGGGGGTGACCCCTGACTGTTGGACTTATGAGATGTACACCAGTGCCAGCCAGAACCAAATCGGCGATCAGCTTGACACGGTGCCTCAAGTGTTTCACAACTTCAACACCACCCCTAATGGTCACTACAGCTTGCGCATGCACTACAAGGCTATGCTGGCTACTCCGGAACTCGACGAGAGCGTTGATCTCGGCAAGGTTCGCCTGAGTTTGTATGTGCGTCAGTCCTATTGGCGTTACCAACTGCAAATCGGTATCCTCACCGCTGAGGAAGAATTCGTGCCAGTGGCGGTGGTGAACAACCCCGACAAGACCAAGACCTATTTCGAGTGCGGATTCGAAGCCGTGAAGGATCTCGTGGGCGAGGGCCGTCGCATTGCGTTCAAGAACTTTGGCAGTAACGAGAATGACCCGTACGCTGTCAACTATTTGGACGACATCAAGCTGACCTACGTTGACGTGGAAAACTGTCTGTTGTCACCGGACACCACGATTACATTCGAGGGCTTGACCACTCTGAGTGGCGCCACGGGTGTGGAACCGACATGCTGGGATGTGATTGCCGAAGACGTTGCTCTTACGTCCACCACGAAACCTCAGCTGTATCGTGGCTACAACAGCACCAATGGCGGCAGCTACTCCTTGCGCATGATGAACCGTTGTGTCTATGCAATGCCTGAGTTTGCCGATGACTATCCTATTGAAAACATTAGGATGACGCTCAAGTTGCGTCAGCCCAATTCACTGTATCGCCTGCAAGTGGGTGTGGTAGATGAGGAAGGGTTCCATGTGGTGCAGACCCTCAAGGGAGGCATGACAATGGCAGAGAAGAGGGTTAGTTTCGCAAACTATTCAGGCAGCGGTCGTATCGCGTTCCGCAACACGCTGGTTCCGGGCACGGGCATGAGCACCAACTATTTGGACTACAGCTACAACTACATTGATGACATCAACCTGTCCTACAATGCAAACGGCAAGATTGAAGCAAGCGACGAGAACGTTCTCGATACAGAGTTGGAGGACATCGCCGTCTATCCGAACCCGACGACGGGCAACCTGTACATCGACGCTGTGGGCATCCAGAAAGTGGAATGCTACAACGCTATGGGCCAGCTTGTGCGCGTGTATGACAACGTCCGCAACACCATTGACCTCACCAACCTCGCTGATGGTGTCTATACGCTCCGTATCACTGTTCCGCAAGGCGTGGCCATGCGGAAGGTGGTGAAGAAATAACTTTTAGCCAAAGGCTAATAGCCAACAGCCAACAGCTGAATAAGGGCGGGGAGGAATCCTCGCCCTTTTCGGTTATTTTCCCCGACAATGCCCGTAAACGCCTTTTTTCGCGTTTTCCATGTTTTTCATTGTTAATAAATAGTGATAGATTTCCGCCCAAGAAATCGAAAAAAAGTGTATTTTAGTGCTTTATTGTTAAAAAGCATAAGTTTTTCATTTTAAGACAGTTAGAGATTTAATAGAAGACACGAAATGGAAGAAAATGAGATTTTAGACGAGAAAGTTGTTCCGTATAACATCGAAAACCTGATGAAGACGGCCTACATCGACTACTCGATGTCGGTCATCGTGTCCCGCGCCCTGCCGGATGTGCGTGACGGTCTGAAGCCCGTGCAACGCCGCATTATCTACGCCATGTGGGACATGAATATCACCGAGAGCGGGCCATACCGTAAATGCGCTCGTATCGTCGGTGAAGTACTCGGTAAGTACCACCCGCACGGCGACACAGCCGTGTATGACGCCCTCGTGCGTATGGCACAGCCCTGGACGCTCCGTTACCCCTTCGTCGATGGACAGGGTAACTTCGGATCCGTCGATGGCGACAGCCCCGCCGCCATGCGTTACACCGAGGCCCGCCTCCGCCGCTCCTCCGAAGAGATGGTGGCCGACATTGAGAAAGAAACGGTTGACATGGTGCTCAACTTCGACGACTCCATTCCTGAGCCCACCGTGTTGCCCGCCAAGATACCCAACCTGATTGTGAACGGCTCCTCCGGCATCGCCGTCGGTATGGCCACCAACATGGCGCCCCACAACCTCAGCGAGGTGTGCGACGGCATCTGCGCCTACATAGACAACAACGACATCTCCATCGAGGAACTGATGCACATCATCAAGGCTCCCGACTTTCCCTCCGGCTGTATCATCTACGGCTACAAAGGCGTGCAGGATGCCTTCCTCACTGGCCGCGGCCGCATCGTCATGCGCGGTCACGCCGAAATCGAGACCGAGAAGAACCACAACTGCATCGTGGTCACTACCCTACCCTACATGACCAACCCCTCCGACATGATCAGCCACACCGTGGAACTCGTCAAGGAGGGCAAGATCGCTGGTATCACCGATGTGCAGAACCTCACCAACAAACGCAACGGCACACGCATCGTCTATGAACTCAAGAAAGATGTGGTGCCCGAAGTCGTGCTCAACAAGCTCTATCAAATGACCGCCTTGCAATCCTCCTTCAGCGTCAACAACGTCGCGCTGGTCAACGGCCGCCCGATGACGCTGAACCTCAAGGATATGATTGTGGAGTACGTGAAACACCGTCACGATGTGGTGATCCGCCGCACCCAGTACGACCTCAAGAAAGCCGAAGAGCGCGCTCACATCCTCGAAGGATTCCTCAAAGCCCTCGACATCATCGACGAAATCATCGCCCTCATCCGCGCCTCACAAACGGTTCAAGAGGCCCAGCAAGGCCTTATGGAGAAATGGGGCTTCACCGAAATTCAAGCCAAAGCCATCGTGGAGATGCGTCTGCGCCAACTCACTGGCATGGAGCGGCAGAAACTGCAGGACGAATATGACGAGTTGATGAAACTTATCGCGCACCTCAAGGATGTGCTTGCCGACGTGAATCTCCGCATGGGTATCATCAAGGACGAGCTGCAGGACATCAAGAAACGCTTCGGCGACGAACGCCGCTCACCCATCGAATACAGTTCTTCCGAGTTCCGCGTGGAAGACACCATCGCCGACGAAGAGGTGGTCATCACCATTTCGCACTTGGGATACATCAAGCGCACGCCGCTGGCCGAATACAAGGTGCAGAATCGCGGCGGCAAGGGCTCCCGTGGCAGTAGTTCCCGCGACGAAGACTTCATCGAGCACCTCTATATGGCTACCAACCACAACTACTTGCTCTTCTTCACGGAGAAAGGTAAGTGTTTCTGGATGAGAGTGTTCGAGATTCCTGAAGGACTGAAGACTTCTAAGGGCCGTGCCATCCAGAATCTGCTGCAGATTGAGGAAGGCGACAAGATCACGGCCATCATCAACCTCCAAAGCATTGATGATCCTGATTTTATCAACAACCATTTCATCATTTTGTGTACAGAAAAAGGGGTCATCAAGAAAACCTCCATTGAGGCTTACTCTCGTCCGCGCAAGAAGGGCATCATCGCCATCAACGTGCGCGAAGGCGACCGCTTGTTAGCCGCCCGTTTCACCGACGGTAACAGCGACATCATGATGGCTTTGCATTCCGGACGCGCCATCCGCTTCCACGAGAACGAGGAGTTGCGCGCCATCGGACGTACGGCTGCAGGTGTGCGCGGCATTACCCTTGAAGATGAGAACGACCGCGTGGTGGGTATGCTCGCCATCGACAACAACCGCAGCAACGTGTTGATTGTATCTGAAAACGGATACGGAAAACGCTCGCTGTTAGAAGATTACCGAATCACGCACCGTGGCGGTAAGGGGGTGAGCACCATCAAAATTACCGAACGTACCGGCAAGCTCATCGCCATTAAGGCGGTCACCGACGACGACGACCTGATGATTATCAACCGCTCCGGAATCGCCATCCGTCTGCATGTCGATCAATTGCGCATCTTAGGTCGTAACACTCAAGGTGTGAGACTGATAGATCTTCGTGGAAAGGACAATATCGCTGCTGTTTGCGAAGTGCCGCGCCAGGAAGACGAAGAAGAGGATATCGAAGGTGTTGAAACCACGGAGATTCCCGAGAACAGCGAATTAAACGGCACCCCGGAACCAGAGTCTGAAGCATAGTCATTCAAAATCGCATTACGATGAAAAAATACATTCTGTTAACCGTTAACGTTCTGATTTTTACGGCTTTGTTCGCCCAAAAGCCATCGTTGACGAAAGCATACAACTTCTTCTACGACAAAGACTACGACAAAGCTAAGGTACAGATCGACTTGTGCGCAGCTGACGAAAAGCTGTCAACGAAAGCGCAAACCTGGCTTTACAAAGGCAATATCGAGTTTTTGTTAGCCAATCGTGAATATACGGAGAAGCAGAAAAATGACAAATATCAAATTCTCTACCCCAACGCCCCAGAAGAAGCTTTTGACGCTTTTGAGAAGGCAATCTCCATCAATCCCAAAGTGGAAGCGTTGGACATGATGAGTGCCCAAGATGCCCTCAAACAACTCTACCCCTATCTCCTTGTGCACGGTGTTGACCAACTGATAGCCAAAGACTTTGTCAGTGCAAAAGCCACACTCGCGAAGGGCATTAAAAGTTACGAAATGGATACACCGCAGTACCCTATGAATGGCGACCTCTATTACTACTACGCTTACGCACTTGAAAGCCTTGGCGAGACTACAGAGATGATGAAATACTACCAGAAGGCGCTGAATGACGGTTCTCAGAATCCATACGTATTTGCGAAGCTGATCGAGCACTACAAGGAAGCCAACGACAAAAAAGGCATTGAGAACACGCTGAAGTTAGCCAAAGAAAAGAATCCCAACGATATGAGTGTAAGATTGTTAGAGATCGATTACGCCTATTGGTCGGGTGACAGCGTGAAAGCTGTGGCCTTAGTGGATCAAATCGACCCGCAGTCGTTGAAAACCGTTGATGAGATGGTGAACGTAGCCAACTTCTACATCAAGGAGAAACGTTACGAAGCTGCCGACCGTCTGCTTTCCCGCGCCAACATATTGAGTCCCAACAATTTTGTCATTCTTTATAATTTGGGTGTTTGCACTTACAGTTTCTCGGAATATTATTTCAACCGACAAAACCAGTTAGCCATACAACAGGCAGACAAAAATGACATTCAAACAGCCAAGAGCTTGTCGGAGAAATACCTATCGGAAGCGGCAGACTTTTTTGAGCAGGCTCGCAAATTGGAGCCCAATGACGTGAATCTCCTGAACACACTTCGTGCCATCTACGTACGCCAACAATCCCCAAAAGCCGATGAAATTGATGCTTTAATTAAACAACTGGAACAATAATTAGTCAAATTAATAATCACTTAAAAAACCGAAAAAATGAAAAAATGGATGCTTGTTTTAGTCGCGCTCTTTGTGAGCGTCAGTGCTTTCTCGCAATCTTGCCTTGATGATGTATGGCAGTGCTTGAGAAGCAACCAAACACCTAAGGCAAAAAAGTTCATGGAATCGTGCATGGCTTCCAATCCTGATAACGCAGCCGTATGGTTGATGCAGGCGAATGTCAATGTCCACTTGTATCAATACGACTTAGATAAAAAGCAAAAGGATCCGTCAGCCGCAGCACGCTATCCCAGTGCTCTGGAAGATGCCTACAATGCTTTCGTGAAAGCTTTGGAGCTTGACCCCAAAGTGGAGCCGAAAACAGGTATGCTCGGAGCCATCGAAGGCCAAAAGCTTCTGGCAGAACCTTTCTATGAAAAAGCTGCTGCCGCCGCCTCCGCAGGCAAAGTACAGGACGCTTTGAAATATTACGGTTTGTCCGCAAAATGCTTTGAACTGGCAAAAATGAAAAAGAATGCCGCTGTTGTCTATCTGCAAACGGCCATCTTGTACAACCAGAAACTGAACGACAAGGACAACTACGAAAAGATGCTGGCAAAATGCATCGAAACCGCTCCTGATGTGTCCGAAGATGCCTATGTGGAGCTCTACTATCTCTACAAAGACAAAAAAGACACGGTGAAGTGCAATGACATTCTCACCAAAGCGAAGAAACTTTTTGCCGAGAAACCGGAAAAGTTGTACGAGCCTGAGATGGACTACTACGCCATGACTGGCAACGAAGAGAAGCTTTTGGAGACTTGCGACAAAGTCATTGCCACCGGTGACGAAGCCATGGTTCCCATCTGCGCCACTTACCTGACTAATGCGAAATCATACGCCAAAGCGGAGAAAATCTTAACCGATGCCCTTGCCAAGAATGCCAATGACTTTGAACTGCTGAAGCAAATGGGCTACCGCTATGCAATGGAATATTATGACATCATGGATCGTCGCCAAACGGCTATGAACACCAAGCACTGGGATGAGGCCAACAGCCTGTTCCAAAGCCCTGAACGCAAGAACGCCATGGAGAAAGCTCACGAATGGTGTGAAAAAGCCTACCAAGTGAACTCCGACAACTTGGATAACAACAGAATCTTGCGCGAAATGAAGACATTGCTCAATCTGCCCGTCCCGCAAGAGCTGAACGACAAAATCAACGCCCGAATGCAGAACTAAACGGACATAATATCTAACTCCTTATCCCCATTTCTTTTGAGATGGGGATTTTTTGTTTACAATAAATAAAAAAATCGTATTTTCGCGCCAAATATTATATACATCTAAACATTGACTTAAAAAGCCTTCTTTATGCGAAAAATATTTTGTTTATCTGTTCTTTTTGTCTTAATTCCGTTATTGTCCATTTGCAAACCTGTAGATTCCTCTACGGCTCAACAAATCGCCAGCAATTTCTGGGCTGTAGTCAATGATAACACTTCTTTTCAGAAGTGGACGGACATCACCGCACAAACAGGTTTTCAAGAATTCTATATTTTCACGCGTGGCACTGACAACGGATTTGTCATAGTAGCCGCCGATGACTGTGTGCAGCCCATTCTGGGTTATTCCACCGACAATCGCTTCGTCACCCCGCTGCCCGCCCACGTGTTCTCGTTCCTGAACAGATACGAGCAAGAAATCTCTTATTACAAGGAAAACAACATTTCCGCCACTACTGAGATAACGCAGCTTTGGGAATCCCTACTTGAAGGAACTTACGCGCCTAAGCAAACCACAACTGTGACACCCTTGTTGAGCACCACATGGGACCAAGCTCCCCTTTACAACAACCTTTGTCCAACGGGTGAAAACGGCGAACATGCCGTAACTGGCTGCGTGGCCACTGCCACCGCCCAGGTGATGAAATATTGGAATTGGCCGGTAAATGGTGTGGGTAGCCATAGTTACACTGACGAAAACTTTGGTTCCCAATCAGCTGACTTCAGTGCCACAACCTACAATTGGCAACAAATGCCGAATGCACTCAGCGGAAGCAGTACTTCAGCGCAAGTGAACGCTGTAGCCACACTGATGTATCATATTGGTGTTGCTGTTGAGATGGGTTATGGTTATGCCAGTACTGGTGGTAGCGGAGCTGCAATGAACTCATTTGGTTCTTCCTATCCCAGTGCTGAAAACGCATTGAAAAATTATTTCAAATATGAAAACACCCTGCATAGTGTCTCTAAAAACAATGTTTCAGAAACCGAATGGATCAGCACTTTGAAAAGCGAATTAGATGCCGAAAGACCTATGCTAGAAAGAGGTCATGGTGAAGGCGGAGGCCACGCTTTTGTGTGCGATGGCTACGATGACAATGAACTATTCCATATCAATTGGGGCTGGGGTGGCTTATGTGACGGCCACTTTGCTCATAACGCTTTAAATCCCAGTCAGGTTGGTATCGGTGGCAATATAAGCTATTCTTTCAACGATGAAGTTGCCGTCATTGTCGGCATTAAGCCGTTAGGTGAATACCACATTACGGCCAACTCCTCTGACAACACTATGGGATTGACATCGGGAAGTGGATTTTACAACTCTGGTGAAACTGCTAGCCTTTTGGCCACAGCCAAACCTGGTTATCGATTCACGCAATGGAATGACAGCGTTACTGATAATCCGCGCACCATAAATGTATCCAGTGACTCTGCTTTCACCGCATTTTTTAACAACATTGAAGGTTATGACAGCACTACCGGTTGTAAAGAGCTCTATTATGATAACGACAACTATTATACCAATATCGGGGCTGAGGGTTCCTTTTGGTGGGGCGTCCGTTTCCCTGAAAGTTCACTTGTTAACAACAACACGCTCAGTGCCGTAAAGTTCATGGTCGTAGAGTCTGGCAACTACGTGCTTCGTATCTATCAAGGTGGAGCCAATGCTCCTGAAACCCTGTTGTACAGTGAAACCCTAACACTCGACGGAGCCCATCAATGGTTTACTGACACCCTGTCTTCACCAATCACGTTGAACACAGCCCAACCTCTTTGGATAACTTTATATTCCTCGGCTGCCAATCCCGCTGCCGTCAGTAGCACCTACGCTGGAAATCCAGATGGTTCCTGGTTCTCTATCAACGGCCACAATTGGAAATCGCTGTGCGACTATGATCTCTATTACACGTGGATGATTCGCGCCTTATTCACTGATTATCACACCATCACTGTCATCAGCGACCAACCCTCAATGGGGAGGACTATTGGCGGCGGCAATTTCCCCATCGGAAGCGAAATCCAGATAGAAGCCATTCCATACAACGGCTATGAATTTATTGGTTGGGACATCAATGACAGTGTGTCTTTCTCAGCTCTTAACCCGAGGACCATAACCGTCACTGGTGATACAACTTACACCGCTTACTTCCGACCCAACATTGTCGGTATTGAAGAACCAACATTGTCAGACATCTTGATCTACTGTGACGGCAGGAGAATTTTTGTGGACGGTGCAGAAGGTACTTCGGTTGAAATCTACGATATAACAGGCAGACTTGTTATCCGGGAAGAACTTAACAGCTCTAATCACACAATATTTACAGTCAGATCCAGCGGCATCTATGTGGTGCACACCGGTAGCGGCATCACCAAGAAAGTGATGGTAGTGCGGTAACATGCAAGAGAAGACCAATCTTAACGAGCATAGTATTAGCGAGACTCCATTTATTGGCATCAACCGCCACCGCATCGGTGTTGATGGTGAGGGGGTAACCACGTTGGCGGCCTTCCACGGATGCCCGCTACAGTGTCGTTACTGTCTGAACCCCAGTTGTTTGGATGCGGACGCCCGTGTGCATCGGTTCACACCAGAGACCCTCTATCAGGAACTTCTCATCGATGACCTCTATTTCGTGGCTACAGGCGGCGGGGTCTGTTTCGGTGGTGGGGAACCGTTGTTGCGCCCCGAGTTCATCCGCCAGTTCCAAGCCCTTTGTGCCGACCGCTGGAAAATCACCCTCGAGACCTCGCTCAACGTGTCGCTGTCTTCCCTGCAGACAGTCGCACCGCTCGTCAACGACTTCATCATCGACATCAAGGACGCCAACGACGAGATTTACGAGGCATACACAGGAAAATCGAACGCGCAGGTGTGGGAGAACTTAGCGTGGCTCGCCGCGAACTACGACCACGAGCACGTCTTCCTCCGCGTGCCGCTGATCCCTGAGTTCAACACAGATGAGGATAGAGAGCGGAGTGTGGAACGGCTCTCAAAATTAGGTTTCGGAAAGTTCGACCGGTTCTCGTATAGAGTCACACAATGACTTATCTCCATGTATCGCTCGTACCTACACGTAATATTCTCTGTCTTTACCTTGAGTATTTATCCGCGCAGATCCGTGTGATCCGTGGAGATCACAACCGGAACGTCACCGGCACCTGGTAGTAGCAGCGCACCGGTTTCCCCATGTTTTTTCCGGGTTTCCACTTCGGCATCGACATCACCGCACGCATCGCTTCCTTGTCGCATTCGGGGAAAAGCGGGACCTTCACCTTGGCGTTGGTCACACGTCCGTCTTCCTCCACCACGAACTCGACTAAGACCGTACCAGTAATGCCATTATCCTTCGCAATGGGTGGGTACTGAATCTCCCTCGCCAATAAGGCGTACAAGGAATCCATTCCTCCAGGGAATTCAGGCATTTCTTCCACGAACAACATCGGCGGCTTCTCGTAATAATCATCAGTTTCAATAAATCCTTCATAGTCGTCAGTAACGTCAATCTCACCAAAATCGGGTACATCTGTTGAAACACAAAGACCGTTTTCCACGATCTGCAGGATTTCCTCTTTCGGGGCGGGGGCGGGCCGGTTGCCGTTGGCGGGTGTATTTGCAGGTTCTCCTGCAGGTTCGGGGGATGATTCGGGGGACGGTTCTGCAGCTTGCGACAGTGTGTTGACGGGTGTGGGCTCGGGTTCGCTGCCGGCGGGCGTCGCGGGCGTTTTCGGACTGTGGCACGCGCCCATCATCATCGTGGAGACGGCGATGCCTGCCACGGTGACGGCCTTGCCGAGCGCCCGGCGTTTGGAGAGTTCCCGTTCCAAGTAGCGCACCTCCGATTCGCAATAGGGACACGTACCCCGACAGTCGCCCTCGTGGGTGCATTCGCGTTCCACCAACGGGATGTCGTTCTCTTGTGCGATCTTCCTCCGCACATCCTTCAGGATTTCACAAGTCCGTTTGCCTCTTTTCATAATGTAGAATGTAGAATGATGAATGATGAATATTGGGTGCGAAGATATACTTTATTAAGAAACGCGAGAGCTGGGTGTTTATTATGCTGTTTGTCATTTCAGCAGCCGCACTCAGGGCCGATGCTTCTCCCGTTTGGAAGCTTAAAGTCATAGATGAGCTCGCCGCATGTGCAATCGTAACTGCTAACAACTAACTGCTATCTCAATATAGAAGCTCACCGGCCGGAACCCGTCGTTGCAGCTGATCATGGCGGAGTGCGGGTTTTTCATCCAGCCGTCGTAGAAGTTGCCGCGGCCGGCGGCCAGTTCCTGCACGAACCACCGCATCGACTCCCACGCGCTGTCGCACATCCCCTCGGGCTGCGCGCCATCGACCGAAATCCATGTCTGTCCCTCCTGCACGTCGCACGCGTGCTCGATGGGGTTCTCGAACCGCGCCTGCAAATCGTGGTAGTCCGCCTTCCGTATGGCTGTGATCTTGATATTCATGATACTGATTATTCAGGTTGCAAAAGTACATTTTTTATCTCCACGAATCAAGCGGATCAGCACAGAATTTCCATCGCTTCAAAAAAAGCGGCCAGCCTCTGCCATTTCCGAAATTTTTGTATTTTTGCACTCTAAAAATTTAAACTTGAAATGAAGACAAAAAAGTACAAATCCAAAGAAAAACCTTTACCC
>JAEEGJ010018947.1_pt1 | contig 15260 bp, 20 predicted proteins | sample 8958761 | NCBI WGS metagenome assembly JAEEGJ01 (sample SAMN16246546, study PRJNA631951) | gut metagenome | biome: gut microbiome; feature: rumen; material: RS-attached | host: Bos | place: Iran: Karaj | collected 2018-10 | reverse complement strand
AGGTCTGCCCGATAATATGTCAGTGTCACGGCTTGTGCTTCCTGGCTTCCCGACCAAGAGCCTTGCGGAATGGATTGAGGAACATGAGGACGACGAGAGGATTGCAGCTATCATAGAAGAGGGCTTCACCTTCTCTGACGATGTTTACAGGCCGTACATTGATTCGCCTAACAAGGACGTTTACGGCATAAGACCGTCTAACATATACTTTGACGGAAGTGATAATAACGAGGACATACATCCGACAATCGAGGAAATGACCTATCAAGGCGTAAGATGCGATGTGGTGTATGAAGCAGAGCAAATCGACGATAACGGCGTTATAGACGGAGAGGTTAAGGAGTCTGAGACTTACGTCAAGATTACCATTCCCTATGCTGGCTTTGAACTTGACGAGCTGCTGACAGACGAAGCATCCATTGACATGAAGGATGGTATGTGTGGAGGACGTTCGTTGAAGATAAAGAAAGCCGTGAAGAACGACGACGGAAGATGGGAATGTACTTGCGCAAGAGAGTACGACGATTCTCTAAAGATATACTTCCCCTACTGCGATTTTCAGATTACGAGTGGAGACCATTTCGTGTTGACTGGTATTGAGCTGCCAGACAGCTATATTGAGGCTGCTGCGGTAGAAATGCTCTTTGCGTCCGTTGATGCTCTGAGGGCTAATCATGCGCCACGTCTCACCTTCCAGCCACGTATAGACGAAATTTGGATGCAGAGGCAGCATGATAAGGCTATCGCAAGCAACGGATTAACAGAAAGTCAGCACGACACGTTGAAGGCTGGTGATATTTTCTCCTTTGCAGATGAAGACCTCGGCATTGACGCTAAGATTATTATTGACGTACTTACCATCAAGGAGGGCGGCAACAACGGAATACCGACTTATGAGGTCACTCTGAGAGACGAGAAAGTTGTTTCGTCGCTCGAAAGGACACTGAATAAGATTTCTGGCGGTGGCGCAGGCGGCGCAGGTATGTCAATGAGACAGACATCTGCAATGATTGAGTCGGAAGGCTCTGACCTGTTCCTCTCTAAACGCTTCGACGATGAGGCGCAAGGTGTAATCGGCTTTCTGCGTGGTGCATGGTTCGGTGCAAAGCAATGGATGATAGATCATCTCGGCAACGGAATACTCAATACTCTGACAGCCCGTGAACAGGTTATGTCTGACAGGTTCGTTACGTCTAACTATACAGGAGATGGAATGTTTGACACAGGCGGCTTGTTCCACTACCTCAACGGAAAGGCGAAACTTGTTGCTGACATGATCGTATGTCGTGGTAAATTTATCATCAACGAGATAGAGGACAGAATATGGACTTATGCTGGCGGCAACCTTTTATTTTCCGCTGCTGGCAGTACCATCTTCTATGTCGAGTATCTTGATGGTAATGGTGATGCACTCGGCTACACATACATCAACTCACGATGGCTGCTCGGTGGTATGCGTCTGCTTGCGGGTATCATCCCTTGGGCAAGGCGCAGACAGATACAGCGGTCACTCACTCCAGAGGAACGTGAGCAAGTCGTTAAGTTCCGCTGTTACGAGGTGGCAGACGACGGAACGATGCAGACACGCAACTGGTGGCATGTCAATGACCTCGCCTACTGCCAGACGCTCAATCGTGTAAAGAATAAGATTCCTGCAAGCGGAGGCTATTCTGGTTCGCTTTCAAACACCGTATATGTCCGTCGTGTGGCGGGTATAGGCTCCAAGAAGATACCGCTGATTAATGACGATAGAATCTACGACTACGTTGACCTGTGGAACGTCTATAACGTGACGGGACAGACGTATATAGATTCCGATGGTACTACTAAGACTATTACCGACGATGTGACAGGCTACGACATTGATTACAGCGACTGGCCTACTGCTGGTGACGTAATAGTACAAAGAGGCAACGCAGTCAACGAGGACAGACAGGGATTTTCTACCATTGAGGTAACAGGAACACAGCGAGGATTGAAAGTCTATGATAACGTCGATGATTACTCTATGGAGGGTAAGAAACAGGCTTTCCTCGGCTATGACGCTGATAACAGACGTGCGATGCTTGAAGTATTCGGTGATGCCTACATTGGCGCATACGGCAATCCCGATCCTCACAACGGCAGCACATATATAAGATATAACGCTCAGTACAGAACGCTGGAAATTAAGGCGGTCATCAACGCTTCGAGTACAATCAACTCGAAGACTATTGAAAATTATGTCAACGGACTGATTACGCAGATTACGGATGTTATACAGCAACAGGTAGATAGAAAGGCAGAAACCTTCTATCAAGGCACAGACCCGTCGAGCGCATGGACTACTGCTGCTATTAAGGCAGAGCATGTAGGCGACCTATGGTACTGCACGGCTACCATATCAGGCACGAACTATAAGGCAGGTACTACATGGCGATATAACAGCAACTATCAGTGGGAATTTCAGAACATTCCTTCCGAGGTATTCGACAGAATCGACGGAAAGGCTCAGATATTCATCGCGAAGCCTACGACGAAGCAGACCGACGGCTACTGCTATCGCAAGAACGATCTGTGGATATTGGAAAGTGCATATACCCTTAGCAGCGTGTCCTACAAGGCGGGTACTATCGTTGTTGCGAAATCAGACGCAACTACATGGAGTGCAAGCCATTGGGTCAAGAAGGATATGTACACCGACGATTCAGAGGTGAACGCATTGAAAGCCAATCTCTATCTGCAAGCCCTCTTGAATGGCGAGGTTAATGAAGCCATTGATGACCTGGAGTATGTAAAGGAGGCTCTTGATGAAGATACAGTCATTGATGGCGGTCTGATGCTGACATCACTTATCGCTCTGAGAAAAAAGATTAACGGCACTTACGTTACATCTGGTGGAATACGAGCTTACGACGGCGACGGAACGAAGATAGCTGCATGGTTCGGTGGCGCAATGAGTGATAGTGGTAACAACAAAGCTAAAATCGTATTCAGACACAACGGCTCTGGTTATCTTGCTGGCGGTAATATATCGTGGAATACAAGCGGTGATGCTGAGTTTGAGGGAGAGATTACGGCCAACAGCGGACATATCGGAGGCTTTGAGATAACAAGTGGCGGACTGAGCGGCTATCTTGACGACAGTCACGGTTATGTTCGGATGGATAGCGACGGCTTCCTCAAAGTGGATAACCCGGATGCAAACGGAACTGCCATGCAGATAATCGGAAACATGATAGCTTCCGGCGACTTCAGAACGAATATACTTACAAACTATATAAGATTAGAACCTTTATACGGCTCAAACAGGGAAGTGTATATCGGAGGCCCGAAGCTCAGTATAGGTGCGACGGCCACGACGTTCTCAGGCGGAGTTACCTTTTCCTCAACGACGACGCATACTGGAGAAGCGACGTTTAACGGGAATGCGGTATTCAACGGCAAAGCAACGTTTAATGGGGCGGTTTGTATGCCTGACAGCATAATAACGGGGAGTGGGCCAAAATCACTACCATCAAATCCGTCAAAAGGTCAGACAGTTTTCGTGAAAGGTACGGAAGGACAGATAACAGTCTCTTCATCAAACGGCATCATGAATCAGGCAGACAGGTCTGTTTCTAACAGCTACAGTTGTCAAGAGAAAGCGATGATGTTCATCTTCGACGGAACAAGATGGCTGGCGTTCTATTGTGGATAAATATAAAAGAAAGGATAAGATATGGCAGATTGGACGAAACAAGACATTATCGACATTATCATCGAGTTTGAGCAGGAATACGGCTCGGCGATAGGCCCTTATCGTGTTAGGAATCTGACGCAGCAAGAGCTGACGAGTGAGACGCTGGAAGCACTTACAATCCCATCTATGATGCCATCGACGGAGGAATGGGTGCAGACATCGTTGGCAAACATGATGATACCCATCAACTCGGCAACGAGCGATTTAACAACTCTGAAACAGCAGACTATCGCTGCTAAGGATGCAGCTAATACTGCTGCTGGAAGTGTAGAGACGGCAGTAACGGCGGCGGGCAATGTGAACGCCACTCTTGTAGGAATGACCGTAACCATCACAGACAGGAACGGACAAAGTTCGTCTGTGAATATCGGCTTTGAAATTGACCCAAGTCACGTCTATGCTTCCAAGTCTGCGATGATAGCGGATGCTGCTAACGTACAGGCAGGGCAGTTCTGTATGATTGCAACGACGGACACAACGAGTACAGACAACGCTACATTGTGGAGTCGTAACACTCAGCCCGCTTCGGCAGGTGAACAGGCGTTTACGTTCCTCTCAGACCTCGACCAAGCATCATCAAGCGCATGGGCTGATTGGATGAATACCCAGCGTCCTCTGATTATACAGGCTACGAGCGATGCTAACGCTGCGGCTCTGCTCGCCAATGCTAAGGCAGGATTAGCCAATGACGCTGCCGCACTTGCTAATACTAAAGCAGGATTAGCCGATGCTGCCGCTACCCTCGCTAACAACAAGGCGGGATATGCTGAAACACAGGGCGATTACGCAAAGGCGCAGGGTGACATAATGAAGGCATGGAACGAGCATCAGCCGTATATCGGTGACGGAACGACAGGCGATGCTGACTACTGGTATATATGGGTCAACGGAGCTTATGTAAAGAGCGTCTATGCAAAGGGCGACGATCTGCACTACGACGAGATGACGCAGCAGGAGAAAGACGATTTGGCGGCTCGTGTCGCTCAGTCAATCTTGTCTGCCTCCGTACAGACCTGTGAGGATATAATTGACGAACTAACATAATGCGATGCCTTACGGCTGGAGGACGGGAGCGCACACACACATAAGGTACAAGTCCTAAGCCCAACCGACAGCCTAAAGGCGGAGCAGATAAAAAAGAATAACGAAAATGACAGGAAGTACAACAGGACATGAGACTGAGGCTATTAACGTACAAGGGTTGAAAGCCTCGTTAAAGAAAGGAGGGAACAAAGGCATCTTCAATGAAGCCACTTGCTCTACCGCTGCTGCCACTGCTGCAAAGGAGATAACGACTGCGCCAAAATCGTTCTCACTTGTATCTGGGGCTAAGATACTCGTTACCTTCGCCAATGCAATATCGGTTGCCAATGCTACGTTACAGGTCGGTTCTGCTACGGCAAAACCCATCTATTATCACGGAACTGCCCTTGCTGCGAACATGGTCAAAGCAGGTTCGGTGTTACTGCTCGTCTACGATGGGACGAACTACAACATTGTCGGCGACCTTGATACAGATACGACATATACAGATATGGCAGCATCTGGTACGAACCATAAAGGCGGGTTAGTCCCTGATCCTGGCGACACGGAAGGCACGACGAAGTATCTGCGTGAGGACGGAACATGGGTTAAGCCGCCCAATACCACCTATTCTAACAGAGCTGCAGCAGAGGGAGGTACACAGACATCGCTTGTTACAACAGGCGAGAAATACACATGGAATAATAAGCAGGACGCACTGAGATTTGAAGATGTGTATGAAGAAGTAACGAGCACGACGGGCAAGAATCCGTCGCAGGAGGGTTGGTACGAGGTTGTAAGCAACGCATACGTGCTGACACAGGACGCAACACCCGCAAGCGGTAAGACCTACTATGAGAAGAAGGATTATAAGGAACTAACTTGGTAAAACAACAGACTATGGAAGAAATAATGAATGACTTCGAGCCAATGACGAAGATACTAATAGGCTTACGAAAGAAATCGGATAACTCGATGCTTGCAGTGCCGAAGGAGCTTTTCAGCTCTTACGATATGCGAAACTATTACATGGATGGTATCATTATCCGCAACGAGGAAGAGGAGGTGGATTTGCTTTTCTCGCCCACTGAGCAAAATGCTGTGTTCGGTGAGGGATTGCCAGACATTCCCGCAACTGACAAACGGAGAAAGAAAGCACCAGCCAATCCGTCGTTCACGGAACTCGATGGCGAGTGGTGTACGCAGTGGCAGATCAATAATCACCCCGATTGTTGTACTGACGGCTACGCTATCTGTGAGGCTATCAAGTACGGCTGGCTACCGTCTAACGGGGAAATGTATTGGGCGTTGAAGAACGCTGCCGCTTTCGCAGAGGTCGCTCAGATATGCGGGGCTGACACTCTCAGCGGTGACGCATATTGGTGTAGCACTCAGTATGACAGGGATTATATGTGGTCGTACAACGTTGTCGGTGGAAAGTTCGAGTTTTGGCACTCTAAGTACACGACAATGGCGATACGTCCAGTGAAGTCTGCCGAGGACTACGAAGAGGTTGAAGAAGAGTAATAAATAAAGATAGGAGATTATATTATGCCAGAAGTAGCAAAAATAAAAGGTCTCGACATCAGAGACAAAAAGATAGCGGATTCCACAGCCGTAACATCTGTTACGCAGACGGACAGCATCAGAATGACAACGACAAGTGGTGAAGAGGTTTTCATTGCCCGTGATTCGTTTGTCGATGCCATTGCGTCCGTGTTCAAGTCCAACGCAAAGAGTAGAATCACAAGCCTGTTCGGTGAGCTTACGGAGAGTAATGTTTCAAGCGTCGGAAGTATCAACATGAGCAACTTGGCATCAGTTCTGTCCGCATTGATGGTTGGTAAGTTCACAACTCTTCCCATTATTAGATATGATTCATCCCTTAATGACGACCATACTACACCATATATCATGTATAGTTACGGAACCAATCAAGGTTCTCTTAGGATCAATGTCCCTTATCTGTGGAGTAACACAACTTACTGCATACAGATATACATATCAAAACTGCGTATATCGTTCCGACAATGGAGCGGCAGTGCTTGGTCGAATTACTTTAGAGCAGAATTAACAGAAGCCACATAGAAATAGGTAGGAGTTGACCTACCTATTTTTATGTTAAAGCCGTAAGGTTTACACCAGTCCACGATCCCCAGGAAGTGCCGTATTGTCGGAATGAGAGTCTATCTTTATTTATATTTATTTGCATACAACGATTTGCAGAACTCCACGTATAAGGAATATTGATTCTCAGATTACCATAAGAAGCTCCGAAACTATACATGATATATGGCGTAGTATAGCTATCTTCAAGGTTTGGATTATATCTTATAATGGGCAAAGTGGTGAACGTAGATTTCATCAATGCGGACAGAACTATATTGTTATCCAGCTCGGCCATCCCGAATCAGTTGTAACCCTACACCTGCAATACATTTTGTGTGACTGAGTACCGATGATTTGGAAAGTTGCCCAATCTGCATCTATTACAAGCATAACAAATATCTCGTTACCACTGACATTCTCTGGGTAATTTCCGTAGTCCGTGCTATACCCTCTGTATATGCCTGTTCTATTCGCACTATTGAGGTCTTTGTTTGATAAACTCTTATATCCGAGGCTGAAAAGGTATGCGGACAGAACTACTTCTCTTCCCAATCAGTCCAAGATGTGTCACTCCATGTTTTACGTCCACGAGTATATATCTTTGTTTCCGATGGAGATGTGCTTACTGTGAATAGTACCTGTATTACTCTCGAGTCTGAGGCAGTGGCTGTGTTTGTTCCGAAAACGAGTAATATCCCCATTGTGAAACTTGCGCCACTCGGCAGACCCGAATTAGAAGATGATACTCTGTAAAAGCCTGTGGAGCTTATAACATCTAAGTTAGCCGAACTCTCACCCTTTAAGGTGAAGAACACTTTGTTATCGGACAGGACTACTTTTTAAATGCCTTCTCTATATCCTTTTTCAATGTCTTATCAATCAGTTTTGCATATATCTGCGTGGTCGTAATCTTAGTATGCCCCAATATGGACTGAACGCTTGTGATAGGTACTCCTTGTGACAGGAGAAGTGTAGCACATGTGTGTCTCGCTACATGGAACGTGATGTGTCTTTCTTCTGATATTCCCGCTATCTTCAACAGCTCTTTCAACGTTCTGTTTGCAGCAGAATTATGCCCAATATGGCATAATTTTTCGACAGAGCCGTAATCATCTATCAGTTGTAACGCCTTACCACCGAAGATAGAATAGATAGGAATCCTTACGATGATGGACGATGTGTCGAGCGTCTTGACAGGTTTCTTAACTATCCATTTCTTACCTTTGATGATAACGATATTGTCTTGCGAGAGAGTATTGAGGTCTGAGAATCTGAAACCCGTATAGCAGGCAAAGAGAAAGCAATCCCTTATATGCCGTTCACGTCCGTCAAGTCTCAGTCTCTCTATTCTGCGCAGTTCTTCTTGCGTTAGGTATTCATCCCTTGCTTTCATGGATGGTATGCGGAAGCTAAGAAAAGGGTCGTCCTCATAACGTATGACCTTTCGCTTAACGGCTTCATTCATGATAGCCCTCAATGATTTCAGTCTGCCTATGATGGTATTGATGGATAGTCTCTGCCTCTTCGAGTATTCGACATACCTGTTAAGCCAGTCTATGTCAATATCCTCGATGGTCACGTCTCTGCCGAACACTTTTTCTACCTGTCTTATAAGCGTCTCGTATATCTGTCTCGTCTGTCTGCTTCGTGTAGACGAGTGTTCGTTTACTGCCCTCACAAACTCACCGAAAGGGGCATGGGAGTTGATATTGTCCTTCACAGCATTCTTCAGCATCTGTAATGTCACACTCCTGCCCTTGCAGATTAGGTCAAGTTCAATTCTCTCCATTTTGTTTCTCTCGTTATAGAGGTATTCGTTGTATTCGGATGCAAGGGGATGGTTCACGATCAGCCCTTTCGAGTATTGATTTTCGCTTACTCGTATGTTGGTCTTGAACTGCACTCGTTTCTTATTCTGATATGCAACTATAACGACTTGCTTTTGCCCTGTAATAGTCTTACACCCACGTGCAAGTGTTATTCGATATTGTATTTTCTGTGTCATAATAGAAGATTTGGGCGCAAAGGTATAAAAAGTTACAGAAAAACTTGCATGGTGATGGATTTATTCTTATATTTGCACTTGAAAATTGTGTGTGTGCGCATATCTTAGGACGAATGTAGAATTTAATTCGTTAAAGATATGTGTATAATGTTATTGATTTCAATCCTTTTGGTAGCCCTATATATAGGCGGCTACATCTGGAAGCACAAAGAGTTGCCGAACAGCATTTCGGCAATGGTCTATGATTTAGAAGGCGGTCAGCGTTACATCTGGCAGATATGGCTTGCTCTTGTTACAGTCGGTATTGCTCCGACATTATTTGAAGCTACAAAAGACAATCCCTTCCAGTTCATCGCTTTCTTCACCATCGCCGGACTGATGATGGTAAGCGGATTGCCACTCGTCAGAAAAGAGAAGAATAAGGCGCATGGTATCATTGCGATATGCAGTGGCATACTAAGCCAAGTGAGCGTTACGATGGTATGCGCATGGTGGCTGCTTGTGTGGCTTCCACTTATACTGATTATGTGTTGCTTCTACTTCAATGCCTTTGGTGCTAATAACAGATTCTTCAAGGCGATTGAAGGCAAAGGGATATTCCTCGCCGAACTTGCGTGTACGATCTCGCAGTATGGCTCTCTACTAACTTTTCTTGTTTGATGATTATGGACTCTAATATAGGCAGTAAGGGTGTTGTGTGGTCGGTTCTAGGAGGCGAATTAATCGGTGTAGTCTTTGAACTGCGATATATGATTATATTCTCCTTTGTGCTGATTCTAGCTGATTTCTGGTGGGGTCACTCCGAGAGCATGAAGCGTTACCAAGAAGCAATCGAGGCGAAAGACAGCGTGGGGATGGAAAAGTATAAGTGGCAGAAGTCGAGAGCTATCAGAAGAACGGCTAACAAAGTCGTTGATTATGTGACATACCTTCTTGTTGGTGCATTTCTCGGTTTAGCCATAACAGAGCCTCTAGGATGGGGAAACCATCTGTATGCAGCAATCGTAGGACTTGGAATAGGTTGTTTGGCTGAGATAGCATCTATCGTAGGTCACTATTGCTATGTCAAGTTCGGTATTGAGATTAAGATAGTTGACGTATGGAAGTGGCTGTTGCGATTTGTGGTCAATTTGTTTAAGATTAAAAGTCAAATCGGCAGCGCACTTGAAGAAACAATCAAAGAAGAAGAGAAAAATCATGCTAATTAACAGACAACAGATATTAAGGGCATTGGTGGGAATTGCGACACCACCATCTGAGGCACTGAGCGAGTTCGTTGCCTCGCTGAACATGTGGAGTGAGACGTTCAATCTCAACACACCTCTGAGAATGTGTATGTATCTCGCACAGGTTCTACATGAGAGTAACTATCTGAGAAGTCAGAGTGAGAATCTGAACTACTCGGCAGAAGGTCTTATGAGAACGTGGCCTAAACGCTTCGACAGGGCAAAGGCAGAGGCATACGCACGTCAGCCAGAGAAGATAGCCAACTGCGTATACGCCAATAGAATGGGTAACGGAGACGAGGCCAGCGGCGACGGATGGAGGTACAGAGGACGTGGATATATCATGCTGACAGGTAAGGAGCAATACATCAAGTTCTCGAAGTTCGACCTCTGTGACAAGGACGTAGTGGCTGATCCTGACGCAGTATCTCGGTACTACCTCAATCAGCTTGCATCATTGTGGTATTGGGAGAAGCACAATCTCAACGCTATTGCTGATATAGGTGACGTTGAGAAAGCGACTAAGGTGATTAACGGAGGTAACAACGGGCTTGCAAACCGCAAGCTGCTGTATCGTCGTTTTTGTAAGGAATTTGGTGTTAAAAATCTATGAGACTATGAGCGATTACTATGATGAGAAATTGCAACGAAGCGGGAACGACCTAAAAGGCTGTATTCTCTGCTTGTTTGCCATGATATGTATCGGTGCGGCTGGCTTCCTGTGGGGAAGATGTGCCAGACCTCCGCAAAACGACGTTAAGAGTGACACAGTGACTATCGAGAAGATAGATACTATCCATGATACAATTCCGCAAGTTCTGTATGAGAAGATAACCAGGTATATATCTGTGCCTGACTCTGTGCTGATTCACGACACCATTACAAAGGAAGTGATACTTCCTGTCGTGCAGCGAATATATACAGACGATTCGACCTATACGGCCTATGTGTCCGGCACAAAGATGGATTCCTACCCACGACTTGATAGCATAGACGTGTATCAGAGGACGATAGAGCGTACTATTACCAATACAATATACAGAACGAAGCACTGGCGATATGGTGTCGGTGCATCTGCTGGTATCTCGCTCACAACTCGTAAGCCAGATGTCATCTTTGGTGGATTCATAGGTTATACGTTTTAGTTTTTTTGAATTTTCATTTGAACTTAATTCTACGGCGGTAGAGTTTAAATTGCAAGCCTCTTGTGAAAGCCGCTTGTTTCTAAAGGGGAAAGAAAAAATCCCCGGCTCATAAATAAAGTGCTTCACTTCTTTAAATACGATACCGCAGTGCGGAGTACCGGGGAATTATATCCTGTTACTCAGAACTGCGGTTTTTATTTATATCCGTATAAGAAGTGAAGCAGGTGCAAAGTTAAATAAAAATATACAAAGTTTGCACATGAAGAGGTTAGAATAAGTAGAATTTAACAAAGAACTCTTGAAAAAGATGCAAAATGCAGGAGTTAAAATTGACGATTGGAAGTATATTCCGATGGTAAAAGATTATCTAAAAATGGTAGAAAGTGGCGAAAAAAGGACTTTTGCCGCTATGAAAGTTTCTGATAAGTATAAAGTCCATCCAAAAACAGTATATAATGTATTGAAAAGGCTCTGCAGTGATTGCAATTCTGTTGCATCTGAATAAGCGTATTTTATTTCTTTTGCCTTGTGTTTGTACGTAACTTTGTACCTGTCAAAGCGCAATGACAAGTAACTATAGTATTAACTCAATTCAAACGAAAAGATTATGGCATTAGAAATGAACGATTTGATGATGCTGCGTGGTATGGATAAGGATGGTATGACTCCTTACGAGCAGTTCAAGGTAGGGCACATTCAGAGCAAACGTGCAAGCGGTACTGCCATCGCAGGTCTTACCGTTGGCGTAGGTGCTGCCGTTCTCGCTGTTGGTGCTGCGGCATGGGCAGGCAGTCGTGCCCAGAACGCAAAGGACGTAGCAATCGCCAAGAACGATGGTCTGAAAGACCTTGTGCAGACACTCGCAAGCACACTTGTTGCAGAGCGCAATGAGCGTATTGATGGTGACAGAACGTTGAGCATCAGCATCAACGACACCGTTAGCGGTCAGGCACAGCTCTCTCAGTCTCAGCAGCTCTCTAACGAGATCACTCTTGGTCTTATGACAGGAAAATACTCTGAGAATCCTCAGAAAGTTGAGTTGTTCTCTCCCGCACAGCCTTTCCAGTGCGGTTGTGGCTGCAACGGCTAATGGATAACGGAGTCTGCTTTTTGTCTATTACTAATGGATGTATAGGCAGACTCCTATCCATTACAATGCTTTTTGACAAAAAAGTCATCTATTAAAGCAAACACGGCAATATGTTATGGTTTAACAAAGAAAGACGTAAGAAGATGGAGTTTATTCAGAACTATGTACCAACAAGTAAGGCGCAGTTGCTTCAAGTAGCAATGTATTTTAATAAAGGAGATATTCAGAAAGCGCAGGAAATGTTTGATTTCTACGCAAAGAATCTCGACCTACCAGACTTTGACCCTGTTTCGCCAACCTTTATGCAGCAGATAAGGAGTGGTGCATCTGACTTGTTTACTTGGATAAAGGATAATCAGGAGGACTTGGTTAACGGATATGGTCTTATACGCTCTATCATCGCCAACAAAGGTGCGCTGCCGACAACGGACGTACCATCTGAGCCATTGCCGAACATTAACGAATAAATATTTAGGTATTATCAGGTATTTTTAGGTACGAATAAATAACACAGCAATAACATGGAAGAAAATAAAAAACTCAAAGGCTTTCCAATCAGCTTCAATATCTATGCTGAGAACGAAACGGAGGTCGAAGAGTGCCGAAAGGCGATTATCGCTTTTATCGGGCTTCATGCCTCACAGTGCCGTGCGGTTACTGCACGGAAAGTAACACAGGCTCTATCAAATTGGGATAAGAACCCAATAGTACGTAATCATATAATCAATTATTTCAAGTGATATGGAAAACGAACAAAAACAGCAATTCAAGTGTATGGGCGACTGCCTGAATTGTAGGGCAGTTCATGACCGCAAACAGCAGTGGTGGTATTGTGCAACACAACACGCCTATCACACCTTACAGATGGTCAGGAGTATGCAGGAGGCTATTACAGCCATGTCTGGCACTATCGAGGAACTGAAAGTGAAGATAGCTTCAATACAGGACAACGAAGCAATGGTATTTGACCCCAATGCGGAAGCAACAGAAACAGATATAGATATAGCACAAGAAGGGGACGGTGCAGAAGAATAGGCCCCCAAAATAATAACAACACAAAAACTAAACTTTATGGCTAATTGTAACAACAACGGAAAGACGTTTGTGATCAGTCTCACAACGATTCCTGGCGGTACAGCCGCCAATGCGAACTATCTGCTGCAGCTTGACCATTTTACTTGCGGCAACAAGAAACTATGCACACAGGAAACATTTCCTGTATCAGCAGACTTAAAGGCAACGCCTATAGGCATTCCGGTATCATTACCTGTCAACGGAACACCTCAGTATTGTCAAGAGGTGTTGATTAGTGGTACTTGTACGTATATGCCGTTTACTTGTGGCTGTCAGTGTAATGTATGTCCCGTTACGGAGAACATCTACACGACCATCTGTGTACCTTGCTCTGCTGCAACCACACCGACGCTGACTATCGGTACTTCGGTTGCATCGCCTACAAACGTACAGCCATGCTGCAACGTAACTAATGCGATTGCCGTAACAACAACTCTTAATGTAACCACAGGTGCATGATGTATTTGATTGATATTGCAAGCATCGTATTCGTATGCGTAACGGCTAACCACCTCGGTTTAGTAGGGAAATTAGAGGAAATTATGGGGGAACTTCCCATTATTAACTGCCCTAAGTGTTTCACATTCTGGAGTACACTCGTATGCGGATTGTGGTATGTCGGTTTTTCCGACTTGCCTGTGGTGCTTGCAGTATCTTTCCTCGCAAGCTACATCGCTCTGTGGCTTGAACTACTCGAAGGATATATAGATACTTTATATTTGAAGCTATATGACAAGATTACATCAAAAAGTACTGTCGACCCGGATTCCTTTGACACCGAGCAAGGTGATTCAGCAGACTCCGTGTCCGAATTGTAGAAAAACTGCAAAATCAAATATTAAATCAAACAAAAAATGACATCAGAAGAGATAAGAGAAGAGTTCTACGCCCTCTATAACTTGATGGCGAACTCTGGAAAGGTTGAGTTTATGCACGCTTTTGGTCAAGTGCACAAGGAAATGATGGAGTGGTTCATTGAGAACAACCCCGAAATGGCTATTGAGTGGTTGAACAAGCTAGAGTCTATCAAGTGGAAGAACTACCTCACGCAGAAAGAGGCAGAAGAAATAGTAGAAAGCATGGTTCCCGAAGCTCCTTGGAGTATTGACCAATGGAAGAGCGTTATGACACAACATGGATTTGACCTGTGTGAAGAGCCATACTACAACAAGTATGCTTTGTTTGTCACTATGAATATGAAGATGTCTGATAGCGGCGACACCCTATCAAAGTATATTGATAGTGACAAGATATTTGAAGTTGCCTATCATCTTGCAGTCGATAGTCTCAAGGACAAGGACGGAAAGTTTAACATCAGAAACTATTTCGGTCTTTAGGTGTGAGTTATCGTGGGTTAATGAGAAGAAAGTTGCTCGAACAGATATACGATAAGATGTCTGACGAAGAGAAGCGTACCTTTATTCAGCTTACGATGATGAACGCTAGCGCAGAAGAGATCAAGACGGCACTCTACCGCCAGCAAGAGCAGCTAAACCGCATAGAGAAAAGTCAGAACTGGTATATAGACTTCGGTTCTGATGTTGCGGCCAACTTCTTGACGGACGGACTTATCCTGCTTGGTAAGAAGTTACTCGGGAAATTATAGCCATCACTTGCCGTGTTGGTTTGGGCGGTGTAATGCCGCCCTTATTTCTTGCCGTAAAGTACCCAATCAATCACACGTCTGTTTGCTTCATCAATCTTTTTTGTATCGAAGTCGATATAAATCGCAGTAGTCTGATTACCATATCCATGCCCTAGTGCTGCAGATATTGTTTCCCTCGGTATGTCTAGAGAAGCAGCTATTGTAGCCCAAGTGTGCCTAGCCCAATATATAGACAAGCCCGGAAATGCTGACTCCCTACGT
>JAEEGJ010018942.1_pt1 | contig 15263 bp, 5 predicted proteins | sample 8958761 | NCBI WGS metagenome assembly JAEEGJ01 (sample SAMN16246546, study PRJNA631951) | gut metagenome | biome: gut microbiome; feature: rumen; material: RS-attached | host: Bos | place: Iran: Karaj | collected 2018-10 | reverse complement strand
GGTGAACTTCGGCGTGGAGAGGATGCCGGAGACAGCGTCCTGCGCGGCGAAGAGAGGGTCGGCATCGAGGACGTCGTACCTGAAGCCGCTGCCCGAGGAGGCAACAGGCGTGTCACCCTTGACGACGCAGCTGGCAATGCCGAGCCGCCCGGTGTACGAGCCGCTGGCGAAGTCGAACGGAATATAGTCGGCCGCCTCGTGCCACAGAACGGTGTTGAGGAACATCGGCGAACCGGTGCCGCCGAGGCCGACGCCCTTCATTTCCGGCTTGCGCTCGCCATTGAGCAGGGCGTCGTTGCCGCGGAAGACGCAATTCGCAAACCACGACTTCTGATCCCGCCAGCCGCCGAAAGTGCAGGGGAGAGGCCTGCTCGTGATGCCCCGGGCGACGTTGCCCACGAATGCGCAGTTGGCGACCTCGAAGCGGCCGAAGTTGACAATCGCCGCCACGGACGCGATGGCGTAGCCGCCGCCACCCCCGGCTGTCTGCTCCACGAGGTTGCCCACGAAAAGACAGTCGCGGAGGGCAAAGGTCGGCGATCCGCTCGGCCCGCACAGGCAGGCGGCGTGGCAATCGCTCGGCGGACCGGACGCCGTCAGCGTGTTGGAGGCGAGGCGGCAGCCGGTCAGCGAAAGGCTCATGCCAGCAGTGCAGATGTTGCCAAACGAGCCATTGCTGACCGTGATGACGCAGTTGCTGACCACGCAGTTCGTGAACGACGACCAGCCTTCCTTACCCATGAATGAAATATTCGGATTCCCGCTCTTCAAGTGGTCGAAGAGGCAGCCGGAGAAGTGTGCGCTGGCCTTGTCAGCGACCCTTGCGCCCGTGACATACGTTCCGGAGGACGCCCCGGTGTTGACGCCGCTCCTGAAGCACGTGTCCGCGACCACGAAGGCGATTGCGTCCGCGGCGGACAGTGAGAGTCCGCCGTTGCAGCCCGCGAAGAGGCAGTTCGTGACGACGCAGGGGCCGTTCGCGAGGGCGAGGGCCTGGGCCATGGGCTTGGGCACGGAGCTGCCGATGGCCACGAAGCGGCAGTTCTCGAAGCGGACGCCATCGGCCCGGCTGATGGCGATGCCGCGCGACTTGAAGCCATGGATGGTCAGGTTGCGGAAGACGCAGTTCGTCGCGGCCGAAATGGAGAGGAAACTGTCGCCATTCTCCGGGGTTTGCGGTGCCGGGCGGCTGTAACTGTTCTCCGGCGGCAACTGGAGCACCCCGCCAACCCATTGCGCCGAGCCGCCCTCCCACTTGTCGTTCAGCGTCTGGTCGCCCGAAAGAATGGTGGGGTTGGCGGGATCGGCGGATCCGACGACGGCAACGCCGACCAGGCACCTGAAAGCCGTGCCTGCTGCGAAGTGTCCCTGCGTTGAACGATAGATGCCGCCGGCCACGTGGACCGTGCCGCCATCCGGGTCGGCCGCCACGCGCTCGATTGCGTTGGAGACCGAAAGGAGGGCGTGGTCCCAGTCGCTTCCGTCGTTGTCGTTGGAGCCCGCCGCCGAAACGTAGAGGTCCAGCGCGTAGGCGCGGCATGCGACAAGCAACGCCGCTGCGGCGAAGGTGAATAACGGAATGGTTCGCTTCATGTTCATGTCAGCCTCGTTTTGTTGGTGGTTGTGGTTGCAGAGACTCCCCATTTCGAAATAGATTGTAAGTTAATGGCGGAATGGTGTCAACATTTTTTTGCGGGGGAAGGATTGAGGCGCTACCGCAGTGATGTCCCAATTGCGTAATTATGAACGCTATTGGGACATGAAATTTACTTGCACTGCGCGACGGAATATGCGAAAATCAAAGGCATCGGCGACGAAGTGATTGAAGAGGTGCGCGGGAAACTGGAGCGCATTCGATTCAAAGGGGGGAAATCCATTCGCACGGCGCTTGTCCATTGCGGCGAGCTGGCACCAACCGTCAGAGGCTCTGGCTTCTTTGACTTTCTGATTTCGGGAGAGGATCTTTTAAAATAGCTTCAGCATGAAGGCAAATGCGACCGAAATGATTCTGACAAGGATGCAAAGTCAATCCGTCAGAATCTTCGAAAATTTCGACGATTCTGACGGATTGACAAAATTGAAAATGTGGAAGTGTTGCCAATGGCCAATAACCAATCCCCATGACGAGCGACTGAACATTGGACGCTGGCTGGTGGGTACCCGCCTCACCCAATCCGTGTCTTCCAGCGGATGCACTCGCGGTCGGGTTCGAGGTCGTTGAGGAAGATAAGCTTGTAGGCCCCTTCGGCCTTGGGGTCGGGTTCCGGCGAGAGCGTGATCTCGATCCAGGAGTAGAACGGGATGCCAAGCGTGGCAATGATGCTCCGCGTGGCGAGTTCGTGCAGGCCCGGGCCCAGCGCCTCATGAAGCGGAATCCACGGCGTGGGATGGCCCGGCCACACGATTCCGGCGTCGTTGTTTCCGAAGACCGGCGGAATCTTCGGGTTTACCGCCGGACGTTCGGGGAGCAGCTTCGCGGAGTCGGGCGAAATCCAGCCGATTTCGCGGTAGCCGGCGCCTTCCTCTTTCTCGCACAGCGCGACATGGACGGCGTAAAGGTCCCACCAGAGCGACTCCTCGTAGGGTGTCGAGAGATTCGGCACGGAGACGCTCATCCAGACCTGCTTCCAGGCCGGCGGATCTTCGCGCAGCCGCTTCTGCTCGGCGACGCCGTCAAGCCAGGCCCTGTCGAAGGCGTCCAGTTCGGGATAGGGCTTCGCGAAGGCCGCAAGCCGCGCCGCCCACTTGGCGTCGGCCGGCGCGAAGAGCAGTCCCGCGACGCTGTTGCCGTCGAGGTCGAAGCTGAAGGCGCCATCCTTGGCGACCTCGACCGCCTTGCCAGGGGATGCAAGGGTCGGCGTAAGCGCGTAGGCCTTGACGCCTTCGGGGAGCGCGAGGGCCGCGTAGTCGACCGAGAGGCGCGCCGTGCGTCGTCCGGCGTCGAAGTTCGAGACGATGACGAGCAGGGCACCGTCGCCGGCGCGCATCGCGTAGAAGCCGGTCCGGTCGGAATCGGTCGTGATGCCGGCGAAGCCGTTGTCCCATGTCCCGACGCCGATGTCGCGTTCTTCGGAGAAGAGTCCCCAGAGGCGCCACAGCGGGCGGACGTACCGGTCGGAAGTCCCCGGCTCGTCGGGGTGCTTGAGCGATGACGTCTCGAACTGCGCGCCGAGGGCGACGTGCGGGAACTGCCCCGTCGAGGCGAGGTACGGGACCATTGCGGCGCTGCCGTACTCGGGGAAGGCCGCTGTCCACATCGTTCCCGGAATCACGCGGGAGCAGGAGAAGTAGGCGTGGTGTTCGCGGCTCTTGATCACCAGCCCGCGCTCCCCTTCCCCGGAGACGTAGCCGGTCACGAGGCCGTCGGTCATGCCGACGGCCGAGAAGGTCGTCCCGGAATGCGCGAAGACGAGGCCGTACTTCCCGACGCGCTCGCGCCGTTCGCGCGCGGCGAGGTACCATCCCCTGAAGTGGATGCGTCCGCCGACATAGTCGATGTATGAAGGGGTGCGGTTGCCGTATGCGCCGCCGAAATCCATGTACAGTCCGTCATGGTCGCGCTTCAGGAAGCGCGGGAACCAGTCGGTCTTCTCCTCGACCTCGGCCTGTTCGTTGCCGCGGACGTAGAGGGCGACACGCATCCCGCAATCGTGGGCCGTCGCGACCATTTCGCGGAGGGCGCGCGGGTCGTAGGGCGTGCCGCCGTTGATCGTGTCGGAGCGCCAGTTCTCGTGGAAGACCACGACGTCGGCCCCGGCCGCGGCCATCTTCCGCACGCAGTCGGGCGACGGATAGCGGCACTGGTTCGAGAAGTAGTGGTACATCCTGAGCGGCGGCAGGGCGCGCTTCGTCGGCGGCGGTGTGATGATCCAGCCAATCTGGTTGCGCAACTGCCAGGGGCGCTCGGCGTGGTGGCTGTAGGCCGGCTTCTGGAAGTCCCAGCGGGCCACGGGCTGGCCGTCCTCCCACGTCATCGACGACGAACAGCCGTCGAGAAGGCCGGAGAGGGTCGAGTGGCCCTCGACGAAGAACTCCATGAAACGCGCGGTTTTGCCGGGCGTGAAGCAGTTGAAAAGGACGCTGGCCATCAGCGCGCCGTCGTCGCGGCGCTCCTCGCCGGGGTCGAGGAAGCGCTCGGCCCGGACCGGGAGGATGTCCGCCGCGTTGGTGGTCGCCGACCGCCGGACGACGCCCCACTTGACGTGCTCGAAGCCTGAGACGTCGGGGCAGATCTCGAAGGTGAACGAGTCGATGTCGGGGACGTCGCACGACTCGCCCATGAAGTAGAAGCTGACGAAGGCCGTGCCGTCGTCCCAGAGCTCGAAGCGGAGGTCTGTGCGGAAGTCGGGGATGTCGTTGCCGGCCTCGTCGCGCCAGTTGAGGAGGTCCATGTTGATCCAGAGCCGCCCGGGGTGGCGGACGGGCTCGACGATGGTGCGTTCGGAGACGTACGGCACGGCGCGGCGGCCGTCGGAGAGGCGGCACGACAGCCAGGTCGTCCCCGGACGCAGGACGGGGTCGCCGTCAAGCAGTATCTGGCTCGGGAAGGCGTTGCCATCCGCGCCCCACACGATTTCAGTCCGCTCGCCGCGGAAGTTGAGTTGTTCGTTCATGGGAAGGGTACTGGAATTCTACCGCAGCATGATTGTCGTCCCGTCGCGGCCGGTGAACTCGATGGCGCCAATGTCGGGGCGTGTGCCGAAGATGCGCGGGTTGCCGTTGAGGTCGAGCGCGCCGTCCATCCAGTCGAGCCTGACGCCCTTGTTGCGGCAGGGAGTGCCCTTGCCGAGAGCGTAGTCGAAGTTCGCAGGGGCGCGGAAGCGCGGGTCTTCGGTTACCGTGCGATCGCCGGCCTGGTAGGCGACGGCGGTGCAGTTGTTCGACCAGGCGAACCCGCTGGCCGTTGTGTCGACAAACCAGTCTGCGCCACCTTGGTAGGCTGCGGAGGGCGTCACGCGGAAGTAGTTGCCCCAGGCAATGTTGTTGACGACGGCGGCGGAGCCGCCCGCTGTCGTCTTCGCCACATAGACCGCCGGGTAGGCGCCGCAGGTGTTGCTGACGACGGTGCAGTTCTCCATGCGGGCGTTGCCGGTGACGTAGATGACGCCAAGTTTGCTTTCACCTTTGTTGGTGGCGTTCTTGTAGATCAGCGAGTTGCGCATCACGGCGCTGCCGCTCAGGTAGGCGGCGAGGCCGGCTGCGCCGCCAGATGCGCCGCCGGAGGCGTCGGTGTTGACGATGACGCCGCGGTCGAAGAGGCCGGCGGCAGCCGACAGTCCGACGCCGGAGCCAGACGTGTAGTGGGCGTTCGAGACAACGCAGTCGCGGATCGTCCCGCCGGAGGCGGTGATTTCAAGGGCGCGCAAGTTCTTTGATGCGTTGTCGATGACGAGGCCCTCGACGAGGGCGCCGGGGCTGCCGACGGTGAAATAGACGCTGCCGGAGTTGTCGCCGCGCAAAATGCGCGGGCGCGCGGGCAGACCATCGGCGGCGCGAAGCGTGACGGCCCGGTTGATGAGAATCTGCCGGGACGCAAGGTGGGTGCCGGCGCCGACGATGATTTCGGCGCCGTCCATCGCCACGTCAATCGCGTCGTTGATGCTCGTCGCCGCCGTCTCGGGCGTGTTGTAGGGGAAGGCGCTTCCGGCGCACGACGTGGCGACATAGATGACGCGCGGGTAGATTGTCACGACGTCCTCCTTCGGGACGGTAAAGCGCGTTTCGCCATCGACCGTGACCGTGAGCGTGACGGAGTGGCGCCCCTCTTCAAAGCGGTTTGTGACGACGGGGCCCGTGGCGTCTGTCGTGCCGTCGCCGTCAAAGTCCCAGAGGTAGGCCACGTCGCCGGAGAGCGAGCCGCCGACGATCACGGCGGAAAGGGCTACGTTCGTCGCGCCGAAGGCCGTCGCCGGGTCGGCGGAGACGTCGCAGGTGGTCTGGCTCATGTCGGCCTCGAAGCAGCCGATGTCGGGGGCCTCGCCCTGCAATCGCGGGTTACCGAAGAAGTCGGTCGCGGTCGCCGTCATCCAGGGTAGCGCGACGCCCGTGTTGGCGCAGGGGGACCCGGCGGCGAAGGTGTAGGTGTTCCTCCCGCTTTCGTAGATGAAAGCCGGGGGGCGCGTCTCGGCGTTCTCCCCGTGCGCGACCTCCATGCAGTTGTTGGAGTAGATGCCGGTGTCCGTCGCGTCGTACCAGTCCGCATGGCCGGAGGAGTCGGCTTTGGCGGTGTTGCCGCGGACAATGTTGTTGCGGATGATCGCCGCGCCTGTCGTATAGATGCCGGCGCCGAGCGTCGCCGTGTTGCCGACGATGGTGCAGTTCTCAACGACGGTCCCAGCGACGGCGTAGACGGTGCCCTTGCATGGCGACGAGGTCGAGGTCGCCGTATGGATGGCGCCGACGACGAGGCAGTTGCGCAGCGTGGCCCCCGAGACGGCGAGGTTGACGCTGCCGCCGTTCCCGCCTCCGGATGTGTAGTTGTTGGAGATGACGCAGTGGGTGATCAGCCCCCCGCGCATGACGGCGCCCACGCCGGTTCCGGAGGTGTACTGGCCGGAGCGGATGACGCAGTTACTGACGATGGCGTTTTCGTAGAGGCCGACAACGTTGGGGCGTCCGGGGCCGATCGCCATATCGTGGAGAAGGACGCCGGAGCGGTAGATGCGGATGGGGACGACATCGCCGCCGGTGTACTGGACGCACGTGCCCGTTGCATTGGCGTCGATGCTGTTGTAGTTGCCGATGGAGCCGGCGGCTCCCTTGACGCTGTTGTTCTCGGGGCCCGTGCCGCAGAGTTCGATGTCGCGGCAGACGCGGACGCTGGCGGAGACTTGGTAGAAGGCGTTCGTAAGCTGCACCTTGCAGCCGTCCTCGGCGGCATCCACGGCGGCGTTGACCGTGTGCGCGGCCGTTTCCCAGGTCGCGTAGGGGAAAGCCGGCGAGGGGCTGTCGGCCCAGGCGAAGATCTCGCGAGGGGCGACGTAGATCAGGTTCGCGAGAGTGCGCGTGACGCTCTCGCCGCCGGATGTCGCGCGGACCGTTACGCCATGCAGCCCCGGCTCGTCGTAGAGGGCGGGAACGGTTTCGCCGGAAGCCTCGAAAACCCCGTCGCCGTCGAGGTCCCACTCGAAGGCCACGGTGGCGCCCGGGACGTTCTCGGCCTTGGCGACGAGAACCGTCTCCAGGCGGCCGCAGACGGAATTGGTCAGCGCATAGCAGCCCACGTCGAAGGAGCCGTCGCGCGGCGACTGGAAGCAGCCGGCGTCGGAGCCGTCGGCGCAGAGGCCCCAGGCCGGGGAGCGGCGCGTAACCGTGAAGTCCCCGCCACGGATGTCCGTAAAGCCGGCGGGAACGTTTGTGACGCAGTTCTCGAAGGTCCATCTCGTTGGATTCGTGGGGACGCACATGCGGGCGATCACCGTGTCGCGGACGGTGCGGAGGATGGTCGTGTTGTTGCCAAGCAGACGGACATCGTCCATGCCGTCTGCCGTCTCGTCGGTGAACTTGGTGTTGCCGCCGATCAGGCAGCCCTCAATGACGAGCCGGAAGCGCTGGTCGCCGATGTTCAGGCCGCCGCAGCCTTTGCCCTCGCCGCCCTTGTTGCGGACGATGGTGCAGTGGCGAAGGATGGTCGGCTTGCTGTAGGGGGCGCTGTCATGGGTGCCATAGACGATGGCAAGACCGCCGCAGGAGCCGGCGTAGCCGGTGCTGTTGTCGGCGATGAGGCAGTCCTCGAGGAGCGTCGGGCCACCCGTCACCTTGATGCCGACGCCGTTGCCGCCGTTGCCGTTGGTGTTGTTGGTGATGACGCAGCCGACGAGGTTGCCGCTGGCGCAGGCGACGCCCGTGCCGTCCGTCGAGGTGCGCGTGTTCTTCGAGACGTCGCCGCGGAGGAGTGTCCCGCCGTTGGCGGTGAACGTCACGGCGCCGCCCGACCCATAGCCGGTGAAACGCATGTCGGCAAAGATGAGATTGGCGTTGTCGAGGGTTGTCCTCTTGCCGGATCGGGTCGTCAGGGCCATGCCCGCGCCGCGAATGACGACGGCCTTTGAAAAGGTCGTGTCGGCCGACCCGGCGAAGGTGCCCGCGCCGACGGAGATCGTGTCGCCGTCAGCGGCGGCGGCGTAAGCCGCCTCAATGGTGAGGTAGGGCGTCGCCGGGTTTGTGCCGTCGGCGGTCGAATTGCTGCCGGTCGTCGCGACGTAGTGTGTCCTGCCGAAAACGGCAGTCACAGCCGTGTCGTTGGTGACGGGCAGGACGAGCGGGTTGTCGAGGCGCAGCGAAGGCACGACGCCGTCCCAGCGCGTGAAGGTCCAGCCGGCCCCCGGGGTGGCCGTGACCGTGACGGCGGTGCCTTCGGGGTAGGTGCCGCCAACGGCGGAGACCGAACCTTTCGTCGCGTCTGCCGAGGAGACGGCCAGTGTGTAGTTGGCGGCGCTGGCTGTTGCCGCGAACGCGGCGACAGCCGCAATGCAGAATGCAGAATGACGAGTGACGAGTGACGAGTGACGAGTGACCAATGCGGGCTGTCGGCTGTCGGATGTCGGATGTCGCTTCATGTTCATGTTTTTGCCTTTCGGTTTGGCAGGTGGTCTAGTCCTTGCCGCAGTATTTAAGAAAGATGGCGTAGAGTTCGGGGTCATCAACGATGGCGGTCATTTCGAAGGCGCAGATTTCATCGACGCCGGCGTCAAGCAGGTCGTTGAGTTCGCGTTCGACGTCGGCCGGTGTTTTATTCTCGCACCAGTTGCCGCGCGTGACGGCGATGAAGGGGATGCGGCGCGAACGCGGGTAGTCGGCCGGATGCCTCGTCAGGCAGTCGGCCGCGTAGGCTTTGATCTTCTCGTCGGGCCACTTGAGATACCAGGCGCAGGTCTCGAAGATCACGTCGAACGTCAGGCGGTACCCGTAGAGGGGTTCCGGGAGGAAGACGGGGTAGAGATGCGCGCCGGTCACGATCCTTGGGTTGCGCGCCTTGATGGCGTCGTGCATCGCGTTGTTGACCGCGACGAGCTCGCCGAGGAAGAACTCCTTCTCGTTCTCGGGGGTGTCCTTGAGGCCGTTTTTGGCGAGATGCTCCCGGTAGAGGCTCTCGCATTCGGGATGGTGGCAGCGGCGGTAGTTCTGGTAGCCGACATAGTCGAAGAGGACCATCTCGGCCTCCGGGTTCTTGTCGAGCGAGGCGAGGACGCGCGCCACGGAATTGGAGCGTCCGATGGGGCCGACAAAGCAGGGCTGCCCGTATTGCAAGACGTCGTCCTTCTCGCGGCCGGGCTCGGGCTCGCCGCCAAATGCGTAGCGGCACGTGATGAGGCGTTGCCGCCTCTTCTCGTCATGCTCCTTCTTCCAGGTGGCGCGCTCCTCCTTGGAGAGCGAGGGCGGCGGCGGCTCTCCGTTGAGCACATGCAGCGCGTTGGTCTCGGCCGCCGTCATGACCTGACTGTGCGTTCCCGACGCGGCGCCGGCGCCGATGTATGGCAACATGCCGTATTTCTTCGCGAGGGCGACCTTCTCGGGCGTCCCCGCGCCGACATTCCGGACATTGAGGGCCGCCATCTTCCGGACGAAGTCCTCGTCGCGTGCGTTGGCAAAGGTCCAGACGCATTTGAACTTGCGCGGTCCCGATGGCTTTACGTCCCTGACTTCGGCCGCGGCGCGGTCGGCAGGGGGAGCGTTGTCCTGTGTCAATGACCCGGCGGTTGACTGCGCATTCGCCGTCAGCGCGGTTGCCAGAGCTGCCAGCATGAAGATTTGTCTCATTGTTTTCTCCTGGTTTACGAGGCCCTACCGCAACTGTATGACCGTCGCGGGCTGCGCCTGCGACTCGTAGCACCCGATGTCGGGTTTGCCGACGAGTCGCTTCGCTCCGGCGAGGTCGAGCGCGTTCTCCATCCAGGGCAACATCACGCCGGCGTCGCGGAGGGGCGAGGAGCCGCGGAAGGTGTAGTCGCCGCCGTGGAAGTCCCGGAAGAGCGGGTCGGCGAAGATGCATTCATCGCCGCCAGTGAAGTCGGGCGTGGAGACGAGGCAGTGAGAGAGCGTCGCGGAACCGATTTTGAGGACGTTCGTCTCGCCGGCTGCGGCGCTGAAATTGCGCGCGACGATATTGTTGCGTACGGTCGCCGAGCCGGAGGCGAAGAGGCCGGCTGTGTGAAGGCCGGATGCGGACGTCAGAAGGTTCGAGTTCGCGGTGACGGTGCAGTTGTCGAATCTCCCGCCCTTGACGGCAACCGCCGGGTAGCAGGTGCCCCTAATGCCGGTGACGAGGGTGTTGCGCGTGTCGCCGGCCGTCTGGTGGATGGCCACGCCGTTTGTGGCGTTGAGGGCGGAACTCGTTGTCCAGACGTTGCTGACGATGCAACGATCGACGAGACCACCCTCATTGTAGATTCCGACGCCCGGACACGTGCCGGAGATTGCGATGCCGATGCGGCAGTTCATCACCGCCGAATCGACGAGGGTCCCGGAGACGAGACGCACGCCGAGGCCGCTGACCTTGCGTTCGGCGCCCAGGCAGTCGCGGACGACGCAGTTCGAGACCATGGCGCCGGAGTTTTCGATGTAAAGCGTCGGGCCGTAGCATTCGAAGGCCTCGGCGGAGGGGCGGTCCGCGCCGTAACCGGAGCCGAGAAGGGTCAGGCCCTCAAGGCGCGCCTTCGAACTGGCAAGGTGGTACATTGAGAAGCCGTAGTTGTAGCCGAAGTCAGAATTGTTGCCGAGGAGGTTGACCGGCTTGAGGATGGCGGCGGCGGGGCCGTTGAGCGACCGGATGGTGATTCCCCTTCCGGACGCCAGGTAGATGCGCTTGTCGAACTCGTAGATGCCGTCGGCCACGTGGATGACGCCGCCGTCCGCGACGTAGGAGAGGACTTCATTAATGTTCGTGCCGCCCGTTGCGAGGGTGGTGAAGGGAGAACGCGACGACCCGGCTGCATTGAGCCATGCCTCCGTCGTCTGGACGAGCACGGCGGCCTCAACCGTGGCCGTGGCCGTCCGGCCGCCGCTTTCGATGGCGAGTGTGACAGTGTAGAGGCCGGGGCCGAGCGCCGGCGCGAAGGACGAGAGGGCTGCGCCGGAGGCGTTGGTCGCGACGTTGCCGAGGCTGTCGGTCACGGTCCAGGCGTAGACGATGTCGTCACCGGCGCCCGAGACGGATGCGTCGAGGGAGAGGGTGGCGAGGTCGGCCGCGCCGTCGGATGAGCAGGTGAAGGAGCAGAAAAGCTCCGTCGAGGCGTCGCGCTCGTAGGCGCCGATGTCGACCATCGCGCCCTTGACGCGCGGGTCGCCCGCGAGGTCGGTCTCGCGGACCATGCGCGCCTGCCAGAGGCCGCCATCCACGCAGCGCGAATAGCCGATGGAGTAGTCGGGGGCAAAGTCGGGGTCGACATCGATGTTGCCGTAGCCGGTCACTACGGGCGAGGTGTCGCAGTGGCGGAATACACTTCTGTATGACTTAGATACGTTGAGTTCTCCGGCGGTGTTTTCGCAGCCACGCACGATGGTGTTGTCGACGTCGACGCGCCGCGCAGTCCCTCCAATGGCACTGAGGCCGGCGCCAGTGGCGCTCTTGCCGATGGTGCAGTTGGCGACCGTGCAGTTCTGAATCCGGCAGGTCTGGTACACATCCGGCGAGCAGTAGATGCCGGAGCCGTCCGTCGCGGTGCCGCAGTTTGCCACGAGGGTGTTGCGTGCGGTGCCCCCCTTCATGTAGATGCCGCCGCCGTAGGTCGCGTAGCCCGCGGCGGGCGTGCCGCACCCGATGACCCGGCAGTTCTCGACTAGGCCGCCAGTCATGTAGATGCCCTCTCCGTGGTAGCGCGAGCGGTGGCACTTCGTCACGAGCGTGCGACGCAGAATGCCTCCTGATATGCGGACGCCGCCGCCGTCCTCGCGCGTCCCGCTTGATGCGACACCGTTGCAGTTCGAGACGATGCAGTCGGTGACAAGGCCGTCCCAGAGGCGGAGGCCGTGGTTGGAACTCGCGTCCGTCGAGCCGTTGTTGGAGACGAGCACGCGGCTCACGACGGCGCCGGCGTTTGAGACGACGACGGCGTTCATGCAACCGGTGCCGGTTGTGACGCGGAGTTTCGTCTCCCAGGGGTCGACGGAGCCGCCGGTCAGGATGACGGCGTTCGTCACGAAGAAGGACTTGCCGGTGCGCACGTAGTCGCCGGGGGCGAGGTTGACGATGGCGTAGGGATAGGCGTCGAGGGCCGCCTGGAGGGCCTCGCCGTCGCTGCCGGCGACGTTTGCCACCGGAACCGACCACTGCCACTCGATTTCGCGACGGCCGCCCGCATGTGTGTAGGTGCAGGTCGTGCCGGCAAAGGGGCTGCCGTCGATTTCCGTCCGGGCGAGGGTCACGGGGTTGACGTCGTAGACGCGGTAACCGGTGCAGGAGGCGCCGGAGAAGGCCGTCGAGACGGCGGGGGCGGTGAGCGTCGCCGAGGCGCCGGCGGCCATGCCGGTAAGCGGCGAGTAGTCGGGGCCGGCGAGCGGCCAGGGCGAGCCGGTCACGGTGACGAGGCCGTCGTCATCAAGGTGGACGTAGAAGATTGTCCTGCCGTCGGCCGACTTCTCAAGCCAGCAGGCGGCGGGATCGAGGGTTTTCTCAAGCAAGATGAGCGAGGCGGAGGTCATGGCCGCGCTGGCCTGCGAGATCGAGACGAGAGGCTGGCGCATCGCCTCGCGCGAGAGAAGCGCCGGGGACTCGGGCAGCACCTGGAAGCGGGTCTTCGAAAGGCTGTCCGATGATTTCCTCATGAACACGCCCGTGCCGTTGTGCTGAAGGGGTGGCTCGACGTAGCCGCCTTCGGGAATCTCGAAGATGACGTCCCCTCCGGCCGCGTTCAGGTAGCCTCTCCCCGGAGTCGCGAAGTCCGCGCCCGCCACGCGCATCACGGGGTGCGTTCCCTGGAAACGAAGGTAGCCGAACGTGGACACGCCACTGGCGCAGCAGTCGATGTAGAACGACCCGGAGCAGAGAAAGGTGCCGTTCGAAATGACGATGTGGCTTTCGCCCGTGAGATAGGCGTTTCCGCGCGAGGTGAGCTGCGAGCCGGAGAGGATTTCGAGGCGCGTGGCCGTGGCGTAGGGGGCGGCGGGGTAAAGGTAGAGCTTCGGGACGGAGAGGGTCGCGCCGTTCCGCAGCCGGAGTGTCATGCCCGAGTCGAAGTCGACATTCGATGTCTTGACGTACATGTCGACGCCGTCGAGCGTCGTCTCGGTGGCGGCGCGATCGCCACTCTTCTGGACGCCCACCATGAGCGTTGAGCAGGTCGCCGTAACGCCATCCCCGCCGGTGAAGGTCAGGCGCATGTTTTTGTTGGAGACGTTGAGCGTGCCGAAGGTGACTGACTCGTCGAAGCAGACCGCTGCGATAGTGCCATTGGTAAAGAGCGCAGTGTCGGCCGTGGCTGAGGGATAACCGGTTGCCGGCTCCCAGTTTTCGGAAGTCGTCCAGTTGCCATCTTCGCCGGCGCCGGTCCAGACATAGGTGGTGGCGTTGGCGGTGCAAGCCAGCATGGCCGCCAGAACGAGGGCGAATGCTGTGACGACGGAGGTGGTCTTCGGCAGGTTCATGGGCTCTCCTTGGCTCGTTTGGCGAAACGCCATTGGCTTGGCGTCTCGCCAGTTAGATTGGTTCGGCAATGAAGTTTATCATTGCCGCTTGTGTCAGTCAAGGCTAAAGGCGCAAGCTGCAACTTCGGGCGTCGGCGATGCTGAAGAGCATGCTGGTGGTCTTGCTGTCGTTGACGCCGACGGAGTCCTTCAGCCGGAACGGAACCGTAAGGTAGGTGGGGGCCAGTCGTCCGGAGAGGTGCGTCTCCAGCGGGATGTACGCGAAGGCGCCTGGCATCGGGCCGGGGACGAGAGTGGCATCGACGAAGGAGCTCGTGTAGTGGCGGAACATCAGCACCTGCTCCGGACAGGGCGTCATCGTCCAGCCTTCGGGGAGGTGCCACTTGAGGACGAGGCTCGAGGTCTCGGCGTGGCCGCGGTCGGCGTGCATGCGGAGACGGACGGGCTTGCCCGGCTCGACGATGGCGCCGTCGATGAACTCGATGGAGAAGTCGCACCACGGCAGGTCGAAGTAAAGGCGGTTCGGGGCGCGCACGACGGAATGGTCCTTGAACCACTTCCCGTCGGCGAGGCGCTTTGACAAATCGGCCGGGAATTCGTCCGGGCCGTCCGTTAGCGACGGCAGGGCCGGAAACTCGGCGCAGGCGAGCTCCTTCATGGCGGCGACGCGGTCCGTCAGCGCCTCGATAGTGCGCGGCGCGCAGAGGTTCCAGGCGTTGACGGCCACGGAGCGGATCGTGTGGCCAATCGGGGCGATCCACTTCTCGGGAATCGCCTTGTAGCCCTTGATGATGCCGAGGACCGCGCCGGCCGTGGCGCCCGTGCAGTCGGTGTCGTCGCCGCAGTTGACCGCCGTGCAGACGGTCTTGCCGAAGTCGCCGTCGCCGTAGAGGAGGCCGATCACGGCGAAGGCGACGTTGGCAGGCGCCTGGAACCAGCCGAGGTCCCTGGAGTCCGCGACGACGGCCTCGCGGGCCTCCTCCCAGGTCTTGCCGGCGTCGTGAGCCTCCATCGCGACCTTGACCGACCGCGCCACCCGGCTGTCGGCGGGGATGCGCGCGAAGGCATACTCGATGAGCTTGCGGAGGTCGCTCTCCACGAAGGCGGCGGCCTCAAGAGAGGCGGTGAAGATCTCGGCGGCGATGCCGTCGTCCGCGTGGTCCACGCAGGCGTCGCACCAGGCGAACCAGGAGGCCCAGTCGGGGGAGCCGGCGAAGACGCAGGCCCAGACCTCGGAGCGTATCCAGGCGCCGTTGCTGTTCTTCCAGACGTCGTTGCCGGTGCTGCCGGAGAGCGGCGGGAGGAATCCGTTGGTCATGTTGTTGCGCGCGACGCCGTATTCGTTCCATGGCCCGCAGATGTGGCGCATCCAGTACTCGCCGAGGATGCGCTCGTTGACGTTCATCGGGCCGAAGTCCTCCATCGCCTTGAGCCACACGAGCTGGAGGTCGAGGTCGTCGTTCGGCGGAGGCCCCTTGGAGAGGTCCTGGACGTAGAACGTGACGTTCTCGTTCGTCTGGCGGAAGCCCTCGAAGGGGGCGCCGAGCGTCCCCCCGATGTTCTTGCCCCGCCAGCAGCCAAGGAATTTGTCGCGATAGGAGGAGAGGGAGAGTTTCATGGCGTATGCGTGTCAAGCTGATGAAGCCGATGTCGGAGGCGTCGATCACGCGCCGGTCCAGGAC
>JAEEGJ010018939.1_pt1 | contig 15265 bp, 8 predicted proteins | sample 8958761 | NCBI WGS metagenome assembly JAEEGJ01 (sample SAMN16246546, study PRJNA631951) | gut metagenome | biome: gut microbiome; feature: rumen; material: RS-attached | host: Bos | place: Iran: Karaj | collected 2018-10 | reverse complement strand
TCGAGCGAGCGGTAGATGAACAGGCCCGGTTCCAGGTGCTTCTGCGTGTCTTCACTAATTTGTATGTACGCACCGTACTGCTTGGCCGCACTCTCGAGTCGTGCGGCGAGGTTCACGGCGTCACCCATCATGGTGTAGTTCTTGCGCATGGTAGAACCCATGTTACCCGTCACTATGTCGCCCGAGTTGATACCGATGCGCATGTGCATATCGTGCACCACCTTCGGCCACTTGTCGCCTTCGCTGGCCCATTTTTTACGGAGCGCCATGAGCTTGCTCTGCATGTCGCAGGCGGCGCTACAGGCGCTCTGGGCGTGGTTTTCCAGAGGCATCGGTGCGCCGAAGAACGCGATGATGGCGTCACCTTCGTACTTGTCTAGCGTACCCTTGTTTCCGAGAAGCGTGTCGGTCATTGCTGTGAGGTATTCGTTCAACAGGTCCACGAGTCGGCTCGGGTCGCCAATCTTTTCGGAGAACGTGGAGAAGCTTGCGATATCGGTAAAGTATGCGGTGATGTTCGACTTTTCACCGCCGAGGGTCGGCATAATCTCGTTGTTCACCATTTCGTCGATCAGTTCAGGCGAAATATACTGTTTGAACGCATTGTCGAGGAATCGCTTTTCCTTGTTTTCGTAGTAGAATTGCACAATCAATGCGGCGATGTTCGTGAGCAGCATGGCAAGCAGTTGCTTGGAAACGCCGATGTAGAGGCCGTCCTGGAAGTAGCGGAATGCGATGAATGCATACAGACCCATGAGAATCATCGAAATGGCAATCGAGATATAGCTCTTGATGAAGAGGCCGAGCAACATGCAGAGGATGGCGAGCAGGATTACAATGACCTGCTGGTGATTTTCGGCGAGGTTCACGATGTAGTTGTCGTTCAGGATATTCTGGATGATAGTCGCGTGTATGAGCACCGCCGGGTTGTTTTCTTCGTGAGGACCCGGCACAAAGTCGAACAGGGCCGGAGCGGCAGAACCGAGGATGAATACCTTGCCCTGGAACATGGCCTGGTCGTGACGGTTCTTGGTCACGTCGTAGTAGGAGAGGTGCTGGAACGGGCGGCTTTCCTTGTCGGTATTGAAACGCCCGATGTAGTTCACGAGGTAGCGGCCGTAGTTGTCGATAGGCACGCGCTTTACGGGGCCAAAGCGGAATTCTTCTCCGGACTTGAGATTGTCCACCTTCTCGTTCGGTATCTTTATAATATCGCGAATGACCTTGTCGGTCAGGATGACGAGGCTAGATTTCCATTTCTTTTCGGCCTTGTCGTAGCGCACGTCCATGTCGATGGAAAGGTGCTTGGGTTCGTTTTCGGGGAGAACCTTGAGCGAATCCTTGAAGAACCGCAGCGTGTTGAGCGTGGAGGGGACGATGTTGAATTCCTCCTCGCTTTTTGCGTCGGTCACGAGGAAGAGGTTGTTGATTTCTCCGTCTTCTTCGCGGGTAATGGTAACCCCTTCGAACACTTCGAGCGATTCGCCTTCCGGAATGGCGAGGAGGGAATCCCCGTCAATCTTGTCGGCAATATTCAAAAGCAGTTCAGAAACATCCTCATCGAGCGCCTGCCCGTCAAAGAGCGAAATCTGGATTTTCCCGTCGCTGTTCTTTTTCGCGATAAGTTTCTTGGAAATATCGATGATTTCGTCTGTCGCAATCTGCTGGGCGTCCTTGTTCTTGAGGAACTTGCGCAGTTCGGTGAACATCGGGTAACTGAACTGCGGGAACGTCGTGTGGAATATGCCCGTGGAATCGCGGTAGATGCCGAAGGGCTTGCCGAGCTCGATGTATTGCCCCATCTTGATTTTAACGTCTTTTGGGTCGAGGTGGAACAGGTGCATCACCGTCATGAGCGACATGGTGGAGTACACGCGGCTCGGGACATCGGGATAGGCGTAGGGGTTCGGGAAGCGGTAGAGCATCGACACGTGACGCACCACGCCGTCATCGTCGGGGTAGGCGTTCACGGAACCCATGCGGGCGCCGGCCCGGGCAAGTTCGGGATAGATGTTGTCGAGGAGCGTCTTGGGTTCAACGTGGGTGATGGAATCAACCTGCGAGTTGTCGAACGTGGAACTGAACCCGAGTTCCTCGGCGCGCTCATAGGTGGCAAGCTTTTCCCATACGGACTTGTGGCTGAACGAGGTCGAGTCGTCCATCATGAAGCACACGATGGCGTTCCCGCTCTCCTTGATGTCCTTGATCATGAGGGAGTCGAAGTTGTAGTGCGAACGGATGTCCGAAAACAGCGTGTCCCAAGGCTTTGTAGAATCGAGCGAATTGAGGATGCCGATGGTCTGTTCCGCCTTCTTTTGCCCGAAGTCCGCGCTCTTGAACAAAATATCGAAGCCGATTGCCGACGCTCCGCCCTCGCTCAGGTTCTTGATGACGTTTGCATGGATGGAACGGTCCCACTCGTTGTAGTTGCCCAGTTTCGTAAGCGCGTTCTCGTCGATATCGACAATCATGATGTTGGGCTCGAAGCTGTGGCTCATCGAGACCTTGCCATCCTTTTCCAGCTTTTCGAATGTCTTGCCGGTCTTTATCTTGAAGAACTGGTCGTAGAAAATGTTCTCCATGTCCTGCGCCGCCGTCTTCGTGACGTCGATGTAGGGGTCCTGCGAATTTCCGAGGAGGAGTATGAGAAAGACAAGTATACTTGTAATCGCCGTACCGACGAGAATCTTCTTAATCTTTTTCAATATTTTTTTATTCATGTAATCAAGTATAACAAAAGAATAAAATGTATATTTCCGAAGGTATTGCCCCAGGAGCGCATTTTGGCTGCACAAAAAAAGAAATCCTCTAAAAAAACAAGTACTAAATCGAAGGGAAAGTCCCCTGTTGAACCCGAAACCCCGTTTATCGCCCTGCTTGCGGGCTGGTTCTTGGTTGCTTTTGGCGTAATCCTCTTGCTCGGGTGCGTCAGTTCGGTGTATAGCGGCTCGGACGGGAACTGGCTTGGCCCCTATCTCGGCAAGCTGATTCCCGACTTTTTCTGTTTCGTTTTCGGCAAGCTCCCGGTTGTAGCCTTTATTGCAGGCCTTGTGCTTTGGGGACTCTTCGTCGCCATCCGTTCCGTGCGCCCGCATATACTGAGTTTCGCGATTGGCTGCACCCTGCTTACGCTCGACCTTTCGTGTCTCATGGCGCTCAAAACCTACGGCCTGGTTCAAGTCGGCCGCGATGTGATGATGATGAACGGTGGCATCGTGGGTCAGTTCTTCTGCCAGAACATCGCCATTCCCGTGTTCGGGAAGGTCTCGTTCGTGGCTCCGCTCCTGCTGCTCCTTACGGTGCTCGTGCTCATTCTTGTGCTCTCGTTCGGGCTTCGTCCGCGCCACTTTGCGTTTATCGCAAGCGGGACGCGCTGGTTTGTGGGCCTGTTCCGCAAAAAACAGGAAGAAGGCGAGGATGGCGACGAGCCGGAAGAAACCGACGTGGAACCCTCGAAGCCTCTGCGCCGCGGAATTTCACTGATAGACGACGACACGCTCTTCCGTGAACCCGACGGCTACAAGATCAAGCGCCGCGGGGAACTGAAGCCCTTTAGCGCACGCAAGAACTGGATGGATTCTCCCTTGATGGATCGCGGGGACGAGGCCGGTTCGGGCGAAACGACAATTGCACCGATGATGAATGCAACGATGCCGGCAGCACCCGCAAGGACCATGGCTCCGGCAGAAGCGGCCACGCCGGACTTTTCGGGCGAGGATCCCGAGATTTTGCGACTTGAACAGCAGCTGCGTAATAACGGCCATAACATGAGCGCGCTGGAAATCAAGGATATCAAGGACAAGATTGCGGAAATCCGCCGTGCCCGCGAAGAAATCAAGTGGGAAAACGAGCGCAAGGGCAACCTCGTGGTGAAGGGTGCCGTGCGCGGACAGCCCGGCGATGAGCCTGCAGGCCGCCCGGCTGCCGCTCCGGAAGACGCTACCGTTGCCGCGGGCGCAGCCTCCGAACCGACGCTTGTCGCGGGAGCCAAGACGACCCAGGCGAATGGAACTATCGGCGGGTTTCCGGGCAGTGAATCCCCGGATGAAGATGCGACTGCGGGTGGCTTTGATTCTCCGGCATCGGGAAGCACGGAGGGCGAATCTGCGGACGATGACACGTTTATGCCCGAGATTGTCACGAGCGACGATGTGGAACGCGACCCGACCATGGGGCAGGACCAGAGCTACGTGGCCCCGAACCAGATTGGTACATCTTCTTCGGGCAATACGACCGTGGGCGGTGCCGCGAACGGGATTCCGCAGCCTGACCCGACGGTGCATTACGACCCGTACCGCATTCCGACGGTGGACGAGATTCTCGACGCGCACGACCCGCAGCCTGCGGACTACACCGTGGAAGAACTCAATGCGATTGGCCGCATGCTCGAGGAAAAACTCGAGAACTTCAAGGTGAAGGGGAAGGTGGTCGGCTGCGAGACCGGCCCCGTGATTACGCGATTCGAGGTGGAACCGGGCCCGGGCGTGAAGGTAAGCCAGTTCAGCGCGTTGCAAGATGACCTCGCGATGGCCCTGAAGGCGGTCTCTATCCGCATCCTCGCGCCGATTCCCGGAAAGGGCGCCGTGGGCATTGAAATCCCGAACCGCAAGATGCAGACCATCTTCGGGCGCGATATCTTCGAAAGCGAGGCGTTCAAGCCCACGCCGGACAAGATTATTATGGCCCTCGGTAAAGATATCTCCGGCGAGCCGTTTGCGATGGACCTGGCGAAGGCCCCGCACCTGATGATTGCGGGCCAGACCGGTTCCGGTAAATCCGTGTGCATTAACGCCCTCATGGCGAGCATGCTTTTGAGCAAGACTCCCGACGAGTTGCGCATGATTCTGGTGGACCCGAAGGCGGTGGAACTCAAGATGTACGAGAACATTCCGCACCTGCTCGCTCCCGTGATTACCAAGCCCGAAGTCGCTATCCAGGCGCTGCAATGGCTTTGCTACGAGATGGACCGCCGTACCGAAGTGCTCGCGAAGGCGAAGGTGCGTAACCTCAACGGCTTCAACGAGAAGTTTGATGCGGGCCTGCTCCCCGAAGACGTGCCCGATACGGACCGCGGCCACCGCATGGCGTTTATCGTCGTGATTATCGACGAAATGGCAGACCTCATGATGGTCGCCGGGAAGGAAATCGAGAAGAACGTTTCGAGACTCGCTGCTAAGGCGCGCGCCGTGGGCATTCATTTGGTGCTTGCAACCCAGCGCCCGTCGGTGAAGGTGATTACCGGTAACATCAAGGCGAACCTGCCGACGCGTATCAGTTTCAAGGTGGCCTCCCAGGTGGATGCGCGTACCGTGATGGATCACGCCGGTGCCGAGAAACTGCTTGGCCGCGGTGACATGCTGTTCAAGGCGGTGAATGCCCCCGACCCGGTGCGCGTACACGGTGCATTCCTGAGCGACGAGGAAGCGGAAAGACTTGCCGATGCCTGTAGCAACCAGAATGTGTGTTACCCGCAGCTCGAGACCTTCGAGGTCGAGGAAGCGGGCGGGGAAGGCGATGACGAAGAAGGCAATGCCGCCATGAACGAGAAGAAGGACAAGCTCCTGTTCGAAGTGGCCAAGTGGGCCATTGAATGCGGGAACGGTCTTTCCACTTCTGCCGTGCAGCGCCATTTCAGCGTGGGTTACAGCCGTGCGGGCAAGATTGTGGACCAGCTTTACGGTATGGGCCTGTGCGCACGCAGTACAGGCAATTCCAAGCCCCGCGCGATGCTCATCGGCATGGACGAACTCATGCAACTCGAACGCTCCGGCGCTTTTAGGTAGCAACTATTGACTAATGACCAATGACTATTGACCAATGACTATGAAAGAATTTGCTCCCGCTAAAATCAATCTTTTCCTCGATGTCATCCGCAAGCGTGAGGACGGCTATCACGACCTGGGAACGGTTTTCCAGACGGTAGATGTCGGCGATACGCTTGAATTCAGCGCCCGCGACGACGGAGAAATCCACCTGGAGTACAGCAACCCGCAGGAATACCCCGTGGAATCGGACCTCGTGTACAAGGCGGCGGTCGCACTGCGTTCGCATGTGGGCAACAACGACCTGGGTGCAGATATCTTTTTGGACAAGATAATGCCGCTCGGTGCAGGCCTTGGCGGTGGTTCCGCCGATGCAGCAGCGGCGCTCCGCGCGCTGAACCGCCTCTGGGAGTTGCGGTTGCCGCCTGCGGAACTGGAACGCATCGGGGCAAAACTCGGGGCCGACGTCCCCTTCCTGGTCAGAGGCGGCACGGCTTTCGCCGAGGGCATCGGCGAACGTTTATCGTTTATCTCCCCGTTAGACCTACCTGCGGGTGAGGTGTTGCTTATCGCGACCCCGCACGACAGCGTCCCCACCAAGGATGCCTATGCGGGTGTCCCCAAGTCTGGGCCTGACCGCTGGGAAGGCTACAAGCTCGCATGGGAAACTGCATCCGATGCGGAACGTTCTTTCGGCGGGCCGCTGCTCGATTCAGGCGCTTTCTTCAATGCGTTCGAGGTTTCCGTATTCCCGAAGCACCCGCTGGTAGGCGCGATGAAGGACAAGTTCTTGGACCTCGGGGCGAGGGTCGCCCTCATGAGCGGCTCCGGCGCATCGGTCTTCGGAATCTTTGCCGACAGGACCACCGCCGAAACCGCCGCCGATACCCTCAAGCCCTACTCCCGCTACATCGCCCTCACAAAATTCTGGCACACGTAGTCTGCGACAAACGTTATTGTGCCCTCTATAAACATTTATTACTCAGAAATAAACAGTTTTATTTTTGGGTTTACTTTTTATGGCATGAAATAAACGATGCAGTTTAACGTATGGAAGGCGTCGGCCACAACCGGTCAAGGCGAGTGCCGCGGCCATACTTGTATGGCTATGGTTGAGCCGTAAGGTTGGCGCTTGCGCCAGGATGGGGAGGGTGCAGGGAGGGGCCCGTGCGGCCTTCGCAGTAGTGTGCAAGCGAGTGTTGCAGGAGATAAACAGTCTTGATTATGAGACTTCGGTTTAACGAATGAAATAAACAACGTAGTTTAACGTATGGAAGGCGTCGGCCTAGGATGGGGAGGGTGCAGGGAGGGGCCCGTGCGGCCTTCGCAACTCTGAGCGGGGGCCCCTCCCAGCAGCAGTTTAATATCAAAAAGTCTTTTTTAAACCAGAAACAAAGCCTTTTCCCTTTAAAAAAATCAATAATTTTTTTATATTTGCGCCACCATTGGGGTATCGTCAAGTGGTAAGACAACGGATTTTGATTCCGTTATTCGTTGGTTCGAATCCAGCTACCCCAATGAACTTTTTAACATTCAAACTCAAATTGGAGTAAAAAATGGAACTCACAAAACTCGTAGCAACCTCGAGAGTGCTAGGCAAGAGCCGCGACTGCGCCCGTCTCCGCAAGGAAGGCAAGATTCCGGCCGTCTATTATGGTAAGGGTCAGGAGTCTGTGAATATCAGCGTCAGCGCTATCGATGTTCGCAAGGTTCTCGCCCCGGGCAAGCGTTACACCCTTCTCGACCTCGAGATCGACGGCAAGGCCGGCAATCCCGCTGTCATCTACAACTACCAGAAGGATGCCATCACGCAGGCGATCACCCACATCGACTTCATCAAGATCAGCGACGACTCCAAGGTCAAGGTCCGCGTTCCGGTGAAGCTCAACGGCCTTCCGGTCGGTGTCAAGACCCAGGGCGGTCTTTTCTCCCAGGAATCCCGCTACCTGTACCTCGCCGCCAAGCCGGCTTGCATCCCGACCGTCCTCGAAATGGATATCTCCGAATTCGAGACGAACGTGACGTTCTATGCCAAGTCCTTCAAGCTTCCGGAAGGTTGCGAACTCGCCAGCCTCCCGCGCACCGTGATCTTCACGATTACGTCCAAGTCCAAGAAGAAGGACGAAGCCGCCGCTGCCGAAGCCGCACCCGCTGCTGCTGCCGCTGCCGCTCCGGCTGCCGAAGCCAAGTAATTTTGCCTGGTTTTGCAAAGGGGCCTGCCGTTTGTGGCGGGCCCTTTTCGTATGCACGGAGAAAACTTTGAAAAATGTGTCAAAAAGTTCACATTGGGGTACGGTGGGTATTGCTTTATTGCAAAAAAAAATTTATTTATTCGGTATGAACCGCCTTATTAATGTATTTCTCGTTTTGGCCTTCTTTGTAGGAACATCCTTCGCAAAGCATGTCGCCGTCTTGGAAACAGTTTCTGACAGCAAGGATGTTGTTTCGGTGCAGGAACGCCTGTATGTGACCAACATGCTCCGTGAGCAGGCTGTACAGCAGCTCCCTGCCGAACAGAACTTTACCATCATGACCCGCGAGAACATCCAGGAGATGTTGCCGCCCGGGAAAACCATCGAGGATTGCGAGGGAACCTGTCTTGTGGAGACGGGCAAGAACATCCAGGCCGACTACGTGGCGCAGGCGCGCATCAGCAAGGTCGGCTCGAAGCTCGCCATCAGTGCGGAAATCTACGAGACTGCCGGGAACAAGCTCCTGGCTAGCTTTAACGGCCTCGGTGCAGATGTGGACGCCCTTTTGGAAATTGTCAAGACGAAGTCTCCCGAATTTTTCAAGAAGGTTCGCGGCGGTGCGAAGGGAATCATCCGAACCGGCTTCGACGAAGCGGGTAACCAGTCCTTTGCGATACATGTCACGACCAACCCGCAGGGCGCCGCGCTGAGCATTGACGGCCGTCCGGTGCCGAAGTGCACGTCGACTCCGTGCCAGATCCTCCTTGAATCAGGTGAACACCGCTTCCTCGCCGTACTCGACCAGCATGAGGATGCCGAAGGGGTGTTCTCGATTACGGGCAACGGCCAGCAGATTTCGCTCGACCTGGTGCCGCGCTACGGAACCCTTGTCGTCGAGCCCGTGCTTTCGGGCGGCGGAACGCCTTCTGAACTCAAGATGACGGTCGACGGTAACGAACAGGCTCTCGGCACAATCAAGCTGGATCCGGGAGTCCATGCCGTGGAACTTTCCCACCCTTGCTACAAGCCCGAATCCTTCAAGGTCGGAATCTACAAGGGCAAGGAAGAATCTTTCAAGGAAGCACTTGTGCCGATAGCGAGCGGCATCTCGCTTTCGGCCAGCAAGTCTTCGGGTGAACCCCTCAAGCTTCCGGTGTTCGTCAACGGCAACTCGGTTGGCGAGACCCCGTATCTGGGAAGCGTCCCCCTGTGCTCGAAGATTGAGATAGGCGAGGGGTCTTCCAGGACGGCTCTCGACCTTACGCTGCTCCCCGGGGAGACGGTTGATTACGAATATGTCGTGCAGGAATCCAGCGGTCGCGGTCGCGTCTCGGGCGGAGCGCCCCTGAGGAAACGTCGCGGCGTCGCCCAGGACAATACGGAAACGAAACCTGAACCCGGGACGAGCATTCCCTCGAACGTGAGTACGAGCTCCTCGTCGTGGACCCTCATGGATCATGCGACATGGCTCCTGCCTGTGTCGGCGGTTATTGCGGGTGTAGGCCTTGCACTGGGCATAGTTTTCGAACTTGATGCGGCAGAGCAATACGAGTATGCCAATTCGCAAAACTATAAAGAAAAAATGGATGCGGCGAAGTCTTCGCAGACCATTCGAAATGTCGGGTGGATAATGACAGGGGTCGGTGGTTTCGGCTTCGTTTTGGCTACAACTTTCATGATTATTGATTTCTGATGAAAAATTTGAGATTCTACATAGTGTCCTTGTTTGCATTGATTGCGCTTCTGTTGTGCGCCTGTACCGACTATGCCCAGAAAATCAAGGACGAATTCGATCCGGATGATTCAAGCGAGGCTGTTGGGGCTGATTCGGTCGCGTACGGATACATGACGGATGACCGTGATGGCCAGGGATATCGGACAGTTAAGATTGCAGGCCAGGAATGGATGGCTGAAAACCTTAAATACGGAACTACGGATAGCTATTGCTACGATGACAATTATCAGAATTGTGATACGTATGGATATCTTTACAAATGGTATGCCGCTTTGTATGCCTGTCCCATTGGTTGGCACTTGCCTACAAAGAAGGACTTTGAAACTTTGATGGGGAATGTAGGAGGTATGTCTACGGCCGCGGCAATGCTCAAGGATACCCAAGGATGGGACGGTTGGGGTGATGGTATGAATCTCTTTGGCTTTGGCGCGTTACCTGCGGGCTTGTTGGGCTATGAAGGATATTTTGATGGAATCGGCCTTACTGCGGGGTTCTGGAGCTCGACTGCGGGGGATAACGATACCCTTGCGTATTACCTAATCATGCGCAGTGATTATAGTGAGGCTCGCCTGAACCAAGGGAGCAGGAATTATGGATATTCAATCCGCTGCCTTTATGGGAAAGAATAATAGATAGATTATAGAAGGTCTTGATATATGAAAAACATCTTCGGTGCCATAGTTTCTGTTTTCGTAGCCGCATCCTTATGCGCCTGTACCGACTATGCGCAAAAAATCGAAGATGAGTATGGCCCGGTGAAAGAAGAATCGAAGAAAGGTGATTCCTTCTTCAATAATGATGTAAAATACAAGGAATTTAAGGACAAACGAGACAATCGTACTTATAAGGCTGTGCAAATAGGTGATTTGACCTGGATGGCCGAGAATCTCAAGTACGAAATGTATGATAGCTGGTGCTACAATAACGACAAGGACACTTGCGAGAAGTATGGACGGCTCTACACATGGTATACTGCGCAAACTGCGTGCCCTGAAGGATGGCGCTTGCCGACTATAGATGACTGGAATTCGCTGAACGATGCAGTATGCGGTGAGTATGGAAACGATCCTGAATGCTTGGAAAAGATGCTGAAATCAAGGAACGGATGGGACATGTATGGTGGTGGGGCGAATTATTCCGGGTTCAGTGCTATTCCCGCGGGTTATTTTGTTAAGGAATTGGGTTTCATGGGGATAGGGGAAGGAACGTACTTTTGGAGCTCTACGGAACATCAAGAAGAAGCCTCTGTCGAATTCATTAGTTATAAAGCACAGAGTGGCTTGGAGGTCATGGCTAAGGAGTTTGCATTTAGCGTCCGCTGTGTAGAAGGCAGTGCCAGTAATCAGGAGCAGGGACAGGAGCAAAGTCGGGATTATTCGTTGGGGGAATTTTACGATGCTCGTGATGGACGGACCTACAGGACGGTCACTTTCGGAGCTCAGGAGTGGATGGCCGAGAATTTGAATTACAATGCCGCGGGAAGCTTGTGCTTTGTTTATCTGGACGAAAACTGCAACAGTTATGGTCGTCTTTATGGTTGGCCGCTGGATGGGGTCTGTCCTGATGGATGGCATGTTCCTGCTGAAACGGAATGGAGAAGTCTTTTTGTTTATGTAGGCGACAATTCGGGAACAAAGCTTAAGTCCTCGAGTGGTTGGAAGGCTGGCATGAACGGATCTAATGATTTTGAGTTTTCGGCTTTGCCCGCCGGAGCGGCTAGCTATGTCGATATGGAAACCTACCGCGAATTGAATAACGATGCAAAAATCGATATCAGGATTAAACCTACGGCATATCAGAATACGGATAGGTGCAATGAGTACGATGGCTGGCTCAAATGCGGAGACTTCTTCGTTGAAATAGTCAATAATGAGTCAAGCGCTTTCAAAAACCTTGAGCTTCGTTTCTATTTGGGGGCGTACCCCGCTTTGGAAACTCCCGTCAGCATGGGTGAACCCCAAGTTATTTTTGGAGAACAGATCGCAGATGCCAAAGGTGAATATTATTTGCCGATCCACATCGAAAGTTCTATTCCCGCCGGTGGTCGCATTGTTTTCCAGATAAAGTGGCCTTCGGCGACCTATGCGGAATTTCTCGATGGCTGGTCTCTTGTGCAGCATACGGGGGAAGGTGCCTTCGTTGAATTTAACGGAATTGACCTGTCGCAGGCTCCATATTTTACGGGAGACGAGAATCAACAGAATGAAGTAAACTCGCTGGGCTACGAGGTCAATTCCTATACGCTGGATCCCTATATTCCTGTTTATTATAATGGGGCGCGCATTGCAGGGTATGGTCCGGATTATGAGCCGATCCTTTTCTTTAGCAAAGGCGAATTTGCCGCTTTTTGGACCTCTTCTCAAAAAGTTTATTCCGATAGCATTTATTACGCTGATTTGTCTAACGAATCTGCAAGCATTGTTGAAGACGCTTCGGACGGATTTCTTTCCGTTCGTTGCGTCAAAGACCGCTGATTTTGTTCTAAATTTATCAGGGATGAAATGTGTCATCCTTTGTTAGGACGTTAAAGGATATCGGAAACCATATGAATAAGACCCGCAATTTTGTTCTTTCTGCTCTCGTTCCGCTGGCCATGTCCGCGCTGATTGTGGCGTGCGACGACAATCCGCAGAAACCTGCTGGCAACGACAACGTTCCTGGCAATTCGTATGGAAACGAGAACCATGGGAGCAATCCCCAGAACGGTGGCACGCCTTCGAGCAGTTCCGAGACCGTCGTAAACACGGCCGAGGCTGGCGGTATCACGTTCGACCTGGTTATCCGCGACTTCCCGGTGACGCACCCGGACTTCGAGAATTTCTCCAGCGAATATGCGAGCAGGGGAGATTTTAATTATTGCGAACTCAAGGGTGCTACGTCAGGGCTTTGTGGCGAACTGATTCTCAATGCCGGTTTGCCGGGGTACGATGCTTCCTGGTATGCGCTTGAAGCTTATCATATGACTTGCGGCAACGTCAACTCCAAGACGGGAGCCTGGATTGGCCAGGATGGACTGCCGAATGTGGCGAACCTGATGTTGCCGACTTACCTGCAAAGGACGACGGCGACAGATACGCTCAAGTATGGCGAATGTGCCGACAAGGAAGAGTCGGGACGCACTCGTCATGGCTATGTGAAGGTGGCCGACGCGGCGGTTCGTGGCTCCAAGTGTACCGATATCTTGTGGTCTAATCCCGTCTACTACACTCCCGGCATGGTGCAGCCCTACCTTGTGTTCACCCCGGATCCCGAGACGGGCGAAATCGACATGCTCGACGGCGTGAAAATCCTGAAGGCGGGCGAACTCTGCGATAACCAGTTCTTCGACGAATGGTATGACGACAATAATTCCTTTGCCAAGCGCACCAATACGGCTCTCGTGATTCCGTCCGATGCGTCCAATGCCTATTCTATCGATTACAACTACAGCAACGGCGGCTATTTCCCTCTAGATGTTGTCGATCCTGTTTCTCTCAGTTTCAAGTCGGTGGCAACGAAGGAGAATGGCGGATGCACGACGGACCAGTGTGAACAGTGGGGGCCGCAGTCGCTTTCCATTACCTGCCCGCCGTACAATTACCAGTATGCGCCCGACCAGAAGGATGCGATGAACGCCAGTACCGATCAACTCTGTGCGGCATGGCTCCTGAATGGCGGTCCTAGGTCTCCGGATGCGGCTATGGCAGCGGCCGGGGCTGCTCCTTATAATGTTGGCTTGCATCACCTCCGTAATTTCGGATTTACGGAAATGGGCTACGTGAAGTTCAAGTACCGCTCGGCAAACCAGGTTCCCAGTCCCGAAGTTTTCGAAATTGCAGGCGATGACGACATCTGGGTGTTTGTGGACGGCGTGCTGGCCATCGACCTCGGCGGAACGCATTCCCCGACGCCCGGCAACATCGACATGTTTGTCCTTGCGCGGAACGGACACGGTTGCCATGCGGGTGAACCCTTGGCTGATTATTCGAACTGTGACGGTGTGACCGATGCGACCGGCTGGGCCGATGACACCTGGCACCATCTCCACTTCTTCCATGCCAAGCGCCAGACGGGCGAATCCAATTTCCTTATCCGGACGAACCTGGGCGAGGTCGCGTCTAGCCGCTACGCCCCGTAACGCTTTTCTCTAGGTTTAACCTTATCGGATCTGAATCATGTACATTATCGTTGGTCTCGGAAATCCTGGTACTCAATATTCGAATACGCACCACAATGCTGGCTTCATGGCGGTCGAAAAGCTTGCCGATTCTAGCAAGGACTGGAAAAGCGAACACAAGGCGCTCACCATGAAGGTGAACATCGCGGGGGAGGAAGTCCTTCTCGCGAAGCCCCAAACCTACATGAACCTCTCGGGCGAGGCTGTTCAGGCCCTGATGACCTGGTACAAGGTCAAGACCGACCACCTGCTGGTCTTCAGCGACGACATTAATTTGGACGTGGGCCGAATCCGGTGCCGCAAGGACGGTAGCCACGGCGGGCAGAACGGGCTTCGGAACATCATCGAGCACGTGGGCGACAAGTTCCCGCGCATCCGTTTCGGTGTGGGCAAGTGTCCGCCCAAGTTCGACCTCTCCAACTGGGTGCTGGCGAAGTTTTCCCCCGAAGACCGACCCGTCTTTGAGGAGGCCATCGCGAAAGTCCCCGCACTCGTGGAATGCTATTTCAAATTCGGCATCGAAAAGTGCATGGAACGCTATAACGGCAAGTGAATTTTTACTATATTTACTACGCAAAAGAGGTATATTATGAAACTTTTGCCAGAAGCCCTGACGTTCGACGACGTCCTTCTTGTTCCCGCTGAATCTTCTGTTTTGCCTGCCCAGACGGACGTGAGCACCCAGCTCGCCCCGAATATCAAGCTCAACATTCCTATCATCAGTGCCGCCATGGATACCGTGACGACGGCTCCCTTGGCCATTTCCCTCGCATTGCAGGGGGGCCTCGGCATCATCCACAAGAACATGAGCGTCGAGGAGCAGGCCGAAGAGGTCCGCAAGGTCAAGCGCTGGCAGTCCGGTATCGTCACCAACCCGGTGACGCTCGATGCAGACCAGCCGGTCTCTGCTGCTTTTGAACTCCGTGCCCGCAATAAGGTGAGCGGTTTCCCCATCCTTTCCAAGGGCAAGCTCGTGGGTATGCTCACGAGCCGTGACTTGCGCACGGTGAGCGACATGAACGTGAAGATCAGCACGATCATGACCAAGAATCCGGTGACGGCAAGCCCGAAGGTGAGCCTCGCCAAGGCGAAGGAAATCCTCGCCGAAAAGCGTATAGAGAAGCTCCCGCTCGTGGATGCCTCCGGTGCCCTGAAGGGCCTCATCACGATGACCGACATCCTGAAGCGCGAAAATAACCCGAACGCTAGCCTCGACAAGAACGGCCAGTTGCTCGTGGGTGCCGCGGTCAGCACGTCTGCCAATACTCTTGAACGCGTCGCCGCCCTCGTGGAAGCCGGCGTCGATCTGTTGATTATCGATACGGCTCACGGCCACCACATCGGTGTGCGCAACATGGTGAAGACCGTCCGTAAGAAATACCCGAAGCTCACGATTTGCGCAGGCAACGTCTGCACGCCG
>JAEEGJ010018932.1_pt1 | contig 15270 bp, 11 predicted proteins | sample 8958761 | NCBI WGS metagenome assembly JAEEGJ01 (sample SAMN16246546, study PRJNA631951) | gut metagenome | biome: gut microbiome; feature: rumen; material: RS-attached | host: Bos | place: Iran: Karaj | collected 2018-10 | reverse complement strand
TGGGGCGCTCTGGTACATGGAAGAGCCGACTCAGGGAGTGGTGGCACAGCGACTCGCTGGTTTACCGCCCCATCACGCCTAAGAACCAGCAGGAGATGTTCTCCCGCATGGCTCAGGCCCATGGCGGAGCCATCGGCTGTGGCATCGGCAAATCCCGTGAGTGCAGTCGCCTGCCGCTGGCCTTCAGTGACTATATCTACTCGATTATTGTCGAGGAAACGGGACTCGTAGGCGGAATATTTGTGCTACTGCTCTACCTGTCCCTGCTGGGACGAGCCGCGATGATTGTGCGGCGCAGCAAACGTGTGTTGCCGTCGCTGCTTGTCATCGGTATGGCATCGTTTATCACGTTCCAGGCCCTGTTCCACATGGCCATCAATGTGGGCGTGTTCCCCGTGTCGGGACAGCCCTTACCCCTCATCTCCAAGGGTGGTACATCAATCATCGTAATCAGCATCGCATTTGGTGTGATGCTGAGCGTGAGTCGCACCATCGCAAACTACGGAAACAAGAAAAATAAGGTTGAAGACACTCCCATTATCGAGGGTCTGGATGCCGAGAACCCAACTGAAATACCTGCTAAAAATGTCTGGAAATAATCAACAAATCAATGTGCTGGTGAGCGGCGGCGGTACGGGAGGTCACATCTTCCCCGCTCTGTCCATCGCCAACGAGATCAAGCGTCGCTATCCCGATGCAAGAATCCTGTTTGTCGGTGCCGAGGGGCGCATGGAAATGGAGAAAGTGCCCGCTGCGGGCTATAATATCATCGGTCTGCCCGTGAGCGGCTTTGACCGCAAGCATCTGTTGCGTAACTTCAAGGTGGTAGCCCGCTTGCTCAAGAGCATGGGCATGGCAAAAAAAATCCTGAAGGATTTCAAGCCAGATATCGCCATCGGAGTGGGCGGCTATGCCAGCGGCCCGATGCTTAAGGCTGCCCAGAAACAGGGCATTCCCACCCTGCTGCAGGAGCAGAATTCTTATGCGGGGGTTACGAACAAATTGTTGGCGGCCAAGGCTGACAGCATCTGTGTCGCCTATGAGGGCATGGAACGTTTCTTCCCTGCCGACAAGATTGTCTTCACTGGCAACCCCGTCCGCAGTATTATTGAGCAGGCCACAGCCACCCGCGACGAGGGCTGCGCCACTTTCGGCCTCGACCCTTCACTTCCCGTGCTGTTCTCAGTGGGAGGCAGCCTTGGTGCTAGGAGTATCAACCAGATGGTTATCAACAACCTCTCGTTCTTCCCAGATAATCAGGTGCAGATACTCTGGCAGACTGGCAAATGGATGTATCAACAGGCTGTCGAGGCGGTTCGTGCTGCGGGCCTCGAGCAGTGGGTAAAGGTACACCAATTTGTCGAGCGAATGGATCAAGCCTATGCTGCAGCCGACCTCATTGTGTCGCGTGCAGGTGCCATAGCCATCTCTGAACTCTGTTTTGTTAGCAAGCCCGTCATACTGATACCTTCCCCTAATGTGGCTGAGGATCATCAGACCCACAATGCCATGGCTCTAGTCCGCAAAGGGGCGGCTCTTTTGGTGCGCGACGATGCTTGTGGCACACAGGGTCTCCCGCAGGCGCTTGACCTGTTACACAATCCCCAGCAGTGTCAGTCAATGGCTGATGCCATTCGCTCAATGGCAGTGCCTCACGCAGCCGACAACATTGTGGACCAAATCGAAGCACAACTCAATCGTAAAAACTCAACTCCCCATAGCGTATGAACTACTTCTTTCTAGGCATAGGAGGCATTGGTATGAGTGCCATTGCGCGCTTCTTCAAGCAGCGAGGCGATACGGTCAGTGGCTACGACCGCACCCCGTCGCAGCTCACCCAGCAGCTTGAGTCGGAAGGTATACCTATCCAATATGATGACGACCCTTCGTTGTTGCCCTCTGACATCGATTGTGTGGTGTATACTCCTGCCGTGCCTCAACAAACCGCTCTTTTCCAACACTTCCTCTCATCCGGTGTGCCGATGGAGAAGCGCTCTCAGATGTTGGGAGAGTTGACTCGTGGCAAACAGGCCATCGCCGTGGCTGGTACCCACGGAAAGACTTCCACCACCTCCCTTGTTGCTCATATCTTGCATCATACCGACAAGGGCTGTAGTGCCTTTCTAGGTGGTATAGCCAAGAACTTCGAATCCAACTTAGTGGTCGACAATAACAGCCCCTATGTAGTGGTTGAGGCCGACGAGTACGACCGTTCCTTCTTGCAGTTGCATCCTTATGCCAGTGTCGTTACCGCCATCGACGACGACCACATGGACATATACGGCACCCATCAGAATCTGCTTGAAGCCTTCCGCCAGTTTGCCTCTCAGACTGACCCCGATGGGTTCATTGTCGTGAAGCAAGGTGTTCCACTCTTTGATGAGGAAGATGAAGAGCATGGCTTCACGGAGCATACTGAGCATTCTCATCATCACCATGCTGGCAGCTCCTCAATGCCATCGAAAGTGGTAACTTATACCGCTCGAGGAATTGAGGCGGACTATTACCCCTGGAACCTCCGCAACTATGGCGGCAACCTCTTCTTCGACCTCCGTACTCCCAAGGGTGTCATTTATGACTTAGAGTTGCCCAACACTAGCCTATACAATGTCGAGAATGCCGTTGCTGCTGCAGCGGTAGTCATGTCGCTTGGAGTCGACGAGCACCAGCTACGATATGGGTTCAAGACCTATCAGGGGGTTCGCCGTAGATTTGACTATCGCATCAAGACCAAGGACTTGGTGATGATTGACGACTATGCCCATCATCCTCAGGAGATAGCTGCCTGCCTAGAAAGCATCCGATATCTATATCCTGGTAAGCGGGTAGTAGGAGTGTTTCAGCCCCACCTATACACTCGTACGCGCGACTTCGCTGACCAATTTGCCGAAGTGCTCTCCACACTCGACGAACTCATCATGCTGCCTATCTATCCAGCCCGAGAGAAGCCTATCCTTGGCGTCACCTCCTCCATGGTGTTGCGCAAGATTGACAGCCTGTCGAAATACCTCTGCACACCCGACCAAGTGTTGGAGTTGGTGCCGGCTCTTTGTCCCGATGTGGTGGTAACAATGGGCGCAGGAGACATTGACCGACTTGTGCCTCGTCTAGAAGCAGTACTCAAAGAACAATAGACCATGAAAAAGAACCAAATCATATCCATCATTGTCTTGGCGCTACTAGCACTGTTGGTCTTGGCTGCCAACATGTGGCGTAGGCATCAGCAAGTGAAGGGGGTGCGGGTGGATATAGACTATTGTGGGACCGACACGCTGGTAACTGCCCAGCAGGTCGAGAGTCTGATTATTGACTCTATTCCGGGCTTGCTCTCCAAACAGTTGCGTGAAGTAGATGTCGCACAGGTAGAGCAGGTGGTAGCCACATCGCCCTACTTATATGACTGCAAAGCAACAAAGTCTATTGGAGGCAACGTCATGGCTTTTGCCTCCCAACGTCGACCGATCATCCGCGTTTGTGCCTCTGAGGAATATTATCTGGATGCGACGGGGCGTCGGCTGCCTTGTAGCTCTGTGGGGTCGTGCGATGTAATTGTGGCAAGTGGCCATATCCCCGCAAAAGGAAAGGGTCAGAAAGAGGTGTGGACCCTAGCCGCTTATTTGGACAGCCATCCCGACCTCTCGCCACTCTTCGACCAGATCTATCGCGATGCGAAAGGCGACCTTTACCTTACCCCTAAGCTGGGCAATCATCTGGTTCAGGTCGGCAATGTGGAGCGGCTCGACGATAAGTTCCACAACCTAATTGCCTTCTACACTCGTGGACTTCCTCAAGTGGGGTGGGATAAATACAGTCAGGTGAGTGTCAAATATCGTGGACAGGTGGTTTGCACCAAGCGTAAGACCTCCTAGCCCATCGGAGGTGGAACAGAAGATGTGAAACCCAATTAGTCTAATAAGACAAAGAATACAAATAACAAAGAAGAATAACAAAAAAATATAAACACTATGAATACAGACAATAAAATCGTAGGGCTAGACATTGGAACCACCAAGATAGCCTGTTTCATCGGTGAGAGGGCTCAGAACGGGAAGATTAGGATTGTAGGCTTTGGTAAGACCGACTCAATTGGTGTGGAACGTGGAGTGGTGCGCAATATCCGTAGCACTGCCGAGTCTATCCGTCACGCAGTGGCCGACGCTTCCGAGATGGCGAAGTACGACGTGAAAGAGGTATATGTCGGCATAGCCGGACAGCACATCAAGAGCCAGTCGAACAAAGGTTCGGTGATGATTCCTCCCGAACATCGTCTCATTGAAGAGGAGGACGTGCAGCGCCTCATCGACGACCAGTACAACATCCTGCTTGATCCAGGTGAGGATATCATCCATGTTTTTCCACAGTGCTTTATCGTTGACAACGATGTGCTGGATAATGATATCAGCCCTGTCGGAGTGGCTGGCAAGTGCCTTATGGCTAACTTCCATATCGTTACTGGCAACACGACCAACCTTCACAATATCCGTGATGCGGTCGAAGCAGCGGGTCTGCGCATCAAGAATGTGGTGCTAGAGCCTGTGGCATCAGCCTATTCCGTACTTAACGAGCTCGACAAGAGCGCTGGCGTTGCATTGGTCGATATCGGGGGTGGGACTACCGATATTGCCATCTTCCAAGATGGTATCATCCGCCATACCTCAGTATTGCCCTTGGCCGGTAATGTCATCACCAACGATATCCGCGAGAACTGCAAGATACTTAAGCATCAGGCCGAGAGCTTGAAGATTAGATTCGGCTCCTGCCTGCCGACCAGTGTCAACCAGGACGATATCATCTCCATACCTGGCATCCGCAACCAGGACCCTCGCGAAATCAGTGTCCGCACACTTGCCGGTATCATCAAGTCGCGTATGCAGCTTATCCTTGAGCAGGTAGGCTACGAAATCGAACTTTCGGGTTTCGAGCACCAGCTTATTGCCGGAGTGGTACTCACTGGTGGTGGTGCACGACTCAAGAATATCAAGGAGTTTTCCGAGCTGGTCATCGGTCACGACACCCGCATCGGTATTCCCGATGAGCATTTAGACAAGGAAACAAGTGCCAACTATGACGATCTCAGCCACCCCATGTATGCCACGGGTATTGGTCTGGTCATCTATGGTCTGGAGGCGGAAGAGTTGGCGGCTAAGAAGGCTGCCACTCAGGTCGAATCCGAAGCCCCACAGGTGAAGGAAGAAGAGGCTGAACCGATTGAGCAGGTTTCTGAGAAGCGAAAGAAAAAAGAGAAACCAGCTCGCCCCAAGAACAACAAGGATGCGCGTGATATTGGCAAGGCAGTGACTAATTGGCTGACCAATATTTTCACCGAAGAGGACCTTGGCGATTGACATGTTTATAACCTGTTGATAAACAATTGGGCGCAACACTAGCTAATTGGAAAGAAAGTAGTATTTTTACAAAATGAAAAGTGTAACTTGATAGTATATTAACTATTTATATTTTAGCATATTAAACTATTCTCGAAATATGGACGACAGCAATAATTCTCAGTTTTTGGCTTTCGATTCTCCTCTGAATCAGTCTTCGTATATCAAGGTGATCGGCGTGGGAGGTGGTGGTAACAACGCGGTGAACCACATGTTCCGTAGGGGTATCACGGGTGTGGACTTTATCGTGTGCAACACCGATACGAAGGCACTCAATGGTAGCCCTGTTCAGATCAAACTGCAGCTCGGACAGTCGGGTTTGGGCGCTGGCAACGACCCCGCCAAGGCTCGTCGCGCCGCCGAGGGGAAGGAACAAGAGATTAGAGAGCTTTTTGAACATAATACCAAGATGGTCTTCATCACTGCCGGCATGGGTGGCGGCACCGGTACAGGTGCTGCACCTGTGATTGCCCGCATTGCCAAGGAGGTGAAGATTGCGGACGACGATATGGACGAGGAGGGTCGCATCTTGGTGGTGGCCGTGGTCACCACTCCCTTCCAGTTTGAAGGCAAGTTACGCCTGCGTCAGGCTCTCGAAGGAGTCGAGGAACTGCGCAAGCATGTTGACTCGATACTGGTCATTAACAACGAGAAGCTGCGCGGCTACGGCAACCTTGTCATCACTGATGCCTTTGCTATGGCCAACGATGTATTGCTGACCGCTGTGAAGGGCATTGCCGAAATTATCACGCTCAACGCATCGGTGAATATCGACTTCCGTGATGTGAACACCGTGATGGAAAGCAGCGGCACCGCCCTGATGGGTATTGGCGAAGGAGAGGGCGAACATCGTGCCCGCCAGGCTGTAGAACAAGCAACTACCTCGGTGCTGTTGGACGATAACGACATTGCCGGCGCCAAGAACGTGCTGCTATACTTCTCATACGGTCCCGAGCATGAGATTACGATGGACGAGATGAGCGAGATAACCGACTATCTGTGCCAGAAGACTGGTAGCCCCGATACCAACGTTATTTGGGGTACGGGTGTTGACGAGTCGCTGGGTGAGAAGGTGAAGATTACCCTCATCGCAACTGGCTTTGAGCAAAGCGTGCGCCAGGAACCTAAGGTTATCGACCTGCGTCCCGAGCAGCCTACGCCCAAACCCACCCCGAAGCCGCCGGTTGATAGTGACGAACCCCAAATAGTGACCCGTCCCGTACGTCCGGAGGAGGTTGTAGATAGGCCCCAGCCTACCGATCTCCATCGGGAAACTGTAGACCAGCCGACCAAACCCCGCATCATCTCGCTCTATGATGAGGAGGAAAAAACAGCCAAGGCGGGGCTGTCACGTGAGCTTGACCCTACGGATGATGGCATGCGTATCATCAATCATCAGAAGGAACAGACTCAAGCGGCCGAAGTCAAGGCTCCTGCTCCCGAACCAATAAAGCCCATTATTGATGAGAATACACGGGAAACAACGGTAAGCGACTTGGAGTCTGAAGCCGCTCGTAGGTCGGAAAGAATCAAGCGGATGCATGATTTGCTGCGCAATGATGCCAATGGGGCAGCCATTGTGGAGAATATGAACCCCATGAAATTGACGGGCGAGCAACTCTTTGAGGCTACCCACTCGTCTGAGAGCAGTGCCAAGAGCCGCATGACGAGCGATGGCACCATCAAACCTAACGGTTATCTATATAATTCGGTTGACTGATGTGCAGATTCAGTCTCCTTGACCCTAATCTCTAGCGAGTGACGGATTCCCACAGCCAACCAACGACACACCGTACTACGCCTACCGCACTTCGGCATCGCCGAACAGCAGTAGGCGTGGTGTGTGGTATTTTGGCGGCCGTCTGCTACGGTACCAACCCCTTGGGAGCTCTGAAACTCTATGCCGAGGGAATGCCCACAAGCAGCGTGCTGTTTTACCGCTTTGGGCTGGCTTGGCTGATTATCGCCATCGTGATGGCAGTGAGAAGCATTCCTAAGGCAGGCGGCAGACGAGAGACATTGCGAGTTACCCGCAAGGAGTTTGGCTCGCTTACATTGCTGGGATTACTTTTCATAGTCTCCTCGCTTACATTGTATCTCAGTTTCCATCTGATGGACGCGGGTGTTGCGTCTACCATCTTGTTTACCTACCCCGTGATGACTGCCGTCATCATGGCAGTATTTTTCCACGAGCGGGTCGGCTGGGTTACCGTTGCAGCCATCCTGCTTTCGCTTGTGGGGGTGGCGTTGCTCTACTGGGGCGACGGGACTGCTACACTACCCTTTTGGGGTGTGGTGCTGGTGCTGTTGTCTGCATTGTCGTATGCACTTTATATCGTTGTAGTGAACCGCAGCCAGCTGCCGATGTCGTCGTTCAAGATCAACTTTTTCGTTCTTTTCTATTGTGCTTTGGGCATGGTGGCGTACTCTCTGCTGTTGGGCGAGCCGCTCACCCTGCCACACAATTTCACCAGCTGGTTCTACGTCGGCTGGCTTGCTATCGTGCCAGCCATCATGGCACTGGTGCTGATGGTCTATGCCGCCAAATGGGTCGGCTCTACCACTACCGCCATACTCGGTGCCCTGGAGCCCCTCACCGCCGTCCTTATCGGCATCTTCGTTTTTGGTGAGAAGTTCACCCTCACTTTGGCCATCGGCATTGTGTTGATTCTTGCTGCTGTTACCATTATTGTCGTCAAGCCTAAAAAACAAACAACATGACCATTGCCGCGTTAGTCTCGGGAGGCGTCGACAGCTCCGTCGTGGTGCATCTGCTCAAGGAGCAGGGCTACGACCCCACCATCTTCTATATCCGCATCGGGATGGAGGACGAGGAGGGTTATATCGACTGTCCTGCCGAGGAGGATATAGAGATCACTTCATTCATTGCCAAGAAGTACGGCTGTCGTTTCGAGGAGGTGAACCTCCATAAGGAGTATTGGGACAATGTGGTCAGCTACACCATCGAGTCGGTCCGCAAAGGCCTTACCCCCAACCCCGACGTGATGTGCAACAAGCTCATCAAGTTCGGAGCCTTCGAGCAGCGTTGCGGCAAGGACTTCGACCGCATAGCCACAGGACACTATGCGAGAATTGAAAATTTAAAATTGAAAAGTGAAAATTATCCGAGTGCAGCAGCCAATTCTCAATTCTCAATTCTCAATTCTCAATTCAATGAGCATACCCCGGTCTTCGACCACCCCTCTAAAGAGGGGATGGCTGGCGCAGTAAATTTGAGTGTCACCGGCGACACGCCGGCTTTCACTTTCTTGGCTTCTGCCAAAGACCCTGTGAAAGACCAGACCGACTTTCTTTCGCAGCTCTCCTACGCACAAATCAGCAAGCTGATGTTCCCCATTGGCGGCATGATGAAAAGCGAGGTGCGCGACATAGCCCACGCTGCCCACCTCCCCTCCGCCGACCGCAAGGACTCGCAGGGCATCTGCTTCCTCGGCAAGATAAACTACAACGACTTCCTGCGACGTTACCTGGGCGAGCGCGAAGGCGACATCGTAGAGCTGGAGACAGGCCGAAAGCTTGGCACCCACAAGGGCTACTGGTTCCACACCATCGGCCAGCGCAAGGGACTTTTCCTCAGTGGAGGCCCTTGGTTTGTGGTCAAGAAGGATATCAACGAAAATGTCCTGTACGTCTCCCAGGGCTACGACCCTGCCACACAGTATGGCAATGTCATTGACCTCGCTGGATTCCACTATCTCAGCAAAGACATCTGGGGCGACTTCGGCTCACGCCGCGTCAAATTCAAGATACGCCACACCCCAGACATCGCCGACGCCACCCTCCAGCGCGACGGCGACCGTATTTGTCTTGTTTCGGACACCCGAATACAGGGCATCGCTGCCGGGCAGTACGCCACAATTTACGATGAAAACGCTCACCTTGTAGTAGCCACAGGCGAGATAGTAGGCGGACGCTGATACACCCGTCTTCGACTAATCGCTACGTGTTAAATCCCCCAGAACCTCCACGACAGCTCTGCCTGCCGTCTCAGCATCGCCATTCCGTCTTTCACTAGTGCGCCGTGTTCCGCCGCCTCTTGCATCAATCGGGTAGGGGTGGGGTTGTACACAAGGTCGTAAACCCAGTGATTTTCTGTCAGCAGTTCTGGCTTCATCCAGGGTGTCGCATTCACTTCCGGCCACATCCCCACAGGTGTCGCGTTCACTATAATCTCGACGGTGTCGGCCATTCTATATGCCTCATCGTACGAAATACTCTTGCTGTCAGGACTGCGGCTCACCATCGTGTATTCCAACCCCATACGCTTCAGTGCGGCCGCAACCGCCCGGGCACCTCCGCCGGTCCCAAGGATCAGGGCCCGCCTGCCGCTCGTTGTCAGACTCCCGTTGTATGCTGCCCACTCAAATGCCTCCGCGTCAGTGTTGTGACCTGTCAGGCTCCCGTCGCTCTCAACTCTCACACAGTTCACGGCCCCTACCTCTGCGGCCTCTGCGGTCAGTCTGTCCACCGTGCTCATCATGCTTACCTTGTGAGGAATCGTCACATTGAATCCTGCAAGGCCGAGCCTTTGCACCCTTTCTCTCAGGTCCACGACGCTCTCCAGGTCAATCAGGCGGTATTCGTGCTTCCTCTCGAATCTGCTGTCAAACAGCTCCTTCGAAAGTGAATGTACCACAGGATGTCCTATAAGTCCAAACAAACTCATGATGTAGTAATTTTAAACACCAGTCGTAAGTCACTAAATATATAACCCTATACCGCAAAAAAAATTATACCACAGGCTAAAAAACACCCAGTCATCAACCCGCTGACCACAACCTGTCAACCGCTACCTATTGCCGGGCAACTACTAATTTTCCTTTTTTTTCTTCTTTATATAAAAAAATTCCTATCTTTGCACATTGTTGAGAAAATGTACCACTCTGCGAGCGTTTGCCGTAGTATGTTGTAAATTAGTTGTTAACACCTATTTATAGTAAACAAAATCATCTTACAATATGAAGAAAGTACTATTTGTTTTGACCGTAGTGGCTCTCATGTTCCCCATGATTGCCAGCGCCCAGACAAAAACCGCAGCCAATTACGAAATCCAGACCGAGGTCGCTTGCGAGAGCTTCACTTGGATTAATGGTATCACATACACCGCTGATACCGTTGCCTTCCTGATGCGCAACGACACCCTCTATGTTCTTGACCTCGAAGTACACCACAACGCCAACTACAATGTCAGCGTCACCGCTGGCTGCAAATATGAATGGGCTGGCGAGACCTACTCCTCCAACGGCACCTATGAGCATACCTTCACCGACCGCTTTGGTTGCGACAGCGTTGTCTCGCTCACCCTCACCCTCGAGGATACGGGTCGCACCACGCTCGACACTGTCGTCTGCAAGAGACTCACATGGCGTGGCTACACCTTCACAACCGACACCGTTTTTGTAGATACCGTTCAGGCTGACGCTCAGGCGGGCATCTGTGCCGAGCTCCATACGCTTAACCTCACCGTCAACAAGTATGGTGTTGGTGCTGACATTGACACCACCGTCTGCAAGCGTATCACTTGGCACGGCACCACCTACACCGCCGATGCCAACTTCAAAGATACGGTTACCTACACTGCCGCCGGCAAGTGTGACTCTATCTTCGATGTCACCATCCATATCACTACACCGGCAGAGGGCACCGTGTCTGACACCACTGTCAAGGGTTGTGGCTATGTCTCCTTCGGTAGCGGTAGCAATATTATCCGTACCTATGAGACAATCGACACCAATCGTCTCACCCTCGTCACCTCTAACGGTCAGTGTATTGAGAACCGACTGAACATCCACATGATAATCAACGAGGCCGTTTACACCTCTGTTGACACCACCTCTTGTGGCACTTTCGTATTCGGCAAGTACACCTACAACGAGAGCGAAGTTGACACTTTCAAGGTTGGCAACACTGTTGCTGGTTGCGACAGTAACCTCATCCTCAACCTCACTGTCTATGAAGACCTCTCGGTTCGCATCACCGGTGTTCTCGACCTCTTGCCCGGACAAAGCACTACACTTACCGGCATCTGTGACCACGACGACGCCACCCTCACATGGAGCTACGGCGGACAGACTTCCAACGAGCCGTCCATCACACTCTCCAACCTTCAGGAGAACACCGATGTGGCTCTCACAGCAACCTCGGCCGACCAGAACTGCTCGCGCACCGCTTACGTCACCGTTATGGTCAGCGAGTTTGTCGCTGGCATCGATGATGTTGCCAATGCCGATGTGCGCATCTTCCCCAATCCGACATCTGCCAAGCTCAATATCATCAGCCCCAAGGCTGTCGAATCGGTCGTGCTATACAATATGGCTGGTCAGAAGATGGAAACTTTCCAGACCGTTGGGGAGCAGCTTTTTATCGACCTCTCCAGCTACAATAACGGCATATACATGCTCTCACTCCGTATGACTGACGGCTCCGTCGTTAACCAGAAGATTGCTGTAAAGAAATAATTTGAATTGTTTCATGAGAAAAAGCGTTCGGCAAGCGTAGTGTGAGCCGGACGCTTTTTCAATTGACACCATATTCCTATGCCGAGAAACCTTCTCTTTGCCGTTTCGCTTCTTTTGCTTCTCTGTGCTTCTTGCGCACATCGTTCCGACTTTTTCAAGTTTGACGGACGCGCTCAGGGCACCTTCTACAGCGTGCAATACTTCGACCCCCAGCATCGTTCTCTCCAACAACAGATTGACTCTATATTGCTCGACTTCGACCGCGCCGTTTCCCTATGGGTTGATTCTTCCAATCTCAGCCGCCTCAATCGTGGCGACGACAGCCTACTCTTCCCCGTCACTGCCGAAATACTTGAGAAATCTCTTCTTGTAAACCGTCTCACCGACGGTGCTTTCGATTGCCGTGTCGGCTCGCTGGTCAATGCATGGGGTTTTGGTGCCAAGAATGGCTGCTACCCCGATTCGGCCACTATCGACAGTCTATTGCTTGTATGCCGTTCGGCTGTGGGCATACGCACTGATGCTTCTGGTTCAAAGTTTTTTTTGCGTGACGACCCCCGCACCGAAATAGACTTCAATGCCATCGCTCAAGGCTATTCCGTTGATTTGGTGGCTCGTTATCTCGACTCCCTCGGTATATCCAACTATCTCATTGACATCGGCGGCGAGGTCATTGCCCGTGGCCAAAAGAGAGATGGACACCCGTGGGTTGTCGGCATCGAGAAACCAGCCGACAACCGCCATAGCGCACCTGTGGTAATGCAGGCTGTCGAACTTAGCGATGCTGCGCTTGTCACCTCCGGCAACTACCGTAAATACTATGAGAAGGACGGTGTTCGCTATTCTCATACCATCGACCCTGCTACGGGCTACCCGGTCAATCACTCGCTCCTGAGTGTAACGGTCATCGACAGCACCTCATGGCGTGCCGACGCGCTCGCCACCGCTTTCATGGTCATGGGTCTCGACAGCGCGCTGCGCTTCCTCGACACACATCCCGTCACACCATACGTTTATTTCATATACGATGACAACGGTCAGTATGCGACCTATGCTACGCCGTCATTCAATAAACTCATATCCAACCAGGACTAGAATATCGTTTATCAACTCTCAATATTCAATTTGTATGAAATCCATGACAGGCTTCGCCAAGCGGCAGTGTGTTGCCGGTGGCATGACAGTTACAGTCGAAATAAAAACCCTCAACAGCAAGCAGCTCGACCTCGGTGTCAAGATTCCGCAGCGATACCGTTCCCACGACCTCGAGGTGCGTTCCATGCTTTCCCGTCTCAATCGTGGCAAGATAGACTTCGTCCTGAGTGAAATTCTCACCTCGGCCGGAGATGCCCAGCTTAACCGCGAGCTCCTCAAGGCTCGCTTCTCTGAGCTCTCGGCTGCCACCAAGGATATGGGTGTCGCTGTATCTGACGGAGAGCTCGTCACTTCACTCGTCCGCCAGCCTGACCTGTGGTTCTCGGGCTCTTTCGACGATATCTCAGACGACGACTGGACTGTCGTGGCCTCTTGCATCAACGACGCCATCGACGATGTCGAGCAGTTCCGTTCACATGAGGGCGCTGTCCTCGAACAGGATTTCGTCAAGCATGTCGATGCCATAGAGCAGCGGCTCAACCTCATACCTCAGTACGAGAGTGGGCGTATCGATGCCGCCCGCGACCGCATCAAGCGCTATTTTGCCGACTTCGCTGTCAAGGAGGTTGACCCAGTCCGTTTCGAACAGGAACTTATCTACTATCTCGAGAAACTCGACATCACCGAGGAGAAGGTGCGCCTCCAGAAACACATCAATTTCTTCCGCGACACTATGCGCGACGAGGAGATATGCGGCAAGAAGCTCGCCTTCGTGGCTCAGGAGATGGGGCGCGAGATCAACACCACCGGCTCCAAGGCCAATCATGTGGAGATTCAGCGTCTGGTGGTCGAGATGAAGGACGAACTTGAGAAAATCAAGGAGCAGTTAGGCAACATCCTCTGACCGCCCCGCACTATTCCGCATCCCTTACCAGCCTTACAGCGGCTCCTATCCTACGGGCTTCCGCGGCGTCGCTTTGCATCACTCCTGTTACGAAAAACAGTGTGTAGGCGTTGCTTTCGTCCATACGGCTGCTGCTCCAGTATATGCCGCGGGCGTTGACGTGCGTCATCGTGGTTCCGTTTCTCCTTCCTGCAGTTGTCAGAAACACCGCGCCTGCTTCCTCCATCGCCGCCCACTGTTCTGCATCGTACAGGTTGGTCTGGTATCCGTTGCCGAAGCCGGCTGTGTAGTCGCAGCCTGCTGGCAGTTCAAACGCGTCTGGCAGCAGCAGTAGCCCGTTATAGTCTGTCTCGCCGACTGTGATGGTGACCTCCGCCGTCTTGCCGGTGCGGCTTGCGTTGCTTTCGTCGGTCAGGTACTGCCATTCTTCGCTTGTCAGGGTCCGCCACTGCATCGGCATGTTCCCTCCGTTGCTTATCGCGTTATACACGCCCCAGTCGGCCTTCGCCGCCGCTCCCGTCAGGCTCATCTGTGCCGAGCCGCAGGGTGCATAGTTTGTGTTTGTTTCGCTCACGCTGTAGGGTTCGTATGCCGGTGCGCCGCTGTTCCAGCCGCTCGTTCCCCAGCCGAAGAGGTCTATGTAGCCGCCGTAGTCTTCGCCTATCTGTGCATTTCCCTCGCCTATATATTCATACTGTGTCGCTGCGAAACGCCATGTCCCTGTCGCTGCGGTCCCGTCGGCAGTCTGATGATTTCCTGTGGTGCTGTACTGCAGGTTGCCTTGCGAGAAACTGACCTGCCGCCCTTCGCCCACGGAGAAGCGCCCCGACAGCGTTACCGTCGGGTAGTCGTATGCTATGGGAAGGGCGAGCACTATCTCGCAGTCGCCTGTCACCGACTCTTCTCTCGGCGTACTGGCTACCACGTTTCCTTGGTATGTGGCATATCCCGTGAAGCGCATGGCGTCGCCTGTCATAAAGCTCCCGCTGTTCTCCCCTTTAGCCGCGCTGAAGTTGCCAGTCAGGTTTATCCCGTTCCTGCCGCATCCTTTCGTAATGGCGAATTTCACGGTGCTGCTGTGTCCGTCCGCCTCCACCAGCATCCAATATATCCCGCTGCGTTCGGCTCTGGCCTCTATGGTGTTTGTGCCCATCCTCAAACTCATCTCCTTTTCTGCTCTCAGCACCCCGTCGCTGCCGTATAGTCGTATCTTTGCCGTGGTGTTGCGGATGACGCTTATGTCGCACCGCACGGCCTCCTCTGCGGGATTCGGATAGGCCTTGCCTATGACCGCATCTCCACTGCCTGCTAGGGCGATTCTATCTACTTCCGATGTCGTCAGATGCAGCACGGTGTCGGGGCTGACCAGCATCATGCTCCACCCTTGCGTTATGTCCGTCACCTCTAT
>JAEEGJ010018930.1_pt1 | contig 15274 bp, 13 predicted proteins | sample 8958761 | NCBI WGS metagenome assembly JAEEGJ01 (sample SAMN16246546, study PRJNA631951) | gut metagenome | biome: gut microbiome; feature: rumen; material: RS-attached | host: Bos | place: Iran: Karaj | collected 2018-10 | reverse complement strand
AAAGTAGCTCCAAAAAAATCTTTAGAAATATCTAATATTGTTTCTTCAACCATTTTGTCTATATCTTCATAAGTGCAATTCTCTGGTAATTCAATTATATGTTTTTCAAATTCTTTAAAAATATTTTTTTGTGCACTTTGAAAACTTTTATATCTAAATGGCATGCTTACACTTGTAGATACAGAATTTCTAAAGTCCATAAAAACTAAAGCTAAAGAGGCTTCTATTAATGGAATTTTATCTTTTAACAAAATATAACTATCAATACAGTTTAATGTTGTTTCATGAATTTTTTTTTGCAAATATTTAAGCTTATCTAATTCTAAATTATTTTTAGATTTTGAATTTTTTTGTTCTGACATTCTTTTCGCCTTCTTTCATAAAATCTACCTATATTATACTATAAATTACTAAAAATGTCTAGAAATAATCGCACTTTTATGGTATAATGTAATGGAATTAAAAAAAAGGAGAATTAAAAATGAAAAAAATAGAATTATTAGCACCAGCAGGATCATTAGAAAAAGCAAAAACAGCATTTAGATATGGGGCAGATGCAGTATATTGTGGAACATCATCACTTTCATTAAGAACAAGAGCAGATATGCAAGATGATGATTTAATAAAAACAATAGAATATGCGCATAGTATTGGAAAGAAGATTTACGTTACACTTAATATTTTTGCATGGGATGAAAAATATCCAGAAATAATAGAAATGTGCAAAAAATTAAATGAGGTTAAACCTGATGGAATTATAGCGGCAGATCCAGGTGTAATAGAGGTTATAAAAAAATATGCACCATATGTAGCAATAAATGTAAGCACACAGGCAAATTTAGTAAGTTTGGAAGCATGCAAGTTTTGGTACAATAATGGTGCCAAAAGAATGATAATGGCAAGAGAGCTTAATAAAGAACAAATAAGATACATAATGGAAAACAAACCAGAAGGTATTGAAGTAGAAATATTTATACATGGAGCAATTTGTTTTTCATATTCAGGAAGATGTTTTTTAAGCGACTTTTTAGCAAATGGAAGAAGTGCAAATTTAGGAGATTGTGCACAAAGCTGTAGATGGTCATATAATCTATATGCGGAGGAAAAAAATAATCCTGGACCATTAATGCCAATTGAAATGGATGAAAATAGTACAAGTATATTTTCATCAAAAGATTTATGTTTAATTAGAGAAATTCCAGAAATAATAGATATGGGAATAGATAGTGTAAAGATAGAAGGAAGACTTAAAACAGAGTATTATTTAGCAAATATAATTAATATTTACAGAAATGCTATTGATGATTATTATGCTAATCCAGAAACATTTAAAAACAATATAGATAAGTATATTAATGAAATAGAAAAAGTTAAAACAAGAGGACTTACAACATTTTATTTTAATGATAGACATAATAAAGATATACAAGAATATGAAGGCAAGCAGTATAATACAAATTATGAATTTGGTGGAAAAATTTTAGAATATAATGAAGAAAAATCACTTATAGAAATAAGAAACAAATTGAGTGTAGGGGATAGTTTAGAAATTATTATTCCTGGACAAATAGATCCAAAAGAATTTACAATTGAAAAATTATGGGATGCAGAAACAGACGAAGAAATAGATACAGTAAATCCTGGAAAACAAGGTCAACAAGTTAAGATGAAATTACCTATTAAATGTGAATATGGATGGATTTTAAGAAGAAAGAAATAGTTTTTATTACATGGTGTATTAATAGAAAAATAAAACCTCGAAATTATAATTTTGAGGTTTTATTTTTCTACGTCACTTGATTTTTCTGCCTTTTTTTCTTTTTGATATTTATGTTCATATTTTTTATAAGGGCTTGTATTGATAAATTTACAAGCTTTATCAAATGTTTCTTTATCATTTTCTTCAATTAAAAAATCTAAATCAATAACAACTAAATCTCCTTTTGATAAAACTTGATCTTTTTTTGAGTTTGAAGGAATATATCCGAGAGATTCATCTTCAACATTTAACTTATCTTTAAAATGGATAATATTATCTTTTTCTAATCTAGCAATGTTTTCTAGTGAAGGGTCAAGCCACAAAATACCATCATCTCTTAGTGATTTGTATACAGAATAAACATCTTCTTCCGTAATTGGTTTTCCAGGTTTTAGATATTCAGAGATTTCGATATAAAGGCTTTCAGGTAATATTTCTCTTCGAATTAAAGGTTGTAATAATCTTTTGTTATATGGAATTTTATGATTGAAGTGTGGTCTTCCAAGTTTAATTACCTTGTTACCTAGTTTATATGCTTGTGAAAAAAAACCACTTTTCAAGAATTGTATATTTGATAAATCTGTATTTTCATTCTCAGCAATTTCTTCAAATATAATAGTAAGAGCATTCACTGTTTTTGAATCTAAAGGATTCTTTTGTTTATAAGCTGCATTAGTAGCAATTATAGATACTATGAGTGAATTCAAATCATCAAATTTTACTGGATTTAGTTCTTTTAGTTTTGGTAGATAAAATTGTTTAGAGATTAATAGCTTTATGGGAATAAGTTTAATTATTTGCTCCATATTATTAGAAATATATTCAGTTTCGCCATAAGCAATTAAATGGTCCAAAAAGTGAGTTTCATTATAATGTATAGAAGATGAGTCAATAATAGCTTTTATTGATTTATATCTTTCCGCGCAATTCATTTCACGTGTTATATCAAAGGCATATTTTATTTGTCTTTCAGACAAATCTACAGAATTACGAGATATGTATTTAAAATTATTATATTTACTCATTTCATAAAGAATACACACTATTTGCTCATCATTGCATAATTTGAGATATTCAGAAAATTTTTTCTCGAATTCTAAAGATTTTTTAGTGAAAATACTACGATTACTACCATTTTTTTGTATGAATTTTATTATATCATCAAAATTTTTGAGTTTCATTTTAATCACCTTATATAAAATTAATTTGTTTTAATTGTACTAATAATTAATATAAATGTCAAATCAAAAATTGGCTAAAAAAGAACAACTATGTATATTGACAACATAGTTGTTGGGTAAGAATTCTTTGTTATATTTGAAAAGTGTTTGTAATTATCTCTTACTAAATTGAGGTGCTTTTCTAGCTTTTTTAAGACCATATTTCTTTCTTTCTTTCATTCTTGGATCTCTTGTTAAGAATCCATTTTGTTTTAAAGCTGGTCTAAATTCAACATTTGCTTCATTTAAAGCTCTTGCTATACCATGACGGATAGCTCCTGCTTGACCTGTGAATCCACCACCTGTAACTTTTACAATAACATCATATTTAGATGTTGTATTTGTAACTGTTAAAGGTTGTCTTGCTATAACTTTTAAAGTTTCCATTCCGAAAAATTCTTCAATATCTTTACCATTTATAGTAATTTTTCCAGAACCTTCTGTTAATCTAACTCTGGCTATAGCATTTTTTCTTCTACCTGTACCATAATAATATATTTTTTCAGCCATTTATATTTCCTCCTTATTAATAAATCCAAATTTCTGGTTTTTGAGCTTGGTTTTCATGCTTATCATCAGCATAAACTCTTAATTTCTTTAACATTTGAGCACCTAAAGTAGTGTGTGGTAACATTCCTTTAACTGCTAACATCATAGCTTTTGTAGGATTTGCTTCCATCAAATCTTTAGCTACAACTTCTTTCATTCCTCCGATATAACCAGAATGATGTCTATAAACTTTTTGGTTTAATTTGTTTCCTGTTAATTTAACATCTTTGCAATTAATAATAATTACATGATCTCCTGTATCTACATTTTTTGTATAAATTGGTTTGTGTTTTCCAGCAAGTAGTCTTGCGGCTTCTGTAGCAACTCTACCAAGTGGTTTATTTGCTGCATCAATTATATACCATTTTCTTTCTATTTCACTTTTTTTTGCACTATATGTAACATTGTTCATGGTAAAATATACCCTCCTATAAATTTAATTTTTAGCCTTTAAAATGTAATTGCTAAGATATTTACATTTTTTAAGCTGTATATATGAAAATCAAATTTTTAACTACCGGGGAGAAGTTAAAATTTAATTCATATAATTCTATAAAATTATTTAGTATTATGTGTTTCGATTTGTTCTATTTATACATAATACTGAATAATTTTATAACAAAAATGGGATTTTGTCAAGTGTTTTTAGGAATTTTAATAGCAATTTTACAAAAAAGAACCGACACCAACAGAAAAGAACCGACACCAATTGAAAAAGGAGGAAATTTTGAAAAAAAGAAAGGAAACTATTGTTACAGGAATAATTGCATTATTATTTTCACAGATTTTAATAAAAATAATAGGTTTAGTATATAAGCTTTATTTAACAAATAAACCAGGTTTTGGAGATGCTGGAAATGCAATATATAGTGCAGGATTTCAAATATATGCATTACTTTTAACATTTTCATCTACAGGAGTGCCAAATGCAATTTCAAAATTAGTTTCAGAAAGAGTAGCGATAGGTGACAACAAAGGAGCTCACAAAATATTTAGAATTGCTTTTTTTACTTTTGCATTATTTGGACTTATTGGAACAATATTTTTGTTTTTGTTTGCTAAAATAATTGCTAAAAATTGGTTGGAAATTCCAGAAGCCGAATATTCTCTTATAACACTTTCACCATCAATATTTTTGGTATCAATTACATCAGTTATAAGAGGATATTTTAATGGAAGACAAAGATTATCTGTAACGGCAAAATCGCAAACAATAGAGCAAATATTTAAGACCGTTTTTACAATTATATTAGTAGAATTAGTTGCTAAATTGTCAAAAAATAATACAATGTTAATGGCTGGAGTTGCAAATTTAGCAACAACTATAGCAACTTTATTTAGTTTTACATACATATATTTATATTATAGAATTAAAAGGAAAGAAATTGCAACAGAAATATACCAAAGTACAAATTATACTCCTACAAGAATTAGAAAAACTTTAAACCGAATATTGAAAGAATCTATACCAATTTCATTAAGTTCATTAATGGCTTCTTTTAATAAAAATATCGACTTATTTACTATAGTAAAAAATTTAAAACAATTTATGACAGAATCTCAGGCAAAAGTTCAATATGGAATACTTAGTGGGAAAATTGATACTTTGTGTATATTACCACTTTCTTTAAATGTTCCTTTTGTTACAGGAATGGTTCCAACTATAGCACAATCTATGGCAAAAAAGGATGAATATGAATTAATAAGAAAAATAAACTTTTTTATAAGAACAACAATTTTAATTGCTTTACCTTCAACTGTTGGTATGATTATTATGGCACAACAAATATTAACTTTATTATTTCCAAATGCAAATAGTGGTGCAGTATTATTACAAATAAATGCAATTTCAATATTTTTTGCTATGCTTGCTCAAACTATAAATGGTATTTTACAAGGAATAGGAAAAAGCAATGTGCCATTAATTGCATTTTCAATTTCAATGATATGTAAGTTTTTAGCCAATATTATTTTAGTTTCTAATAAATATATTGGTATAAAAGGGGCAGTAATTGGGAACATTATTTGTAATGCAATTGTGTTTTGCATTGGATTTGAAAATTTAAAAAAATGTATAAAAATAAAAATAGACTATAAAAATTTAATTTTAAAACCTATTTTTGCAACATTTATTATGATAGCTACCTTAACGTTTTCAAATTTTTTATTAAATAATTTTTTCTCATCAAAAATAGCAACTGTTGGAGCAATCCTTTTATCCACAGTGGTTTACGGCGCTACTGTTGTAGCTCTAAAGCTGACAAAAAAATATTAAAAAAATTTTTTAAAAATATTTTTTAAAAAAAAGAGGGATTTTATCGAAGATTGGCGAATAGTTAAAATAGTAGGACGTATGATGCAAAAGGCATTAATATTTACTACATAAACATAAATCTTATAGGAGGTAATTTAAATGAACAAAGCTGAATTAGTAGCAGCAGTAGCTGCAAAAACAGGAGACACAAAAAAAGCAGCTGAAGCATCAGTTGACGCTTTTGTATCAGCAGTTAAAGAATCATTAAAGAAAGGTGAAAAAGTACAATTAGTAGGATTTGGATCTTTCGAAGTTAGAAAAAGAGCTGCTAGAAAAGGAAGAAATCCACAAACTAAGGAAGAAATCAAAATACCTGCATCAAAAGCTCCAGTATTCAAAGCTGGTAAACAACTAAAAGAATTAGTAAATAAAAAATAATTGAATATAAAATAGAAAGAGGCTAAGTTTTAGCTTCTTTTTTTTGGGGTGTATACAGCATGGGCAATAACTTGTGAGTGAAAGTCCCATACAGCTAGTGTCAAAAAATGTAGAATATTGCGATGAAAAATGGAATAAAATCCAAAAATTCATTGCAATTATTTTTTGCTTATGGTATATTAAGAGTGCAATAAATATTTATATTATTGCATTTAATATAATTTTATCAAAATTTTATTATAAATTATTAAAAATCAAAAGATTTTTTATATGTATTAAATGTTTTTTCAAAAAGATTAAATGTCTTAAAAATTCAAGATATTAAATATAAATTAAAATGTTAGGAGGCTGTAGTTGTATAGTATAAGCAATAGTTATAATATTTACTGCAAAAATATATGGAAATTATATCAAAAATATTGTCAAAACGTAAAAAAATTGATATAATTTAGAAAGGAAGAATGAATGGCAAAATTGATTTATGAAAAAGATGCAAGAGGAGCAACATTAGTAAATGGTAAAATATACAGAATACCTGCAACAAAAGATTATATTTTTAAAAATTTATTTGGGATAAATGGTAAGGAAGAGAATCTAAAAGGATTATTGCAAGCAATATTAAAAATAAAAATCGAGAGTTTGCAAATAGAAAATCCTGAAATACCACCACAATATAAAGAAGACAAAAAGAGAATACTAGATGTTAAAGAATACCATCAAATAGCACATCTAAAGTTTGAAGAATGTACAGATAAAGATGAGATAGTTGACGATATAGAAGATGTAGAAAGCAAAGTTGTAACAGATAAATTAGAACTACACATTATAGATTTAAAAAAATTCAATAAGATAAATCATCCAAAAGGAGAACTTGCAGATTGGCTCAATTTAATAATTGGAAATGAGGAGGAGATTGAGATGTGTGCAAAGAGAAATAAAGTTATAAAAAAAGTAAATGAGGAGAACAAAAAGCTAAGTGTGGATAAAGATATGCAGGAACAGTACTGGTATGAAGAAAAAACCTTATATGCTAGAAATACCGAAATAAGTGTAGCTGAAGAAGAAGGAAAAAGACAAAAACAACTTGAAATAGCAAAAAAGATGAAAGATAATAATAAACCGATAGAAGAGATTATTGAACTAACAGAATTAAGTAAAGAAGAAATTGAAAAATTGTAAAACGATTTATATCCAAGCTAAGTAAAAAAGGATATTCCAAAAAACTTTTTTTAAAGCCTTGACAAGTTCTACCAATATGGAGTATAATATAATCTGTATATAGGGAGAGGCTTGTCCTCAATGAGAAAAAACCCACATACATTATATGTATGGACTTGGAAGGGGGGAATATTAATGTCAGAAGTAAAAGTTAATAATGGAAATATAGAAGATGCTTTAAAAAGGTTTAAAAGACAATGTGCTAGAAATGGAGTTCTACAAGAAGTTCGTAAAAGAGAGCACTATGAAAAACCTAGTGTAAAGAGAAAGAAAAAATCAGAGGCAGCAAGAAAAAGAAAATTTTAATTAAGAGTATAAATGATTATGTAAGCAGATGTGCTTACTGCAAATCATTATATTAGATTATCAATAATAAAAATACAAGGAATAAAAACCTTGTATTTTTTGCGTATTTATGATAAAATATTAGCATAAAGGAGATGTGAAAAAAGTGTATTTAGAAAATTTTTTAGAAAAATATAATGATAAAAAAGTAAAAATGTTTGTAGATATGGATGGAGTAATAGCAGACTTTAATTTTGGAGAGGCTCATAATTTTGATAAAAAAAGACCTTTATATTCAAGCATTAGTAAATTAGAAAACATCTCAAAAAAAGATAATGTAGATTTATATATTTTTTCTGCAACAAGAATGAATAAAGGATATGATGAAAAACAATATTGGCTAGATAAATACGCTCCATTTTTTAAAAAAGAAAATAGAGTAATTATTTCAAGAGAAAAACATGATTTTCTGGAATCTTCTGAATTAAAAGCAGATTATATGAAAAACGTAGAAAGAGACGGAAGTGTTCTTATTGTTATAGATGATGACCCAAAAAACCTAAGAGCTATCCGTAAATTAAATGATGATGTTGTATTGTTAAAAGATACAGCTTTAATAGATTAAAGGGAGAAAAAATGTTTAAATTAGTATCAAAGTACAAACCAACGGGAGATCAACCTAGGGCAATTGAATATTTAAGTGAAGGAATAAAGTCTGGAAAGAAATTTCAGACTTTACTTGGCGTAACTGGAAGCGGAAAAACATTCACAATGGCAAATATAATTCAAAAAGTACAAAAACCAACACTTGTTTTAGCACATAACAAAACTTTAGCAGGACAGCTATATTCAGAATTTAAAGAATTCTTTCCAGAAAACAATGTAGAATACTTTGTTAGCTATTATGATTATTATCAGCCAGAAAGCTATATAGCTCAATCAGATACATATATAGAAAAAGATGCCTCTATAAATGATGAAATAGATAAATTACGCCATTCTGCAACTGCTTCACTTTTTGAAACAAGAGATGTAATAATAGTCGCATCTGTAAGTTGTATATATGGGTTAGGAGACCCTATTGATTATGAGCACATGATAGTTTCTTTAAGACCAGGAATGGAAATAGATAGAGATAAAGTTCTAAAAAAGCTTGTAAATATGCAATATTCAAGAAATGAGATAGATTTTAAAAGAGGAACGTTTAGAGCAAAAGGAGATATTTTAGAAATATATCCATCAGACAAAGGAGAGTCTGCAATAAGAGTAGAATTTTGGGGAGATATGATAGAAAAAATAAGTGAAATAAATCCACTTACAGGAAAATCTATTGGAACTAGAGAACATGTTATGATATTTCCAAACTCTCATTATGTTGCAACTGCTGATAAAATGGAAAGAGCGTTAGGTACAATTGAAGAAGAAATGCACGAAAGAGTTGAATTTTTTAAATCTCAAAATAAGTTGATTGAAGCACAACGTATAGAAGAGAGAACAAATTTCGATTTAGAAATGATGAGAGAAACAGGATTTTGTCAAGGAATAGAAAACTATTCAAGACATATTTCAGGAAGAGAACCTGGAAGTCCACCATTTACATTATTTGATTATTTTCCAAAAGATTTTTTACTTTTAATAGATGAATCTCATGCAACTATTCCACAAGTTAGAGCAATGTACAATGGAGATAGAGCTAGAAAAGATTCTCTTGTTAAATATGGATTTAGATTACCATCTGCTTATGATAACAGGCCACTTACATTCAAAGAATTTGAAGAGAGAATAAATCAAGTTGTGTTTGTAAGTGCAACACCTGCAGATTATGAGAATGAACACAGTAAAGAAAATGTTGTAGAGCAGATTATAAGGCCAACTGGATTATTAGATCCAAAAATAGAAGTAAAACCAGTTACAAATCAAGTTGACGATTTAATAGAGCAAATAAGAATAAGAGTAGAGAGAAATGAAAGAGTTTTGGTTACTACACTTACTAAGAAAATGGCAGAAGATTTAACAGCTTATCTTCAAAGTCTTGATATAAAAGTAAATTATATGCATTCAGATATAAAAGCATTAGAAAGAATGGAAATTATACGTAATTTAAGATTAGGCGAATTTGATGTTTTAGTAGGAATAAACCTTTTAAGGGAAGGACTTGATATTCCAGAGGTTTCTTTAGTTGCAATTTTAGATGCAGATAAAGAGGGATTTTTACGTTCAGAGCGTTCATTGATTCAAACAATTGGCCGTGCTGCAAGAAACACAGATGGTACAGTTATAATGTATGGAGATGAACTAACTCAGTCTATGGAAAAAGCAATTAGAGAAACAAATAGAAGAAGAGCAATTCAAGAGCAATATAATAAAGAGCACAATATAACTCCACAAACTATAAAGAAGGATGTAAGAGAATCTATAAGAGCAATAAAAGCAGAAGATATCGGAGTAGAATTTAAAATAAATAAAGATGAAGATTTAAAAGATGTTATAACAAAATTAACAGACGAAATGCTAAAATATGCAGCAGATATGGAATTTGAAAAAGCTGCAGAAATTAGGGATAAGATAAAAGAATTAGAAAAAATGATATAAAAAAAGATTGTAGTTTACTAATTTGATTTAGTAAACTACAATCTTTTTTGTTGTTTTAAATGTTTGTATTGAAATTTGTAAAAAAACGTGTTATACTTATCATGTAAATTTTTTATGGTAACTTTTAACTCCCACTTTTTGAGAAAGGAGAAAAAATGAATGAAAAAATAGTAACTGATGACAATCGGAAGACAACAACAGCAATAGTTGGGGTTTTCTGGGGAGACGAAGGTAAAGGTAAGATTGCATCAAGAGAATCAAAAGATGCAGATCTTGTGGTTTGTGGCACAGGAGGAGCTAATGCTGATCATACCGTGGTATTTAACGGAAAAAAAATTGCCTTACATTTAATACCAGGTGGAATAGTATATCCTCAAACAACTTGCTTAATCGGGCAAGGTCTTGTAGTAGATATAGGTGTTTTGATTGATGAAATCGAAAAGCTTGAAAAAGCAGGTATTCCAAATGTAAGGAAAAGATTGAAAATCAGTGGACGAGCTCATGTAGTTATGCCATATCACAAGGATTATGATGTGGTTCAAGAAGCTGTCAAAGAAAATCCAGTAGGTACCACAAAACGTGGTATCGGTCAGGCATATGCAGATAAAGATAATAGAATAGGAATACAAGTCAATTATCTTTTAAACTATGATTTACTTTTAAGTAAAGTAAAAGAAGCTGCTAAATTCTACAATGTTAAGTTTAGAGGATTAGGATTTAGTGAATACGTAGTAAAAGAGAAGAGAGTTGTAGATGAAGCATATGCATATGGAAAAGTGATACGTTCAATGATTGTTAATGGTGATCGTTTGGTTGAATCCTTTGTGAATGAAGGTGCTAAGATTGTGCTTGAAGGTGCACTTGTAGGCTCTCATTTAAATCAAAATGATGTTGCCATGACAATTGGAATTGGCAAAGCATATTGTTCAAGGGTAGGCAATGGATTTTTTCCGACAGAGTTAAAGAAAACAGATTTCTATGAAGGAAAAATGTCAGCTTATCAAGGAGAAGATGCTTTTGCCGGAGAAACTATCCGAGAGTATGGACATGAATATGGTACTACTACAGGAAGACCTCGCAGAACAGGATGGTTGGACTTGAATATTATGCGTTCTGCTATAAGGCCACTGGGTGTCACATACTGGTGTTTGAATCATCTTGATACTTTAGGTAGAGTTGGTGAAACGTTAGGGTATGTTAAAATGTGCATTATGTATAATTATCAAGGAAAGATAATTAAATATTTTCCAGACGATATGGAAGCAACACAGGAAGTACCCAAGCCTATTTACTGGACTTTGAAAGGTGGCTGGAATATAAATAGTTCTCTTAGAGAATATGACCAGTTACCTGAAAGAGCAAAAACTTTCATCAAGAAAATTGAGGATGAAACAGGGATTCCGGTGAAGTTTATTGGAGTTGGACCTGACAATGAAGATCTTATTGTTAGAGAAGACATCTAAAGTGTTTTTATTAAAAAAGTTACAAAGAAGGGGCTCATTTGCTCCTTCTTTTAGTATATAGAAACCTTAGTATGATTTACATAAATTTGACTTTTTGCAAGAAATTTGGTACAATATTAAGAGCTTTATTTTAGAAAAGAGAATTTATTATGAATAGAATATCAGATTTTTTTAAAGAAAATTTAATAAATAAATCAAGAGCAAAAAAAATTATAAGAGACTTTGAAAAAGATGAAAATGGGAATATTCTTATAAAAGATGGAACATTTGTAGTTTCTAATATAAATACTGAAAACTATAAATTTACAAATGGTTGGATTTTGATCTCACAACAAGGAATTTTTAGTAGAGATGAAATTCAAGGAACAATGGCTCTAATTAAATCATATATTCCAGACATGTGTCCAGATTTTTATTCAGAAACTGATGCAGAAATTTTAAGAGCAAATAATTTTATTATGCCTGAAATAGCGAAACAATTCGAACTTGAAACAGCAGAATACTATAATGTGATATTTGAAGATGGTGAGGAATTACATAGTAAAGAAAATCATAAAAGTTTAGTTGGTAAAAAAGAATTAAAAATAAAACCAAATCAAAGGTATTTATTGACACCTTCATTTAAGAAGAATAATGAAAAGCTGATACATTTAGCAGAAATTTTACCAAATGAATATGAATTAAATTCTGCAATGCTTTTTAGAAAAATAAAGCAATATTTAAAAAAGGAAAAAGTAGTAGAAAGCGACATAGACAATGTATTAAAAAGTTTCATAAAACAAAGTATATTCAATAAATTTATTGGTTTTTCAGATGAACATAATTATAATACCGGAATATTAATATCAACAGATGAAACAGGAAAAAGAGCAAGGCTAACTCCATGTTATGATTTAGATTTTTCAGGTGATGTTTATAATATCACAAATGATGGCATACAACCAAGAGCTTTCTTTAGAAATGATGGTAAATATGGAAGAAGACTAACAGACATATTAGAGTTATTTTATACTAGGTATGAAGAAAAATATCTGAAAGAAATAATGCCAAAAATTAATATAGAAAAAGCAATAAAAATTGGAGAAAAAAATGGAGGTTTTAAACTATCAAAAAACGCAAAAATAAGGTATTTAGAATTTTTTAAAGATAAAAAAACGGAATTAGACAAGTTTAGAGAAAAAAAATTAGCTAATAGAAAACAAAAATCTAGAAATAATACGAATAACACAAAAATAAATATATACAGATAATAGTACACGATAAAATTTGACATCAAAAGGGGGATTTATGTAAAATTCGTCGAATAATATATTATAGGGAATTTTTAAAATGGAATGGTTCCATTAAAAAAGAACCGTTCCTATTTTTATTGCATAGGAGGGAAATGGTGTGCGATATAGTGATGAAATACTTGACGAAGTTAGAAATTCAAACGATATAGTAGATGTTATTTCACAATATATAAGTTTAAAAAGAAGTGGAAGAAACTATTTTGGATTATGTCCATTTCATAATGAAAAATCGCCATCATTTTCAGTATCTCCAGATAAGCAGATTTTTCATTGTTTTGGATGTGGAGTTGGTGGCAATGTCATCAGCTTTATAAGCAAAATAGAAGGAATTGGCTTTAAAGAAGCAATTGAGGTATTAGCAGAAAGAGCAAATATAAAGCTACCTACAATAGACAACAATATAGATAGCAAAAAAGAGGAATTAAAAGCAAAAGTATATAAAGTAAATAGTTTTACAGCAGAATTTTATCATAAAAAACTATATGAACCAAGCTCAAAAATTGCTCAAGAATATGTTAAAAAAAGACAACTAAATAACGAAACTTTAAAAAGTTTCAAAATCGGCTTTTCTGGTAAATTTGACGAATTATATCAAGCACTTCACAAAGAAGGATTTAAAGATGAAGAAATATTGGAGTCAGGTTTAGTTAACAAAAACGAAAACGGAAAATATATAGACAGATATAGAAATAGATTAATGATACCAATTTTTGATGAAAGAAACAGAGTTATTGCATTTGGCGGAAGAGTATTAGACGACTCAAAGCCTAAATACATTAATTCACCAGAAAATATAGTTTATAGTAAAGGAAGGCATTTATTTGGGTTAAATGTTGCAAAAAAAGGTGAAACAAAAAGGCTTCTTATTGTAGAAGGATACATGGATGCCATATCATTACATCAAAGAGGTATAACAAATGTTGTAGCATCTTTAGGAACAGCATTAACTACGCAACAAGGATGGCTTCTTAGAAAAAATGCAGAGCAGGTAATTTTAGGATTTGATTCAGATGGCGCTGGTCAAACAGCTATAATGCGTGCGATGGAAGTTATGCAAAATATGGGTTGTGATATGAGAGTTTTACAAATGAGTGGAGCAAAAGACCCAGACGAATATGTACTAAAATACGGTTCAGCGAGATTTCAAAAATTATTAGATGAAGCAATATCATTAATAGAATTTAAGATAAAAGTTTTACAAAAAGATTTAAATCTAGAAAATGCAAGTGATAAAATCAAGTTTTTAAATGAAATAGCAAAATTAATTTCAAAAATAGATAATACAATGGAAAGAGAAATATACATAGAAAAGATTGCAAAAGGGTATAATATATCTAAAGAAGCAATTTATGCAGAAGTAAATAAACTTCAATATTCAAATAGACAGACAAGCAAAATATTAGAAAAAGAAAAAACAGCTATAAGAAGAAATATAATAAAGAATTCTAATCAAATTTCAGAAGAGGTAAGAAAAAGAGAAAATACAATAATTTGGGTATTAATAAATAGTACAGAAACATATAGAGTTATAAAAGACAATATTAAAGTAGAAGATTTTAAAGATGAAACAAATAAAAAAATTTTAAAACAGATTTATGAAGAAATAGAAAAAGGAAACTCAAATGTTATGTCAGTTTTAGACCATACAGATAATGAAGAAATACAAAATCATTTAACAGAAATAATGGCAGCGGATTATGGAATTACAGATAATAAAAAAGCAATTGAAGATTTACTAAAGAAATACGAACTTGAAAAATTAGAAAATAAAAGAAATAGCCTTTTGTTAGCATTAAATCAAGAAACTGATATAGATAAAAAGAAAAGCATAGGAAAAGAATTAAATGATATTGTTTTAATATTAAGCAAAATTAATCAAGGTGGGTATAAAAATATAGTACAACCTTAAGGAAAGGAATGTTTAAAAAATGGGAGTAAAAAAGAAAAAAGAAGAAGATAATGAAGAAATAAAAGCTAAGAAGAGTGTAAAAAAAGAGACAGAAAAAAATGAAAAAACTAAATCTGAAAAAAATAAGCCTGAAAAAACAAAAAATGAAAAGACTGAACAAAAAGCTATAAAAACAGAGAAAGTCGAAACAAAAACACAAAAAACAAATAATAAAAATGTTGAAACAGAAAATAAAACCCATGAAGATAAAAAAACAGAAAAACAAGCTCCAACTAAGGAAAATAAAGCTGTAGAA
>JAEEGJ010018924.1_pt1 | contig 15277 bp, 9 predicted proteins | sample 8958761 | NCBI WGS metagenome assembly JAEEGJ01 (sample SAMN16246546, study PRJNA631951) | gut metagenome | biome: gut microbiome; feature: rumen; material: RS-attached | host: Bos | place: Iran: Karaj | collected 2018-10 | reverse complement strand
CTCCGGCCAAGGGCTTCAAGCTCGAAGGTTCCGACAAGCCGGTGTTCGCGATTTCCGTGTCCAGCTACGACTGTACGGGTTGCGGCGTTTGTACGCAGGCCTGTATCGGTAAGGACAAGACCGACGAGACCAAGAAGGCCATCAACATGGTGCCGCAGGAACCCATCAAGGTTCAGGAAGGCAAGTGCTGGGACTTCTTCGTCGACCTCCCGGAATTCGACCGCACCAAGGTCAACAAGAACCTGGTCAAGCAGGCCATGCTCCTCGAACCGCTGTTCGAATTCTCCGGTTCCTGCGCAGGCTGCGGCGAAACCGCTTACGTGCGTCTCGTTTCTCAGCTGTTCGGTGACCGCATGGTTGTCGCCAACGCTACGGGTTGCTCCTCCATTTACGGCGGTAACCTGCCGACCACTCCGTGGGCAAAGAACAAGGAAGGCCGCGGTCCGGCTTGGGCCAACAGCCTCTTCGAAGACAACGCCGAATTCGGTCTCGGTATGCGCCTCGCTATCACGAAGCATGCCAAGCAGGCTCTCAGCCTCCTCGAAGCCGTGAACGTTCCTGCCGAACTCAAGGAAAAGCTCACGACCCAGGACCAGTCCGATGAAGCCGGCATCAAGGCCCAGCGTGAAAACGTCGCCGCCCTGAAGGCAGCCCTCGCCGGTGCAACCGACGACGCATCTGTTAGCCTCCGCGACGAATTCGCCGATTACCTCGTGAAGAAGTCCGTGTGGATCTTCGGTGGTGACGGTTGGGCATACGATATCGGTTACGGTGGTCTCGACCACGTGATGGCCACAGGCGAAAACGTGAACATCTGCGTCCTCGATACCGAAGTGTACTCCAACACCGGTGGACAGGCTTCCAAGGCCACGAACCGTGGCGCCGTTGCCCTCTTCGCTGCCGCTGGTAAGCGCGCCGGCAAGAAGGACCTCGGCCTTATCGCCATGAGCTACAAGAACGTTTACGTCGGTCGTATCGCCCTCGGCGCAAACGACGCTCAGGCCCTGAAGGTTCTCCAGGAAGCGGAAGCACACAATGGTCCGTCCCTGATCATCTGCTACTGCCCCTGCATCAACCACGGTTTCGATCTCAACAGCCAGCTTCAGCACCAGAAGATGGCCGTGGATTCCGGTTACTGGACTCTGCTCCGCTACAACCCGGCTCTCGCCGCCGAAGGAAAGGCTCCGCTTATCCTCGACTCCAAGAAGCCGACGATCCCGGTTGCAGAATACATCTACACCGAAAACCGCTACAAGCAGCTCACCCGTAACAATCCGGAAGTGGCCAAGAAGCTCGCCGACGACCTCCAGAAGGAAGTTGACGCCCGCTACGCATTCTATGACGCCATGTCCAAGGATACCGAAGGCTTGATCAGCCTGTAATCGGAATGTGTCATTCCCGGCTTGACCGGGAATCTCCCTCTCGACTAATTAAAATGAGCGACAAGAGAAATCTTGCCGCTCATTTTTTTACGTTGTCGCTCCACCACACACAAATTCACAAACTTTATATCATCATGATACATCTATAAACCCTTTATGTATCACGGGCGTATCATATAAAATTAATTTATAAAAAATTCAGATTTTATTACATATTTCTCGCCCAAATGTTGTATATTACAGGACATAAAACCAAAACAAAGGAGGAACTATGCGTAAGCATGTGGTTTTGGGAATGGTTGCATTGGGTGCAGCAACAGCCACATTGGCTTCAGAATTGACACCTTACGATTTAATTCGACCTGTCTATCCGCTAAATTGGGATACTACGGCGTTTGACAAGTTCGATACAACAGTTACAAAAAGAACGGGCATGTTGCCCTTGGCAAAAAAGCCTGATTCATTCAAGGCAAACGGTTTTATTCCGGATACATTGGACCAGGCTTACCTTGATGCGATAAATTCGCATATATCCCCCATCCGAGTAAACCAGGCGGGGTACCTGACCTCGGACAAAGAACGTCAGTTTTACTACATCGGTATAGCCACGACATTTGAAGTTGTCGATGCAGACGGCAAATCGCTCTCTCCCGCTGTCACAGGCGATTTCACGATGAAAACAACCCAAACGTCGTCGAATTGGACGATTATTGCAAAAACCGATGCGACAGGCACCGACAATAATCGCTATAAAGTCGATTTTACAGGTCCGTCCAATATCATCAAAATTGGAAAAATTCCGCAGAGCGTGCCTACAGACAAACGTCTCCGCATCAAAATCGACAATGACGTTTCTAGCACGTTCATTGTAAGCGACAACGTTTATTCCATGGTTCGCGATGCGGCCCTCAAGTTCTACGGCATCCAGCGTAGCGGCAATTCCGAATCGTGGTTCCATGCCGCAAGCCATACAAAAGACGGCGGCGGCCCCGTTGTCACCGACGCGAAAGCGGAACTCGGCACTTTCGACGAATCCTTGGCGGGAACGCTGCAAGGCGGTTATTACGACTGCGGCGACCATCTCAAGGAATCGATGACGCAAATGCACGCCTTTATGATATCATCACTCATGGCGGCAACAAACGCCGACAAGGACAAAGACCATTACGCATTTAACCAAGGCGAAGCTGTCAACACCGACGGCATTCCGGACATGCTCCGCGAAGCAAGGCATGGTGCAGAATTCGTCCTGCGGGCCTACAACAGGGCCAAGGGCGTCATCGACGACATGGCGCTTTCCGTAGGCGAATTCGGTTCCGATCACAGTTGGTGGAATCGCCCCGAAAATCAGGACGCTCTCCCGACAGACACATCACTGGCAGGAACAGGCCGCGGAGGTCCCGCAGCAAGAACGGTTCGCTTGGGCGAAATCGGCTCGAACGTCGGCGGTGAAACCGCAGCAGGCCTCGCCCTCGTAGGCAAATTGTACGCCAATTACGACAAAGCGTTTGCAGACAGTTGCTTGAAAGTCGCCGAAGAAATGTACGATTTTGCCAAAGCCCTCGCCCAAGGCAAAGATTCCTACGGCAACGGCAAACCGTTCAAGAACAACAAGCTTGCGGCAGGTTGGTCCACTCCGGCTTACAACGGCAACAACGAATTCTACGACGAAATGGCCCTGGCATCTGTGGCGCTTCTCTATGCGACAGGTAAAAAGGAATACGCCAAAGATGCATTCGGCGCAGAAAAGCTGATACCGGAGCAAAACTCCATTAGCAATGCCGCAGGCAGTTTTGAAGGCGGCTGGTTCGCGACTCCCGACAAAGGATTCTTGAAGAACCCGAAAAATACAAGCTGGGCAAATTCCTACGCCTTTGCGACATATGCCTTGTACAAGCTTATCCTTGCCGACAAAACAACTGCGACAACAACATACGGCCTTAGTGAAACGGAATGGCTCAACGCCATCGAAGACTGCATCGCCTCCATGATATACAACCTTGGCGATGTATCCTTGGGCAACGGAGCAAAAACCATAGAACTCCCGAGCGGCGGAATCGGTTGGAAATCCACTTCCGTCAAATACGACGCTACTTGGTATATCATGCAGACAGACCAAGCTTGGCAATTCAATTCTTACCAAGCTGGCAATATTTTCGAAGTCCTCGCCTACGCCGATGTGGCCGCAGATATCGCAGCAAAAGGGATTACGCTCCCGAACATGGCCTCCCCGAACTGGAAAGCCGACGAAATGAAACAACTCGGCATCAACCAGCTCAACTACCTGCTCGGCATGAACCCCTGGGACATTTCTTTTGTCTATGGCATCGGCGACAAGAACGACGCCCACCCGCACCATCGCGCAGCCAATCCCGAAGGGCGCAATGCGGATCCGGCATACAAATACCGCGTCCCGGTTGGAGCTTTGTTCGGCGGAATCGCTCCGGGCACAGAGAACGCACTTGTTCCAGAGAATAATTCCAGCGTAGATGATTACCACGTGTCCGAAGCATGCCTAGACGGTTCTGCAATTTTGATGGCAGCAACAACCATCGTATCGAATTCCAACGGAGAAAGCTCGACACAGGCGTTGCCACAAAAGAAAAAAGCAGGCGTATGGAACAAGGCGACAATCGCCCTTGAAAGTTCAGCACTCCAGATTCACGCTCCCGGCAACGGCAACAAGACAATCCAGGTTTTCGACTTGCTCGGGAACACCGTCTATAAAGCGAACTTCTACGGCGATAACCTGAACGTACCGCTGAATGAAATGCGCCACAAGGGAGCCTTGCAGGTCCGCGTGACTAATGGCGGCAAAATTGCTGCACAGAAGGCCATTCGCGTGAAATAACTTTTAAAAATCTCATCCTAAAACCCATATCCTTAAGCCGTCCTGTCTACCGACAGTACGGCTTTTTACCTATCCGTCTCGCAGTTCCCTATACAGCAATATGGCGCAAAAGCGACGAATTCGCTCATTTCAACATTCTTTCATACGCCGCACGAAGCGACTCCTTGCCCCTGGCGAGAATATTGTATGTCTGCTTGATGTTCTTTTTAATGACCCGGCTAATCTGTTCGGGCTTCATGTTTTCGAAATACAAAAGGAACAGCGCCTGTCTATAATCTGAACAGATCATCTTCATTGCTCGATACAGTTGCGCATCCCTTTCATTTTTGAGGAGTTCTGCAACAGGGTGAAAACTGGGATCCGCCTCGACTTTACTCAAAAAATCTTTTTCTGGAGACACAAAACAAATTCGGTGTTTTCTCAAGTAGAGCATCGCCTGATTTTTTGCTATAGAAAAAAGCCACGTCTTAAACGAAGCGTCATCCATATTTTTGTAGCACGCCGAGCCAGATACAAGAATTGCAAATGTATCCATCATCAGTTCTTCGGCGACTTCGGCATTTTGAACAAAACCAAAAAGAAATAATATCAAGCCATCCCTAAATTTATTGAAAAGCACCTCAAGAGCATCTTGGTCATTTTCAACCAAAAAGCGAATATACAATATTCCATCATTATCGGGCATACCCCGGATCTCCCATCAAGATTACTTTCCACGCTTTAATGTAAACATTCAATTATAAAACTTCAGAGGCTAATTGCCGTTTATCGACAATTCTCCAAGTTTTAAGTTATATATAATCATATTATAATAAAATTTTCGAACAATCTAATAAATTTTTATTTTACACAAAATCAAAGAGTAAAAAATCTTTAATCCGTTATTAATTAAGGGGATTTGTATATTTTTTTCGTTTTTGAAAGTAAAACTTTTGAGAGCTTTTCTTTTTATTTACAATAAGACATTGAGTAAAATGAGACTTTTTATGCATTAACATATAAATACATAAAAAGAATAAATACGTTAAGGAGGATAACATGAAATACACGACAGAGAGTGCTCTAAAGGAAATAAAACGACGAGCAAACTTGATCCGGCAAAAACATGAAAGACGGATTACAAGCATTTTATTAAACCTTTTTCAGTATAAAGATTTTTTACAACAAAATAAAGAGTAATATCTTGCCCTCCCGTAATTAATGAATAGAAAGACTTTAAAACCCTGGATACTATTAAAATTACAAGGAAAAAATAAAATGGCTGGTAACGCAGTTACAAGTCCCATTCCCGGCAGGTGGCTTATCAACGTCATCACTGAAAATTTTTCAGAGCCATTTAGAATAGCCTTTCTAAAACTAAACAGAGCTAACCATTCTGAATATACACCAATAGCCCAGTTGGCGACCCAAGTTGTCGCAGGTGAAAACATCGTTGCTCTCGCCGAGCAAATAATTTACCACAATCCAATCATCAAGAACTACGTTAGTATAGTCTTTTATGCAAAGCCCAACACAAAAGAGTTTGCCGATATTGAAATTCTTTCTATTACATCGCTCCCTCTTGGATGCACAATGGTGACAATTCCAGACGGTCAACGAGTATACGTCGCCGACATCATCAAGGAATACGAAAAAGCACAACAAAACAACAACCAAGTAACTTCTGACGAATGGGAAAAAGATGCTTTACTTTCTGAATGGCCAAAGGACATTGATGACGCCATAGATTTATTGAATCAGAATTACGGAATATCTTATAAAATGATAGCCTGCATTGGCAAACAAGTTGCCAAAGGTATCAATTACGCCATTCTCGCAGAACAGACAATCATATGTCGTCAGAATGCAAAGAATATCGTTCATATAACGTTCAATACTTTCGAAGGGAAAATTTCAATTTATTCCATAGAAATCATTCTCGAAGGTCATACAAAACCAATACCCGGTGGAATAACAATTGAAGCCAGCGCAAAACTTCCTAAGGAAGCACAAGAAGAATTCGACTCCGTCATGAAGCACTTTGGAGGCATGGTTGTCAAGCCATTCGCTTACCTCGGATTTCAAGTTGTAAACGGAACCAACCGTTTCCTTGTAGCCGAAGTAACACCGAAATGCATGTGGGCAAAGAAACGAATTTCGCTTACCACCATTAACGCAATGCACAAGACAATCAAATTCGTTGACATCCATTAAAAGTGACAAGGAAAAGCCATTTAACAACACCTCTATAACAAACGTCCAATTTTGGGCGTTTTTTTTATATCAAATTTTCTATTTTCATTTCATGATTACCTCGATTATCCTTACCATCCTTTTTATTCTTGGAGATGCAGGCGTGCTGTTCATGAGTCAAGCGAGTTTTGGGAAGATCCCACAGGGCAAGCGCCTGGAACGCGTCAAGCAGTCGCCGCATTACGACATTAAGAAAAAGCAGTTCGTGAACGAAGAAGAAACGGAATTCATGACGGGCAACAAGAGTACGCTCACCGTTTGGCGCGAATTCATGTTCAACAAGAAAAAGAACACCGTCCCGGACACCGCCATTCACGCTATCAAGACGGATGTCAAATCGCTCCCTGCGGACAAGGATTGGATTGTTTGGTTCGGGCATTCCTCTTACCTGTTGAACTTGTCCGGGAAAAAGATTCTCGTGGATCCGGTGTTTTACAAGGGCTCGCCTGTTGGTTTTGCAAACAAGATGTTCAAGGGTACGGACATTTACAAGCCAGTCGACATGCCGGACATCGACTACCTAGTCATCACCCACGACCATTGGGACCATCTGGATTACGAGGTCGTCACGGAAATGGAGCCACGTGTCAAAAAGGTAATTACTGCACTTGGCGTGGGTTCGCATCTGGAATACTGGCACTACCCCGTCGAAAAACTCCTGGAGATGGACTGGTGGGATTCCACGCAACTGGAAAGCGGTTTCAAGGTCACGGCAACTCCGGCAAGGCATTTTTCGGGTCGCGATTTGCACAAGAACAAGACGCTATGGGCTTCGTTCGTGCTTGAAACGCCCAAAAGAACTATATGGATTGGCGGCGACAGCGGGTACGGCAAGCATTTCGCAAAAATCGGGCAAAAATTCCCGAACATCGACTTGGGGATTCTCGAAAACGGGCAGTACAATCCTGACTGGGCGCAGGTCCACACGATGCCGCAATATTTGGGCCAGGAGATGAAAGACCTGGGAGCCGCCCGCTATATCACGGTTCACCATTCCAAGTTCTGCCTGAGCAAGCATCCGTATTACGAGCCGCTCGAAAACGCAAAAAAAGCCGCCAAGGAATCTGGCAAGCCATTGTTCATGCCGCTTATCGGCGAAGTGGTCTATCTGGAATAATTACATCCAGCTTAAACAATTATTACTACGTAACAAATAATTTATACAACAACATCCTCCACTCGGGGGATGTTTTAATTACATTTAATTCATACTGATTCTAGACAACTTGGAAAAAGTTTGGTTGTATAGGATAATTTAACACAAGGAGAAATTAATGAAACTTGCTATTGCAATCTCGGGCGGTGGCGCCCTCGGTATTGGTCCCCTTCAGTTCATGCGTCGTCTCGAAGCCGATCTCGGCATGAGTCTCGCCGATGCAGGATTCGCATTTGCCGGTACGTCAACGGGTTCTATCGTGGCGGCAGGCCTTTGCTCGGGCATGTCTGCAGCCCAGCTCTACGACCTTTACAGGAACAACTTAAAAGCCATTTTCACCAAGGTCAGCGCAGCAAGGATTCTCACCAAGAACTATTATCGCTACGATAACGCGAATCTCAAGAAGCTCCTGCAGCAGAATTTCCGCTACAAGATGTACGAATTCAAGAAGCCGATTTACATCCCGGCAACGTTCATGAACGGCGAGAGCGTCGAAAAGGTCTGGGACCGCGGCGATGGCATGACGGACCAGTGGTTTGCAGTGCTTTCGAGCTGCTCCGCTCCCACGTATTTCGAGCCCGTGAACCGCACAAAAGACGGCAAAAAAGAAATTTATTGCGACGGTGGTATGTGGTCGAACGATCCTATCATGGTTCTGGAATCCGGCTTGAACAAAGTCCCGGAATTCAAGGGCAATTACAAGATTCTCTCTTTCAACACGGGAATGCGGCACCCCAACAAGGCTCCTGATGACATGAGCATCATCGGCTGGGGCAAATACATCCTTGAAGAATGGGTCGCACGCACAGGACGGTCCGGATTCTTCCAGGCACAAGCGAACATCGGCAAAGAAAACGTTTATCGTGTCGTTCCCGAAGTCGACAAGAAGTACGCCATGGACGACCTCACGATTATCGATACGATTTCGAACATTTGGGACAAGCTCTACAACGAAATCGGCGCAGAGGTTCTGGCATTCGTAAGATCGACGATGTCCGATGCAACAACGACAGCTAAGGCAGCAACAAAGGTCGCTGCCAACACAGCAACCACAACGGCGGTAAAAGCAGCAGCTAAGAAGGTTAAGAAAGCGGACACCAAAAAGGGAACCAAGAAAGCAGCGAAGGCGACAAACAAGACCGTTAAAAAGGCCGCCAAGAAGCCTGCAAAAAAATCAAAGAAGCATAAATAAAGTCATTACAAAAAAGCAATAAAGCAAAAACGCGCAGCAATTTGCTACGCGTTTTTTTGAACTTTTCACCCAACCGGAGCCGGTTTAAAGAGCGTTAGCTCAAGTCCTTGATGACCATGATACCGCTACGTTCAATCTTCGGATACTGGCGCATGCCTTCCCCGCCCTTGCCTTTGTCAAGGATTTCGAGCAAGGTGCCGCTAGTCGAATAGAGATGCAACTCCCACGGACCGTTCGGAGCGTTGAAGTAGCCGGAATTCTTTTGCACGTTGCGTTGGAACGTCCTATTGAGGCGATCGGCAACACTACGGGCATGCACTAGCGACACTTCCGCAAGGTTCCATGATATCGGCACGCCGCCCATATCGAAAATAAGAACGGCATCGAGGTCGGTATCCTCTTTCATCGTGAATTTCCAACTGAAGTTCTGCCAGCTCGTGCTCAAGTCCAAAATACGACCGTTTGCATACGGCGTATAAGTTTCGCAATCCTTCTTGATGTTCACGTTGAGCGTGCGCGGCTTGTCGGCCTTGGCACGCATGCTAAACACGTAGGTCACGCCCTTGTGGAGCGCGAAGTGCTGCTTGAACTGAAGATTCCAGGAATCCTTGCCACACTTCTTTATATCAAAGTGGACAACGCCATCTTTCACGGAGACATCACCCTTGCCGCCCCAGAAGTCGGTTGTCCAACCACTGAGCGGGTCTTCAGCACTGAAATCGCCATTTTCGATGATATTCGTGCTTGTGCCCTGAGAACCCGTGGTGAAATCCTTGTTCTGGATAAAGTTCGGAATGACGCTTGTATTCTGGATGCCAAGAGGGCTATCCACAGCGACTTCCTTGCCCCAGCCAACAAGCGTATTGTAAGAACCGTGAACAGTCATGTCCATTTCAGGGCTGTCGAAGTTGCCCGGGCCCCAGCTCCAAGCGAGCCAACCGATGTTCAAACGTTCGCACTCGGACATGATAAACTTGTACGGGATTTCCCTCACGCCGCCAGCGGCCACGGGAGCGAATTCGCCAACGATAAGCGGAATCTTGCGCTTGACAGATTCTTCAAGCACACCCTTGATGCGGTCCTTGACGGTCGCGTAGCCCGTCGTAACAGGATTATGGCGTTCCGTCGGCCACCACATGTGGATCGAGAAAATCAAGTTGTGTTCCGGATCAGCCCGCAAAAGTCTCGGCCCGACTTTCAGAATGTTCTTTTCGTTCTGTCCCCATTCGTCCGCGTCAATCATGATTGGCACACGCACGCCGGACGCACGAAGTTTCGTCACAATAATATTGTACGCATTGAAAAACTCATCAGTGCTTTGGGCCTTGTCGCCAGGTTCGTTACCGATGTTCAGAATCAGGTATTCCTGATGGTTGTTTATCATCTGGAGCGTTTCATCGCGAAGCCAAAAATCGAGAGCGTCGCTCAAGCGGTCCCAATTCCCCGTCGTGTCATGAATTTCAGGAATGGGAATCATTCCGTTTGCTATGCAAAGCGAGATAATATTGTCCAAGTCACTGATACGGCCACGGGTATTCCAAACAATTCGAACACAGTTTGCACCAGTCTTTGCGATTTCGGGAATAGTCTTGCCTTCACGGTCCGTCCAAATAAACATGTGGTTCAAGCCACGGAGAACAACTTTCTCGTTGTCCTTGCTATACAAAAAAGAATCTTGAACGAAAAATCCCGGTTTTACAGATGAGCCGTTCATATCTTTTACTTTCTCCATAAGTCAATTATCCATCATTAAATATACTACTAATTACTTTTTATCGCCAAAATTTTTTCGCATATATAAAAAAATCAGCAATAGACTTCGGAGATTACGAGCAAATTTTATGCCACAAAATGCACCACCCGGCTATTTTAGCCGCATTGATGCCAAAGCGTTCGCCTGGGCGACCGTCGACGGCACCGGCTGTACCGAGCCCGAACGAGCGGCATCCGCCGAACATACGCCTGAACGCCCTTGAAAATTACCGGGAAGCGAGCGTTCCGGGAGGTGTTTCCAGTAACGGACCGGCAAGCAGCGCCGCAACAAGCGCGGGTTCAGACGCTCCTTGATAGCCATCGTATCGTAATAGGACTTCCACATTCGGGTGAATTCGTCTGGCGGAGCATGCGCAGAAATGTAATTCGGGTCTGGCACTGTTACAAAATGCGTCCGGTAATTCTCGTAATAAACGCCAAAGCAGCGTTTGACATCGATAATCGCCCAAGTACCGTTCGGGTAGCGGCCACGAAAATGCCCGACAATCATTTCGAGAATGTCGTACTTCGGTTCTATTTCCGCGACGTACATGCCGTCAGGAGCTTTGTTGAACCGCACCATCCCTAGCATGTTGTCCATTTCACGGCGCACGGAACGGGCTATCGTGATAAGCGGAATCATTTCGAGACTGGACGGATTTTTGCCGTAATTCGGGTCGAGCCCGGCAAAAAGCTTGCGCAAATAAGCGAGAATGTCCATCTCGATGCCGGCGTTTTCGGAGCGGAAGCACGTTTCCAAGAGGCCGAGAACGTCCTTGCTTGCGGCGTTCACGATGGCGCGCTTAAGGCGATTTGCGGATTCTTCGGACGTTTCGACATGAAAAGGCACCGCAAAAAGGTCTGACGGAGTCTCATTTTCAGCTTCGTAAGTGCGCTCGGGAACAAATCCCGAGACGTCGAGACGCTGACGGTAAATTTCGAATACCGCACTTAAAAAGCCATCGAAAGTAGAGTCGTAATGAATCGCAAGGGACATGGGTTAGTGACGTCATCCTGAACTGCGTAAGCAGTGATATACGATACTTGGGACTTCAGTCCCTTAGTAGAGTTAGGTTCGAAGGAGCAGGATCCAGGGCGTTAGATAGCAAGGAGTGGTTTAGGTTTACTAGGAGGTTTGAGTTAAGGATGGCTGGGGTGCAGGGAGCGCAGCGGGCATGTTATCGAACAAATCCAACTGGTCGGACTTGGGTTTCCCAGTCAAAAGCAGCGGACGAATCATCTCCGGGTACAGCTTGCGCAATTCCCTCGGCACGTTGTTATCGTAAATGAAGTACTTGGCGCGCTTCAGCACCACCCCCATTTTCTTTAAATGTTCTAGCCGAATCTTCGAATAACGCCGTCCGCTCACGATAAGCTGAGCCGACCTTACGCCAATGCCCGGCACGCGCAGAATCATCTCGTAGTCGGCAGTCTGCAAATCCACCGGGAAACATTCCGGATGCCTGAGCGCCCACATCACCTTCGGGTCCAAATCCGGATCCAGAAACGGATTCTTTTCGTCCAGAATCTCATTATATTCGAACTTGTAAAAACGCATGAGCCAATCCGCCTGATACAGCCGATGTTCACGCAAAAGCGGCGGCTTCGTCGTAATCACGGGCAAGCGCTTGTCCGCATTGATGGGAACATATCCCGAAAAATAGACGCGTTTCATCTGCTGTTGCTTGTAAAATCCAGCCGAAAGCGTCAAAATCTGGAAATCAGTCTCCCCCGACGCACCGACAATCATCTGCGTGCTCTGCCCCGCCGGCAAGAACTTTGGCGAATATTTGGACTTGTCCGTCTTGTATTCCAGTTTGCGTTCGGCCAAAAAGTTCATCGGACGGTAAATGGACGCAAAATTCTTTTCGGGCGCGAGGTACTGCAACTGTCTATCGGATGGAATTTCGATGTTCACGCTGCTGCGGTCGGCGTAGAGCCCAGCCTCGAACAAGAGCCTCGAACTCGCCCCGGGAATCGCCTTCAAATGGATGTAACCGCCAAAATGATGGACCAGCCGCAATTCCTTCGCCACTTTAATCAAGAGCTCCATCGTGTTATCGGGAGAACCGATGACCGCCGAACTCAAAAAAAGCCCCTCGATGTAATTGCGACGATAAAATTCAAGCGTGAGGTTAATGAGTTCCTTGGGGGTAAACGTCGCCCGCGGGATATCGTTGCTGCGGCGGTTGACGCAATAAGCGCAATCGTACTTGCAGGCGTTACTGAACAGCACCTTCAAAAGCGAAATGCAGCGCCCGTCGGCACTCCATGTGTGGCAAATGCCAGAACTGTGCCCGCAGCCCATCCCGCCCTTGGGAGAATTGCGCTTGGAACCGCTTGACGAGCACGAAACATCGTACTTGGCAGCATCCCCCAAAATGTTCAATTTATCGCGTAAATCCATTTTTCCACTCAATTTAACGACACATCCATTTACTTGCCTTTTTGTTCACTAAATATAACAACAACTGCACAAAAAAGCAAGCATTTAAAGAATTTTTTGCGTTATCGCAAACGAGGTTGGTCGCTCCCGCATAAATTGGCTTACATTATTATACATTTGGTGTGGAAAGAAGGAATTTTATGTCTAGCAAGAAGAACCAAAATTTGATCAAGGCCATCATGCTCATCATAACCATGGTGATGATGATTGGTACGGTGGTGACCGTCAAACTTTCTTCTGTGTATGGACCTTCCGCATACCTCATTTTCGCAGGGATTTTCCTTTTCATCGTGATTGTCACCATGCACTTGTGGAGTCGGTACCGCGAAAACGAAACTTCGCAACAGATTGCAGACTTCATGAAAGAGGCGCTGACCTCTCCGATGGAAAACATGGTTGGCGATTCGGGTTACGCCGTTGCCGTCAAACCCGACGGAACAATCAATCCGAATCTCATCAGATGCATGAAAAAGCTCGATCCGACGATTTCTGCGATTACGAAATTTTTCCAGGATTTTATCCACTACGATGGAGTCGCCTCAAAATTGCGTTCCCATTTTTCGCTAGGGGCCGCCGGGAACGACACATTCCAGGAACTATCGACCGTATTCCTTTCGGATATCGCCTTCCTTTCTGCAAAGCTTGGGCACGAAGTCAGCTTCGATTCCTTTGAATCATGCGGTTTCGTAACATTGCTTTTGCGGTTGCGTACAAACGCTCCGGAAGCAACGGATTGGAACCGCCTCGTCTATCAGGCGTTTGTCGATAGAGTCATCGACATGAACGCTTTGCTCTCCAACTTGGAGAAGAACCACGCGCAGGTCGAACCTTCGGGAGAAATTTTCCTGTTCGCTTCGATTTTTGCAGAATTTTCGCCGGACGCCGTCAAGAAATACATGCGCTTGATGTACGACTATTCCGCAGCTCTTGCCAACATAGACCGTAAACTGGTTCCACAAGAAGTGCAGTGGTTACAACATCTGGAACGATTCATCGGAAACTACCGTTCGTTTATCCGTACCAACGGCACAATAAAATGTTCAGCACGCCCCGTAGGCTACAGAGACGCCATCAGGGACACCGCCGCATGGAACGTCGCCGCAGAAAAGCCGAAAAATTCAAACGGTGAAGACGCGATAAGAAAGCTGAACGACCTTATCGGACTTGAATCGGTAAAACGCGAAGTCATCACGTTCCGCAACTTTATCAAGATTCAGAAAGAGCGCAAGAAAAAAGGGCTGTCCGTCCCTCCGACCTCTTGCCACTTGGTATTCTCAGGGAATCCAGGAACTGGCAAAACGACCATTGCGCGAATCATGGCAGAAATTTTCAGGGATTTGGGAGTTGTCTCCAAAGGGCACCTGATAGAAGCGACTCGTGCCGATTTGGTCGCCGGATACATGGGACAAACGGCCATCAAAACAAACAAAGTAATAGACAGTGCGTTAGATGGAGTCCTGTTCATTGACGAAGCCTACACACTCTCCAGAAACTCCGAAGGCGATTACGGTCAAGAAGCCATCGACACGCTCCTCAAGCGCATGGAAGACGACCGCGATAGACTTGTCGTCATCATCGCCGGCTATACGAACGAAATCAGGAATTTCGTAAATTCCAATCCAGGGCTTTCTTCGAGATTCAACAGGTACATCGACTTCCCCGATTACACCGAAGAGGAACTTGCAGAAATTTTCAAGTCGCTTTTGTCAAAATACGACTACGTCATGAATTACGATGCGGAAGTCGCCATGAAAAAGCGCATTGCGGCAGCCGTGCGTGAAAAAGACGACCATTTCGGCAATGGACGCTACGTCCGCAACTTGTTCGAAAAAGTAATAGAAAAGCAAGCAAACCGCCTTGCCATTAAACCGAGTCTTGTCAAGGGAGACATCAGCAAGATTCTCTCGTCGGATTTTGAATAAAAATTTCAAAGTCTGTAAATAAAACTCAATAATTACATTTTCTGTAAATCTTTCATTTAGAAGTTACGCAAATACTACATTGCGCTGAAACCCTTGTAAAATAAGGGTTTGCGAGCGTTTTACGTATCAAAAAAAAATTTTGGCACGGTTTTTGCAATACGATGAGCGAACAAGAAAAAGGAACCTCAAAATAAAGGATACCAAAATGAAGCTCGTCACAGCTTACATACAACCAGAAAGACTCAATAACGTAAAGCAATCGCTATATGAGAGAAAAATATTCAAGATGTCCGTCACGAACGTTTTAGGCTGCGGCCAGCAAAAAGGCTACAATCAACGTTTCC
>JAEEGJ010018916.1_pt1 | contig 15281 bp, 12 predicted proteins | sample 8958761 | NCBI WGS metagenome assembly JAEEGJ01 (sample SAMN16246546, study PRJNA631951) | gut metagenome | biome: gut microbiome; feature: rumen; material: RS-attached | host: Bos | place: Iran: Karaj | collected 2018-10 | reverse complement strand
GAGAGGTAACGATAGAGCGTACACCTCCAGGATTAGCAGGCATCTTACCAAGTTCTTTGCGTGAGCGGAGAACATAGTCCATAAGAAGGGCACCCATCTGGTTTCCGCTGAGAAGAACGAAGTTTCCGTCCTTGTCCGGGAAAGCAGTACCAAAGCGGTCTGCATCAGGGTCTGTAGCCATTACACCGTCTGCCTTTTCTTTCTTTGCAAGTTCAACAGCAAGAGTAAGAGCTGGCTTTTCTTCTGGGTTTGGCTTTTCTACAGTAGGGAAGTTTCCATCCGGCTTTCTCTGTTCTGGAACAGTAATGATGTTCAAGCCGAGGTCACCGAGAACCTTTTCAACATGCATAGCACCAGTTCCGTGGAGTGGTGTGTATACAATGCGAACATCCTTTGCCTTTTCCTTAATGAGGTCTGGGCGGAAGAGCTGTGCCTTACACATAGCCCAGAACTGTTCGTCGATTTCTTTATCAATCATTACAAGCTTACCAGCTTTGATAGCCTCGTCCTTAGACATAGACTTTACTTCTGTAACCTTGTTTACTTCTTCAATAATTCCAACATCATGTGGCTCGATTACCTGAGCACCGTCGTCCCAGTATGCTTTGTAACCGTTATACATTCTTGGGTTGTGAGATGCTGTAACAACTACACCAGTCTGTGCACCAAGCTTGCGGATTGCAAATGAAAGTTCTGGAGTTGGGCGGAGACCACTGAAAAGGTATGCCTTAATTCCGTTAGCAGCAAAAATGAGTGCTGTAGCTTCAGCAAATACATCTGAGTTCAATCGGCTGTCGTAAGCAACAACTGCGCTCAATGTGCCGTCTTTTGCCTTTTCTGGGAATGCCTTAAGAACATAGTTAGCAAGTCCCTGTGTAGCCATGTTGATTTCGAGGGTGTTCATACGGTTTGTACCACCACCCATAATTCCGCGGAGTCCACCAGTACCAAACTCAAGTGTCTGATAGAAGCGGTCTTCAAGTTCCTTATAATCTTCTTTTGCGATAAGCTCTTCAACTTCCTTGCGGAATCTTTCATCTTTTTCAGCGGCGATATAATCTTTTGCACGCTTCAAGATTTCTTCTTTTTCCATTATGTTACTCCTGTATAACTACATTATACTGATTTATAAATATTAGTGGTAGACCTAAAAATTGCTTTTGCAACTTATTTGTCTGCTTTCTTAATAAGATCTGTTTCCCACTCGAGCAGTGCCTTTTCCATATCGGCATTATCGCCTTTAACATCACACATAATGCGGAAAACAGGTTCTGTACCACTGCCTCTCATCCAAATGAAAGCAACAGGCTTTTTGTCCTTATCCTTAAAGAGAACTTTGAGCCCGCCTTTTCCAGATTTAGAAAAATCCTTTACATCACATGTTTCTTTTGTACCGTTAGTGATTACTGCTTCCCAAGATTCAATACCATATTTCTTTTTAAGGTCAGCAGATTTTTTCTTCCAGTCTGCTTCAAAGGCTTTCTGGAATGCTGCTTTAAGTTTTGAATGGTCTGTAGTCTTTACCTTGAGAACAGCTCTTGGTTCTGAAACTCCGGTTGTTGTATATTTTGGAAGAGAATCAATTATATCTGTAAGTGTGAAATCTTCCTTATATTTCCAGCCTGACTTATTGCACCATAGCTGGTAAATACCGCCATCTCTCATCATAAGAAGTTTGAGAAGGGCAAAAATAGTATTAAGAGGATCTCGAACAGCTGCAGGGTAGGTAATCGTTCCACCGTTTGAGCCTTCACCAAGAATTCGGACTGTATATCCTTCTGAACGTTTTTCACGCGCAAGATTTACAACGTTTGCTTCACCAACTTCTGCACGGAAGACTTCTGCTCCAAGTGCTTTAGCAATTTCTTCAATACGCATAGAAGTAGGGCAGTTTACTGCAACAGCTGGCTTAAAGTCTTTTTCGTCTGAGTGCTGCCAGATTGAATAAGTAAGTTCAGCAAGTACCGAAAGACTGAAAACTTCCTGGGCTTTCAGAATAACAGCTTTACCGGCTTTTTCATCCCAGTAAACAATATTTCCGCGGTCACCATCACAGTCCGGCATATAGCCGAGAACAACTTCGTTATAACCTTCCTTATGAAGGCGTTCCATTTCTGCTGCTACATGAACAAGATTTTCTGCTTCTGGAATTATTTCATGAGCAATTTCAAAATCATTGATTGAATAGAAATTGATTTTTCTTTCTTTGAAATAATCGCGGTCAATGCTCTGATAGCGTGAACTTCCATTAAAGTCACAGACAACACCAATCGGATTCTTTGTTATATATGCGTCCAGCATGCTGAAGAAATCAGTCTGATATTCTTTATCGTCTGTTCCGGTAATTGTTTCGTTGATAAAGTTTTTATATGCAGAAAGAGCATTATGCTTTGAACTGTCTTTTACATCGTAAACGGACTTAAGTTCCGAAGTTGTGCAGGAATAAGCTTTCTTTACAGCTTCTTCAACACCTTTGTCATCCTTAAGGCGTTTAAGAAAATCTTCAACAAGCTTAGCATTTTCAGCAGCACAAAGAACTCCGCCATCGTTAGTACCGAATTTAATTCCATTGTGCCCCACAGGATTATGACTGGCAGAAATGTAAATAAATCCATCAAGCTTTTTGGCATAAGCCATAATTTCTGGTGCGGATGTTACTGCTGAATACTGGATTATTGTGCCCTTTTTTATAAGAGCATGAATCATCGCATCTGCAAGTGCCGGGCCTGTAGGTCTTGCATCAATTCCCAGGGCAATTACTGGTGAACTCTGGCCTGTCAATTTGCTGATATAATCAAAAAAAACATCTGCCGCAATAACGGCAATGCTTCTGTCAGTTTCTGTAATTTCAGGACTTTTGTCCTGCTCGTCTCCGGATGCTGCAAATACCTTACGCCAGCCGGATGCTGACAAAATCATGTTATGTTCCAAGTTTATTCTCCCATTAAACTTTGATTTTAATATTTTAACACGGAACTGTTGATTTTACAATTTTTTTATATTTCTGCTGAATCAGCTATTTAATAAGGATATTATAATTTAACTGTTTTACATTTCCTAACATATCTGAAATTGTAAGACCAAGTGTTGCACGGCCAGGTGTAAACATAGCTTCTCCTAAAAGCTGGAGGTCATCATTTGGGAAAATATCAGCTGCTGTATATTTCTTTTTACCAATAATACAAAGCTTGTTATTTTCCTGTGTGATCATATCATATGAAAGCTGGTCAACAATAATTCCATTTATAGAAACAGAAGTTTTATAAGGTGTAGCAATAGGATTTCTCTTAAAGTAAACTTTATAGAGTCCTGAATAGTAGGTTTTATAAGTGTTTATATCATAATAATCATTATTTTTGCTGACGATTATAATTCCTGAAAGTGTAAGTGGAATTTCTTCCTCTGCACGAGGCATAAGAACTACAGGATTTATTGCAGCCTTGTTTTTTGAATCAATAATTTTGAATTCAAGATTTCCGTTGTTTTCCTGATAACCGGAATTTCCGCTTGAAGCAATAATCGCTCCGCTGTCTATTGAGTGTTCTTTCTCATTGTTTAATGTAAGGGTATCTGCATCAAGATTTCCATATACAGAAATTAAATCATCATTATGAGCAAGAATAACTGCAGTTCCCAAAGTAGATGGAAAGAAATCACAGTCATCAGAATTCTCTGTAATAATTGCTGTAATATAGCCGTCTTCTGCAGCCTTTACTTCATCAGGTTCTGAAAAAACAACTGATGTACTTAAAATACCGCCTCGATTCTGACCAAAATATGAATTAAAAGAGTTCTTTGTTACTTCTGACTGAGGCCAGTCAAAACAGAAAGCAGAAGCACAAATCAAAAAGCAGGTTGTAATCAAAAGTGTTTTTTTCATATTTAATCTCCGACTATTCTCTGGAAATTGAAATCTTTGAAATAGAATTATCTTTTCCAAGATATATACTGTTATCAGCTGCATGGATAAAAGCAGAATCTGCTGTAAAAGAAAAAGATCCTTCCAGAGTATCTGTGTTATCAATTATTGAAACAGTGTAAGTATTCTTTTCTTTACCCATGAGGATTGTAAGATCATCGGTTTCTTCAATTGAAAGAAGTTTATCTTTCAGTTCAAGAGTTCTCTCATCTTTAGTTTCAAGATTATAGATTCCAAGTCCTTTATAAAAATTAAAGAAAACTCGTTTTCCATCTTTGCTGAAATGAACGATAGTACGATATGGAGAATCCTGATCAAAGAATCTGTGATAAATTATTTTCTGCTGATTTTCTTCACGATGAGAAAGAACAAAGCGCTGCTGATTATGTCCCGAAATTGAAGCAATGTACTGTCCATCTTCAGAAATATCAATTCCAAGAATTACCGGATAATCACTGCCACCAGGTGCAAAATCAATTTCTGTTGCACCGTTTTCGTTATTCAAAACTTTAATTGTGCCGTTTGACAAACCAACTGCTGTGTATTTTGATTTTGCAACAAAAGCTGTAATAGGGAAGGTTCCTTCAAAAGTCCATAAAACTTTTCCTGTATCAGAACATTTTGAGAATGAACAGCCGCCTGGTAAAAATACATAAATAAGGTCGTTGCAAAAATATGGGAATCCGCTTGCTTCAATTACACCAGCCTTTGTTCCGTCAGAATTGAAGAATTCTGTATTTTTTGCTTCTGAGTTATAGGTTGCATAGTATGAATTTGAAATGGAAACTTTAGCTGGAAAAGTCTTATATAAAGAAATATTTCCATCTGCATCAAAATAACCTAAGGTCTGGCCCAGATGAAAATACGACTGAGGTTTATTGTCTGATTCAACAATAACCGGATTCGCGGTACTGATTTTCCATACCGGTGTAAAACTATATTCTTTATTTAGTGGTTTTGCTGCAAGAATTATATAAATAATGGAAATGAAAAGAATTAGAAAAAGTGCAAGTCCAATATGTTTTTTAGCTTTCATAATTGTATGATATAGCATATACGTTTTAATTTCAATGAATAATCGGACCGTTAATCTTGACAAAATACCGTAAAGTATGCAAAATATTCTAAAGATTTCAAGCGAAAGCATTAAAAAATGTTTAAAATGAGGTAAACAAATGGAAGACGATATCCTGACTATCGAAGAAGTAGCAAAATACCTTCGTGTATCAGACAGAACAGTTTATGATTGGGCTCAGAAGGGCGAAATTCCTGCCGGAAAAATCGGTACTGTATGGCGTTTTAAGAAATCAGAAGTAGAAAACTGGGTAAATGCCCGCCTTTCTTCAGATTCTACAAAGCAGGCTGAACAGACTGTTCAGGTAAGAAATATACTTTCGCCAGATAGAATTGTATTTATCAGCCAGACTTCAAAACATGATGCTCTTGTTGAGCTTTCAGATGTTCTTGCTACTGCACCTCAGGTAAAGGATGGCACTGAACTTACACAGGAAATCCTTAAGCGCGAAGAACTTATGTCTACAGCTATTGGTCGTGGAATTGCAATTCCTCATGTTCGTCTTTCTTCAGTAACTGACCTTGTTATGGCTGTTGGTGTTTGCCGTAAGCCAATTGCAGATTTCCAGACAATTGATGATCAGCCTGTAAATCTTCTTTTCATGATTGCTGCAGCTTACAATCAGCATTCATATTACCTTAAGACAATTTCCCACTTCAGTGCAAAGTTCAAAGACAAGGATTTGCGTGATGCAATGCTTTCAGCTTTGAATGAAAAAGAAGTTTACGACCTTCTTATGAAGGCTTAATTATTCTCTAAAGCTGACCGAAATCCACTTAGTCCGGTCAGCGTGATTCTGCGCAATCATTCCCCAGGTAATCTTAGCGGTTGTTTCACCAAAAAGATATTCTCTTCCATCTTCCATAGTGAATGTTTGACCTGGGGCTGGAATATCAGTTACAACCATTGCATGTGAATACTCTCTGGAAATTACGATCGCTGTATCAATTCCTGTATAATTCAACAAAACACTTACCAGCATACTTCTGCTGTCACAATCACTGCCTTTTCCGCAAATACTTGCAGGTAAACTTGTAAAATCAGATTCATTTTTAGAGGCAGCTCTCTGATAGCTGAAAGTCTGTACCCAGCTTAAAAGAGCCTGTGCATATTTTATATCAGCATCCTGTGGTTTAGATTTTTTTAATTCAGGATAGAGCGTATTATAAATATCACCGGCAGTCTGCTGAAGACGTCCGGCATTATCACGGTAAATCATTCTGTAATAACGCTGCCAGGCTTCTTTCCACATTTTATGATTTGCATAAAGTGTAAGTACTGCATATTCAAGGTCAATTACGAATTTTGCTGCTACTTCGTCGCTCTTATCCAGACTGGTTTTAATCTGCTGACCGCCTATATTTACAGAGAATGCTTTTCTTCCTTCCGGCGGAAAGGCATAGCTTGTAATGATTCCTGGTGTATTTAAGAATTCAGAATCTATACAAAGTGAATTTATTGTAGAAATAATAAACTGTTCACAGGCTTTTTGATTTGCTGGTGCATAACAGAGTAAAAGAACATAATAATTCTGAATTTTAAGAGGTGCCGTAACTGCCCATCCAAAGTAATTGTCATCCAGAGTCATTGTAAAAGTACTGATTCCGCAAGGTGTACCATTCCAATGGAAAGAATCAGTATCGCCTTTAGCATTAAGTTTTGTAAGATTAGTTTTAAGAACTTCTGTAGCGTTTTTTGAGTCTTCTTTTGTTATTTTCATCACAAGGGTAACCGGAATATTTGGATGTGAAAAAAAATAAGACATGCCATCTTCTGTATAATCTGCTATTTCAAAACCTTCTGGAATATCTAAAGAAAAGCCAAAATCTCTATCTGTTATTTTCTCTGCATAAACGTTTGAAAAAGAAAAAATGAAAAGGATAAATAATAAGCCTGTACGTAAAAAACTTACTTTTGAATATTGCTTGAATAACAGAAATCTTGTCATTTTGTAAAGCCTCCGTTATGATTATCGGATGAATATGATTCCTATTATATACGAGAATGATGAAATAATAATCATAAATAAACCATCGGGACTTGCCGTACAGGGGGGACAGGGAGTTGTCCATTCTGTAGACCGCGATTTTGCAGAACAGGTTGGTTATAAAATCTATCTGGTTCATCGTCTGGATAAAGATACAAGCGGGCTTATGGTTGTTGCAAAAAATCCTGTTGCAGCTGGTAAATGGACTAAGCTAATTGGTTCAAAGATTGTTAAAAAAGAGTATCTTGCCTTATGTGCTGGAAAAATGCCTTCTAAATCAGGTGTAATAAATGAAGAAATAGTTCAGCATGGAGATTCAAAAACTGCTGTAACAAAATATAAGGTTGAAAAAGAAACTGATATTGAACAGACAGGACCTGATAATCAGCCTGTTTCAATTCATTTGAGTCTTATCCGTCTTATGCTTGAAACCGGTCGTATGCATCAAATTCGCATTCATCTTTCCAAAAATGGATGTCCTATTGCGGGTGATGATCAGCATGGAAACTTTAAATTGAATAAACAGATTAAAAAGCTTGCCGGAATTAAGCGACTTCAGCTTTCTGCAGTTCGGCTTACAATTCCTCTGGAAGGAAAAAACAAAACTTTTGAAGTTTCAGCTCCTTTTGATTTCAAGTTTGAAGAATAGTCTACTACCAAATCTGTCGTAGTCGTGCTATAATATTATAGAAAATAAGTAGATAAAAACCTCATAAAAAGGTAGAATAATAATATGTTTGATGTGAAAGATACAGATTTCTTCGATATGGAAGAAGAAGCTTTTGATACAATTGTAGAAAATGATATCGCTTTTACCGGCAAAATAAAAATGAAAAAAGCATTTATGATTCGCGGCAAGGTTAATGGAACTATTGATTCAACAAGTGATCTTGTTATTGATTCTGATGCTGTCGTTAATGCTGATATTACTGCTGAACGTGTTCTAATTCGCGGAAAAGTAAAGGGTAATGTAATAGGAAATAAATTGATTTTTATTACTGCTTCTGGTTCTCTTGATGGAGACATTACAACTGCAAAGGTTGTGCTTGAACCTGGCTGTATATTTACTGGAAAATGTTCAATGGTGAGAAGTGAAAATGAAAAATAAGCTAATTATTTGTATCGTTTTTTTGATGACTTTTACATCTCTGTTTGCTCAGACTACTACAGCAAAACAGGATGCACTTGTTTTGTACCATAATGGAAAATATCGTGAAGCTGTTCAGGTTTGTGAAGAAGAGCTTCAGTCAAATCCAAACCGTGTTGAATCTTATGTTGTAATGTGCTGGGCGCTTGTAAAGAATAAGCAGTATGCTGAAGCAGAAGAGCGTGCAACAGAAGGTCTTGTAATCAGTCCTTATGATTTACGACTTATTGAAGTTCTCGGTGAAGCAAAATATTATCTTGGAAAAAATACTGGAGCAATGGAACAGTTTAGAAAATACGTTGCCAGTGCACCAGAAAGCGGTTCTCGTGTAGGACTTGCTTATTATTATATGGGTGAAATTTTTATTCGACAGGCCCGCTATCAGCATGCAGATATAGCACTTTCTTCTGCAGTTAAAAAAGAACCATTGCTTGATACATGGTGGGTAAGACTTGGTTATGCCCGTGAAATGGCTGGAAATTATTACGAAGCAGTAACTGCTTATGATGAAGCTTTAAGACTCAATTCTTCTTCTGTAGATGCATCTCGTGGTAGAGAACGTGTAAACGCAAAGCTTCAGTAAATTAGCAGTAAATAATAAGATTGTGAGTGAAATTAGAATAGAAACACTGGGCTGCAGGCTTAATCAGATTGAAAGTGAAGCCACAGCCCAATTTTTTACAGATGCAGGTTTTTCTGTTTCAATGGAAGGGCTGACTTCTTCTTCAGATACAGATGAAACTACCTTACTTAGCATAATCAATACATGTACGGTAACTCAAAAAGCGGAGCAAAAGGCAAGACGATTGATTCGACTTATGCTTAAAAAATTTCCATCTGCCGTTATAATTGTTACCGGTTGCTATGCACAGTTATCCGAAAAACAGATCTCAGAAATTGATCCCCGTATTTGTGTAATTGGTGGGCAGATGAAAAGCAGACTTTCAACAGTTCCAGCTCTGCTTAAAGAAACAAAGGAAACTGGAGACTGGAATCCTTTAAGTTTTGCAAAATCCATTAAAAAGAATATTTCTTCTGCACCTCAGCTTAAACCCGGCTTCCCGGAAGATTCTTTTAAGCTTTCTGCAACTTCATTCCTGTCTCATAGCAGGGCAAGTCTTAAAATCCAGGATGGCTGTAATAATAACTGTGCTTTTTGTGCAATTCATATTGCAAGAGGGCATAGTGTTTCGATAGATGTTCAGACTGCAATTGATCGTGTTCAGGAGCTTGAAGCAAAAGGACATGAGGAAGTTGTTCTTACCTCAGTAAATATTGGTCAGTATAGAGGTGAATATAATGGCGAATATTATAATTTTACAGAATTGCTTGCTTTGCTTTTAGCAAAAACAAATAAAATACATTTTAGAATTTCGAGTCTGTATCCAGATGTTGTAGATGAAAAGTTCTGCCGTGTAATTTCAGATGATAGGGTTCAGCCTCATTTTCATATTTCAGTGCAGAGTGGAAGTTCAAAGATTCTGGCAGCCATGAACCGTCCTTATAGTGTTCAGTCTGTTATTGATGCCTGTAAGAGACTCAATATGGCTAAGAATAAACCCTTTCTTGCCTGTGATATTATTACAGGTTTTCCTGGCGAAACAGATGAAGATTTTGAGCAGACAATGCATTTATGCAAGGAATGTGATTTTGCCTGGGTGCATGCTTTTCCATATTCAGAAAGACCCGGCACTGCAGCTGTGACAATGAAAAATAAAGTTCCTCAGTCTGTATCAGGCGAACGTGCAAAAACTCTCACAGATTGGGCAGTTGCTCAGAAAATAAAATATGTTGAACAGTTTATTGATACAGAACACGAAGCTGTACTGGAAACTGTAAAAAGACCAATGGCTTTAGCTGCAGGCGGAAAGCAGAGTCGATTTATCTATCATGCAGTAACTGATAATTTTATTCACTGTGAAATTATTTCTGATAAACAGATTGCTGCTAATCAAATGCTAAAAATCAGACTTACAAAGGTTCTTTCGGAAAGAATAAAAAAGGGTGGAGATATAGAATCTTCTGCAGAATTTTTATAAATTTTTCAAAAATTCGTATTTAAGCACTTGATTAAAATTCGTAAAACGTATATATTAATTTACATGCAACGGGCAATAGCGCAGCTGGTAGCGCGTCTGGTTTGGGACCAGGATGTCGGGGGTTCAAATCCCTCTTGCCCGATCTAAGACTCTCAGTAATGAGAGTCTTTTTTATTTAACTTCAGAAATCTTACCCCGACATCCTTCGGATGTCGCCCTCATTCGCTCCCGCTCATTCGGAGCTTTTTTGTGGTTATATACTTGTTGAGAAGCCGTTTATCATGTCTGCTACTTTGTTTGTGGCGGAGAGGTTTCGGTCAGATGCTGTTACTGCTGCTTCTGCTGTTGCTTTCATTTCATCCATACGAATCGTTACATTGTTTGATTTATTCATAGTGCTTTCTGCAAGGGTATTCAATGCTCGAATTCCTTCAAATACACGTTCGCTTTCGCCTTTCATATGTGATGAAGCTGATGTAATATCTTTTGTTGTTCCTTCAAGAGTAAGCATTGCATTCAGAATGTTTTCTGCACCAATACGCTCTTCATTCATTCCTGACTGAACTTCATCAATTAACTGCTGGAGATGTTGAATCTTATCACTTACGCTTGCAAAATTACTTGCAGATTTTGTTGAAGAAGAAACAATCTCTGTAATTGCTTCTGAAATACCCTGAAGCAACTGTGAAATTGAAGCAGATTGTTTTGCAGAGGTTTCTGCAAGAGTTCTGATTTCGCCTGCAACGACAGCAAATCCTTTTCCTGCTTCGCCGGCATGTGAAGCTTCGATTGCAGCGTTCATAGCAAGGAGATTTGTTTTACTTGCAATTGAAGCAATGGAAGCATTTGCAGTAAGAAGGTGTTCACTTTGCTGTGCAATATTTCCAATCTGAGTTGTAACACTTGCCTGTTGATTCTGTCCTTCAGTTGCTTCCTTTACAAGAAGTTTATATTCTTCAAGAATTTCATTTACGTTCTTATCAACAGATTTTATGTTTGCTGTAATTTCTTCGATTACAGAAGAAGATTCCTGAATAGCAGCAGACTGTTCTTTAAGCTTTAAGTCCAGACTGTTAATCTCAGATTCTACAGATTGCATTCCGTCTGTAATACCTTCAACCTTATCAGATTGTTCTGTAATACTGCTTGAAATATCAAGTATATCTTTTGTAGCAGCTGACAGAACTTTAATATGATCTCCCATTTTATTTGAAAGTTCATTTCCAGTTTCATCAAGAATACCGGTTTCTCCCTGCAACTGCATAATAAGTTTATTGAGACTTTCAATAACTCCATTACAATGTGATGCGAGTTGTGAAAGTTCGTTATTTCCCTGTTCTGGAATTTTAAATGTAAGATCAGCCTTTCCAGATGCAATCTGCTCCATTGCAGTGGAAATAGTTTTCATTGTACCAAAGATTCTTGAAGTAAATAAAGAAAGAAGAAGAATTCCTATAACAAGAACAATTATACTTACAATACCAATACTGATAATTCTCCGTTTCAGCATCTGAAGAATTACATCAACATTAAAATCGACACCAATAAAACCAACAACCTTTCCCTGAGAATTCTTGATTCCTTTATAGGTTGAAATAGAGTAGCCCCAGCGGTCCTGTTTTTCGAGACCTGATGAATGAATTCCACCATCCTGCATAGCAAGGAATGGACCGTCTCCATAAGCAGAGATATCTTCATGAGTTCCTAAAGGAGAAAAGTTTTCTTCATCACTAGGATCGCATGAACCATCTATGATATATCTGTAGACATTTCCTCCAACAGGAGCCATCGTATATAAATATTGACAATTGATTGTATTCTTTATAGTAAGAAGCGCAATTCTGGCTTCTTCATAATATGGATCATTTACAGAAGGGCTTTTTGCAAGTGCTTCGAATTTATCTCCATCAATTACAGCACCTGCTTTTTCTGCAATTGGATATCCCTGTTCTGCACAAAGTGCAACACCGGTATTAATAATGCTGTAAGCAGAAAAAACACCCATTACAGAGCTTGAAATAAGTATAAATAGTCCGAAAACAACAATAAATCTGGTTCTTAAAGAATGCATAAAAAACCTCGTTGTAATATATGTAAATATTTTACAACGAGGTTTCTGCTTTTTCAAATAAATTTATTTAATTTGAAATTAAATTGAAGTTCCTTTTTCTTCGTTCTTTTTCTGAACGTAAGCAATGAACTCTTCAATCTTCATTGTCTTCTGTTCAAGACCGCTAGACTGGCGGAAGCGTACTGTTACAGTACCGTCCTTCTTTTCGTTCTCGCCGACAATCAGGATATAAGGAGATTTGTGTTCCTTTGTGATTGTCTTAATCTTGTTTCTCATGTTATCTGATGAAAGATATGCATTAGCGCGGATATCTGCACCAATAAGGGCATCATAAACCTGTTTTGCATAATCATCAAATTCATTTGTTACAGGAACGATTGCAGCCTGCTCAAATGCGAGCCAGGTTGGGAATGCACCAGCAAAGTTTTCAATGAGAATACCAAGGAAGCGTTCGAAAGAACCAAGGATAGCGCGGTGAAGCATAACAGGGTGATGCTTCTGGTTATCTGCTCCAATGTATGTAGCATCAAGGCGTTCTGCAGAAGGAAGCTGATAGTCTACCTGAATTGTACCACACTGCCATTCACGGCCGATGCAGTCATAAAGCTTAAACTCAAGCTTTGGACCATAGAAAGCACCTTCACCAGGCTGAATCTCATAAGTGAGTCCGGCTGCTGTACAAGCGTCTGCAAGAGCTTTTTCTGCGCGTTCCCATGTAGCAAGGTCACCAACGTGATCTTCCGGCATTGTAGAGAATTTAACTACAAGGTCATCAAAGCCAAAGTCATGGTAAACTGCCTTAAGGAGCTTACAGAATTTTGCAACTTCTGGTCCAATCTGATCTTCTGTACAAAGAATATGAGCATCATCCTGAACAAAGCCGCGTACACGCATTACACCGTGAAGTGTTCCGCTTGCTTCGTTACGAACATCATGACCAAACTCTGCAAGGCGGAGTGGAAGGTCTTTATAAGAACGCTGACGGCTCTTGAAAATCTCAAGGGCTCCAGGACAGTTCATAGGTTTAATAGCAAACATACGTTTTTCAGATTCAGTGATAAACATATTCTGCTGATAGTGTCCCCAGTGACCGGAGCGTTCCCACAAAGATTTAGGCATAATTGCTGGAGTATTAACTTCCAGATAACCGTCACGCTTAACCATTTTGCGCATATAATTCTGCATTACAGTATATATTGTCCAGCCATTTGGATGCCAGAAAATCTGTCCCGGGTCTTCTGGATCAAGATGGAACAAATCCATTTCTACACCGATTTTTCTGTGGTCGCGCTTTTCAGCTTCTGCCAGCATTGCAAGATAATCCTTCAAATCATTAGGTTTTGCAAAGCAAAGGGCGTAAATACGAGTAAGCATAGTTCTATTTGAATCACCACGCCAGTAGGCACCCGCAATCTTATTTAATTTGAAGGCCTGACCGTTAATTTCCTTTGTGTTATTAACATGAGGTCCGCGGCATAAATCCAAAAAATCGTCCTGCTGATAAGTTGTAATAGTTGCATCCTCAGGCAAATCATTAATCAATTCAATCTTATATTCCTGACCAGCAAATAATTTCAGTGCTTCGGTTTTAGTGACTTCTGTTCGGGTAAAATCAAAATTACCAGCGATGATTCTTCTCATTTCCTTTTCAATAGCTGGAAAATCGGTTTCTGAGAGCTTTACATCCTTTGGAAATTCAAAATCGTAATAAAATCCGTTTTCAATAGCCGGACCAATCGCAATTTTTGTGCCCGGGTAAAGCCTTAAAACAGCTTCTGCCATAACATGAGCACAACTGTGTCTGATTGTCTGTAAATCCTGTTGAACAGCCATATTTGCACCTCTAATAGTTTAAAATAATTGTTAAAAATTATAACGTTTTTTATAGGTAATGGAAAGTGCTATTTCTAATTGTTGCTATCTCTGATTGTACTCTTTCTCATTGATTTAATTTATAAAATCGATAAAATAAGAAACATGATAAAGAAAATAATTGAAGACAAAGATCTTTCAGATTATCTCCAGACTCTTGAAGAAGATAAAATGCACATTTTTACAATGGCTGACGGACGAATTAGAGGTGCACTTTTCCATGGTACAAGATTTGTAAATCAGCTTAGGGTTCAGCATAACCTGGGCATTCTTGAAGCTTATATTTTGGGACATGCTTCTTTATGTGCTGCTCTTACAATTCCTCTCTGCAAAGATTTAGAGCATACTTCCATCCGTTTTGAAGGTACTGGTTCTGCCGATGGTTACAGTGTTGAAGCTGATTCTACAGGGTATGTTAGAGGCTATCTTTTTAATGAACATATTCCTTTAAGCAAACCTTTAGATAATTGGGATTTAAAACCATTTTTGGGTCCGGGAAACATAACCTTTTCCCGCGTTCATCAGGATGATAAATTTCCCCAGAGTTCAACAGTTGACGTTGCTGGTGAAAATATTGCCAACGATTTTGCTTCTTATTTTGCAAAAAGTGAACAGATAAATACTGCCTTTAATTCCAGTATTCAGTTTGATAATAAAGGTCGGATTATTGGGGCGGGAGCAATGTTCCTTCAGATAATGCCTAAAACCGGTGGTAATGGTAAATTAGGCAGTCAGATTGACAGTCATGCCCAGAATACAGATGATGAAGAGGTCCTGATTCAAAAGGTTGAAAATGCTTTCAAGGCCTGTCCAAGTTTAGGTCTTCTTTACAGCGAAAAAGAAGTTGATTCTGAAGATATAATTCTGGGCTTATTCCGTGAGTTTTCTCCAACAATTTTATTAAAGCGCGATATAGTATTCGACTGTAAATGTAATAAAGATTTTTATGTCTCTTACTTAAAACGGCTTCCAAAAAGTCAGTATGATGACATAAAGAAAAATGGCCCTGATCCACTTGAAATTGTATGCAGAAACTGTGGCAGCGTATATAAAATCCCTGTAAGTGAGATTTAAATTATTCAGACATCTATTGTGAAGAAATGCATGAAATCGTATAAAAATGCATGATTAAAATACATTATTAAACTACAACTTTACTTGACGATTCTGA
>JAEEGJ010018914.1_pt1 | contig 15282 bp, 12 predicted proteins | sample 8958761 | NCBI WGS metagenome assembly JAEEGJ01 (sample SAMN16246546, study PRJNA631951) | gut metagenome | biome: gut microbiome; feature: rumen; material: RS-attached | host: Bos | place: Iran: Karaj | collected 2018-10 | reverse complement strand
GCACCAGAGCTCCGAGACCGGCATCTTTGAATTCATGCGCGCCCTGACGGGCCTCATCGCCAAGGACAAGGAGCTGGAGTTCGTGACGCCGAGCCGCGCCGCCGCCAAGCACAAGTCCGTGGGCGAGCTGTCCGTCCCGCAGCCCATTTCCTGGGCCGACGAGGAGCGCGACACCTCCGCCTGGCTGGGCAACGAGCTCCAGCAGGACGCCTTCAACAAGCTGTACGGCCTGGAGGAGAAGCTCTCCATCCTGGACGATCCCGCCCTGTGGGGCGATTTCGGCCATCTGCAGGAGAGCGACCACCTCTATTACATGTGTACGAAATTCTTCACCGACGGGGAAGTCCACAAGCGTTTCAACCCGTATGACACCCCGTACGAAGCCTTTATCAACTATATGAATGTACTCAGCGATTTCATTATCCGCGTCAACAACGCCATCGCTGAAAAATAGTAGTAGTGTATGATGAACAATTATGAAATTGCCGCGCCCGTATGGAAGAGCGTGATGGTGACGCGGCATCTCCCGGAGGAACTTTCGGGTCTGGAGACCCTGTGCAAAAACCTCTGGTGGTGCTGGAACGACAACGCCAAGGCGCTGTTCCGCACGGTGGATTATGACCTGTGGCACAAATCCGGCCACAATCCGATGGTCATCCTCGATCAGGTCAGCCTGAAAAGATACAAGGAGCTGGCCAAAGATGCTGAATTCCTCGCCCGTCTCGACGAGGTGATGAAAGAGTTCAACGCCTACATGGCCGAGAAGGAGAAGCGGACGGACCCGTCCGTCGCCTACTTCTGCATGGAATATGGCCTGGACACTTCCCTGATGATTTATTCCGGCGGCCTGGGCATCCTGGCCGGCGACTACCTCAAGGAGACTTCCGACATGAACATCAACCTGGTGGCGGTCGGCCTCCTTTACCGTTTCGGTTACTTCACCCAGCGCCTCACGCCGCAGGGCAACCAGGTGGCCGAGTACAAGCCGCAGGACTTTATGAAGATCCCGGCCGAGCCGGTGCTGGACGAGAACGGCGCCTGGAAGACCATCCAGATGCAGATGCCCGGCCGCACGCTGACCGCCCGTATCTGGAAGGTCGCGGTGGGCCGTACCGACCTCTACCTGCTGGACACCGACTATGAAGCCAACACCCCGGAGGACCGCGAGATCACGCACCAGCTCTATGGTGGCGACTGGGAGAACCGCCTGAAGCAGGAACTCCTGCTGGGCATCGGCGGCGTGCGCGCCCTGCGCGCGCTGGGCCTGACCCCCAGCATCTACCATTACAACGAGGGCCACGCCGCTTTCGCCGGCCTGGAGCTCATGCGCGAGTGCGTGCAGGAGCGCCACTTCTCCTTCCCGGAGGCGCTGGAGCTCATCCGCGCCGCCGGTCTCTACACGACGCACACCCCGGTTCCGGCCGGCCATGACGCGTTCACGGAGGAGATGATCGGCCGCTTCCTCGGCCACTATCCCCGCCGACTGGGCGTGGACTGGCGCGCGATGATGAGCCTGGGCAAGGTCGACCCGGACAATGCCGACGAGAAGTTCTCCATGAGCACCCTCGCTGCCAACCTGTCCCAGAACGTCAACGGCGTGTCCATGCTGCACGGCAAGGTCAGCCAGGACATCTTCGCGCACATGTTCCCGGGCTACCTCCCCGAGGAACTCTATATCAGCTACGTCACCAACGGCGTCCACTATCCGACCTGGGCTTCGAAGTACTGGAAGGAGCTGCACGCCAAGGTGTTCGGCCCCGAGTTCCAGACGCACCACTACGACAAGAAGTGCTTCGAGGGCATCTACTCCGTGCCTGACGCGGAGATCTGGAACATCCGCAAGACCCTCAAGAAGGAGCTGATCCGCGCCATCCGCGAGCGCCTCTCCGACCCGATCCTGAGCGCGCACTACACGCCGCGCGAGGTGGTCACGATCAAGGAGCGCCTGCGCGAGGACGTGCTGACCATCGGCTTCGCCCGCCGCTTCGCGACCTACAAGCGCGCCACGCTGCTGTTCAGCGACCTCGACAAGCTCGACGCGATCGTCAACAACCCCAAGCGCCCGGTGCAGTTCATCTTCGCCGGCAAGGCGCACCCGGCCGACGGCATGGGCCAGGACCTCATCAAGCAGATCGTCGAGATCTCCAAGCAGGACCGCTTCCTGGGCCGCATCATCTTCGTTCCGGGCTACGATATCACCCTCGCCAAGCGCCTGGTTCAGGGCGTGGACGTGTGGCTGAACAACCCGACCCGACCGCTGGAGGCCTCCGGTACGTCCGGCGAGAAGGCCGCCATGAACGGCGTCATGCATTTCTCCGTGCTGGACGGCTGGTGGGTCGAGGGCTACCGCGAAGGCGCCGGCTGGGCCCTTCCGCTGGAGAGCACCTACGACGACAACAACTATCAGAACGACCTGGACGCTGCCACGATCTACGCCATCCTCGAGAACGAGATTGCCGCGTCCTACTATGATGTGGACAAGAACCTGGGTCTGTCGCCCGTCTGGGTCGGCTACATCAAGAACACCATCGCCCAGGTGGCCTGCAACTTCACGACCAACCGCATGCTGAACGACTACTGCAAGCAGTACTACGAGCCGCAGTTCGAGCGCCTCACGCAGCTGACGGCCGACAATGCGAAGCTGGCCCGCGAGATCGCCGGCTGGAAGCAGAACGTGCTCGCGGAGTGGAACAACATCCGTGTCCTGTCCTGCACGCAGCCGGATCCGTCCTATGTCCTGTCGCAGAACGACATGCTCAAGAGCAAGGTGGTTCTGGATCTGGGCCGTCTCCGTCCGGAGGACATCGGCGTGGAGATCCTCTTCACCACGCAGGACGCCAAGGGCGCGCTGCATGTCCAGGAGGTCGAGGAGCTGCAGATGACGAGCTACGAGAACGGCGTCGCCACCTATGAGGCCGCGCTCCTGCCGGAGCACACCGGTATGTACCAGGTGGCCAAGCGCATCTTCCCGAAGAATCCGCTGCTGCCGCACCGTCAGGACTTCCCGCTGGTCAAATGGCTGTAGTCGCCACCGGCTTCTTTGACGGTGTCCATCTGGGACACCGCCAAGTGATACAGACGCTCGTCTCCTCTGCCCGGCAACGGGGGGAGGAGGCGATTGTCGTTACCTTTGCGCAACACCCGCGCGCCGTCCTGCAGCAGGATGCGCGCATCCTGCGCCTGCTGAATTCTCCGCAGGAGAAGGAGGCGCTGCTGCGTTCGCTCGGCGTCGACCGCGTGGAGACGCTGCCTTTTGACCGCGCCTTCGCGCGCCTGACCGCGGAGGATTACATCCGCGACGTCCTGCGCGACCGTCTCGGCGCCACCCGCCTCGTCCTCGGCTACGACAACCGCCTCGGCTCCGACTGCCTCGGCCCCGACGCGACCCGCCCGCTGGCGGAGTCGCTCGGCCTGGCCGTTGAGGTCGTTCCGGCTTCCTCGGCCAGCGATATCGTGGTGAGTTCCACCAAGATACGCAGGGCCCTGGAGGAGGGGAGAGTGGAGGATGCGGAGGCGATGCTGGGCTACGCGTACGGGCTGCGGGGCGTGGTGGTGAGCGGCAAGCAGCTGGGCCGGAAACTGGGTTTCCCGACGGCGAACCTGCGGCTCTACGACCCGATGAAACTGATCCCCGCGCAGGGCGTGTACCTGACGGAAGTCGAGGTGCTGGGCGCCCACTACTGGGGCATGACGAACGTCGGCGACATCATCGAGACGAACATCTTCGACTTCGACGAAGATATCTACGGCCTCGACCTGTCGATCCGCTTCCGGCGGCACCTGCGCGCGATGCGCAGTTTCGACTCGCTCGACGCCCTCTCCGCGCAGCTCGCCGCGGACCGCGACACCTGCCGCGCGCTGATTGGCGGATAGGCTCGTAAAGAATAAATACAAAAACGGGTGCCTTTTTGAGGCACCCGTTTTTGTTAGCATTTGTGCGTCTTATTTCTTTCCCTTACCGTTTCCGAGCGTCTTCGTGAGGGCCTTCTTAAGCCCTTCGATGCCGCCGGCAATCGGCTGGGTGTTCAGTTCGCCGTTGATGATCAGGAAGGAATCCGGCAGCTGGGTCACGCCGTAGGTGATGACTGCCGGGGAGGCGGCACCGAGGCCGTCGTTCACGTTGATCCACGGGAGCTTCTGGGCCAGCACGGAAGAAGCCCATTCCGGCTTGTCCGGCGTGACGCAGATCGAGTAGATCTCAAGTCCGCGCGGGTGGAATTCCTTGTAGAGCGGCAGCAGGGTGTCGATGCTGAGCATCTTCTGCGCGGCGTCGGTAGCATCCCAGAAGTGTACCAGGATCACCTTGGCCTGCACCTCGGAGAGGGCTTTGCGCTCCCCGTTGATGTCGTTCATGACGATGTCCGGGAAGGAAGTCTCGGGAGCGTTCTGGAGCTGGCTGTTCAGCGCCAGGAGCTGCTCGCGGCGCGTCGCCTCTTTCTCGAGGGCCTTGACGTAGCGGGACTCCGGATAGACGGTCGCGAGCGAATCCGCACCGCGGCGGACCAGCAGGGCGTCGGAGTTCTGCGCGAACACGTAGCTCTGGCCAAGGCGCTCGAAGAACACCGGGACGGTGGTCAGGGAGTACGGGTGCTCCAGCACGTAGCGGACACAGTCACGGTAGTGCTGCACGTAGAGTTTCGTCATCTCGGCAGGCGCTTCCGAATTGTCGGCCAGGGCCAGAAGGAAGTCGGTGTAGGCCTTGTCCACCTTGGCCAGCTCGGCGGAGCCTTCGGACCCGGTGACGGTGTAGCGGCCCAGGGTGTCGGCTTCGACGACGGCCGTCTCGCCCTTCTCGAGCAGCAGCGCGGCAATGCGCGTGTCGCCGTAGAAGAGGTAGATGAATTCAGGCTGGCCGGCGGCCACCGGAACGTCGTAGCGGAAGGAACCGTCGGATGCGGTCTTGACGGTGTCAAGATCCTTGTAGGTGTTGATTTCCAGCTGCTTGACGACGATTTTCTTGTCGGGAGCGCCGGCGAGGGTGCCGCGGATGTGGGCCTTGTCAGCGCAGGCGGCCAGGGAGAGCGCCGCCAGGGCGAGCGCGAGGAGTTTATTGCAATTTTTCATATTCGGAGAGAATCGCTGCGGCGGTCTGCGCCATTTGTTCCGGGGTGAAGGTCGGGCGGACTTTGCGGAAATCCAGGTCGCCCTCGGTCTGAAGCGGGACGAGGTGGATGTGCGTGTGGGGCACTTCCATGCCCAGCACGGCCACGCCGACGCGCTGGCAGGGCACAGCGGCCTTCAGGGCCACGGCCACCTTGCGCGCGAAGGCCCAGAGGCCTGCGTACGTGGCCTCATCGAGGTGGAAAATGTAGTCGTCTTCGACCTTCTTGGGAATCACGAGGGTGTGCCCCTGCGCGAGCGGGTTGATGTCGAGGAAGGCGTAGTAGTCTTCGTTCTCCGCCACTTTGTAGGACGGAATCTCGCCCTGGGCGATGCGGGTAAAGATCGTAGCCATCAGAACGTGATTTCAAGGATTTTGAACTGCATCACGCCGGAGGGCACCTTGGCCTCGACGACCTCACCCTTGGAGTGACCCATCAGGGCCTTGCCAATCGGAGTCGTGGCGGCGAGCTTACCCTTCGAGAAGTCGGCCTCGCTTTCGCCCACGATGGTGAATTCCATGATGCGGTGGTTGCCGAGGTTCTCGACCTTGACGGTATTGAGCATCTGGACCTGGTCGCAGTTGAGCTGCGAACTGTCCAGCACTTTGGCGTTGACCACCTGGTTCTGCAGTTTGGCGATTTTCAGTTCAAGCAGGCCCTGCGCCTCGCGGGCGGATTCGTACTCCGCGTTCTCGGAGAGGTCGCCCTTTTCGCGCGCCTCCGCGATGGCCGCGGCGATGACCGGGCGCTGAGCCAACGCCTCGGCGAGTTCTTTCTTGAGCTTATCCAGCCCTTCCTGGCTCATGTAATGTACTTCGGACATAGTTATTGTGTTTTCGTTCAATCAACTAAAAAGGAGTCCTGCCGGTGCGGCAGAACCCTTGTTGCTTTTGCAAATATACAAATTTATTTGATAAACGGCAAATATCCCACCTTCGCCCGTTTTTGTTATCTTTGTACAGACAATCTTCAAAACAAGGCAGTTATGGTAAAGCATATCATTCTCTGGACGCTGAATCCGGAGCTCTCCGAAGCGGAAAAGAAGGCCGTCAAGGCCGGAATCAAGGAAGGCCTCGAGGGGCTGGTCGGCCAAGTGCCGGGCCTGCTTGACGTCAAGGTCCACATCGACGGCCGCCTGGCCTCGTCCAACGCCGACGTGATGCTCGACAGCACGCTGGAGAGCGCGGAGGCGCTGGCCGGCTACGCCAAGCACCCGGCGCACGTCGCCGTGGCGAACGGCAAGGTCCGCCCCTACACCGTCCAGCGCTCCTGTCTGGACTTTGAGATCTAGAAGAGCTTCTTCCGGCTGACGGTCGCGACGAAGTCCTTCAGATAGAAGGGTTCGAAATAGGCTACGTCGCGCCAGTGCTGTGCTTCGAATTCCCGCGTGGCGGGAGCGAGCAGGGCGCTGGCGCGCGGGTTTGTCTGCACGAAGTGCGCGTTCTCCCCGGCCAGGGCCTCCCGGCATTTTTCGGCGCCGTCGCCGATGAACAGCACGGGCCCCTCGGCGCGCTGGGAGCAAAAGCTCTCCGCGTCGATGATCTGCGGCGCCACGTCGGTCAGGCGCTCGCCCTCGGGGGTGAACACGGCTGCGTAGACTTCCATCCGGCGCGCGTCAATCATCGGGATCACGTATTTGCAGCCTGCGGGCAACTGGCCCTCGGCGCGCGCCTGGTGGACCAGCAGCTCGAGCGTGCCCACGGAGAGCAGCGGCACGCCGGCGGCGAAACAAATACCCTTGGCGGTGGACACGCCCACGCGCAGGCCGGTGTAGGAACCCGGCCCGGCGCTGACGCACACGGCGTCGAGGTCGGCGGCGCGCAGCCCCCGCTCCTGCAGGACTTCCTGCACGTAGGGGGCGGTCATGGCTGCATGGGCGCGGGGTTCCGCGCTCTCGCGGAAGGCGGTCACGCGGCCGTCCTCCGCCAGCGCCACCGAGCAGAGCGCGGTGGATGTTTCAATCAGGAGAAATTTAGACATGGGCGACGGATCCGACGGCAGCCGCAGCGGCGTCGGCACCGTTGGAAATCCAGGTTTTCAGAATCGGGAAAACGGTGTTGCCGAGTTCGCGAAGGGCATTGTAGATCACGGCGTCTTCCAGATAATTGTCACGCATGAAGTGCAGCGTGCCGTTGAGCACCTCGAAGAGCTGGATCAGCAGCGCGAGGATGAGCGCGCATTTCACGACGGCGAAAACCACGCCGAGCAGCTTGTTCAGGAAACCCAGCGACAGCGCGCTGAGCGCCTTGGTGATCAGCGAGGAGACCAGGCTCAGCACCAGCGCGACCACGAGGACAATCAGGATGAAGCCGACGACCCTCAGCACGGTGGGGTCCCAGGACACATACTGCCCCAGAAATGCTCCCAGGCCGGCGGAGAAATGAATGGCCGCCCAGGCGGCTATAACGAGTGCGACGAGGTCTGCGACCTGCTTGACCAAACCTTTGGTGAGGCCGCTGATGATGGCCGGGATGAAACAGAGCAAAAGAATGATGTCCATAATAGGCATATTTTGTTGAATGCGTAAAATTCGTTAAATTTGCGGACTAAATTCAGACGCAAAATTAGGCAAAAAATATGACATTCAAAGAGTATAACGGCTTGGACTTGGTCTCCGTGGGGAAGGAAGTGCTCGAACGCTGGCAGAAACGCCACGCTTTTGAGCGTTCACTGGCCCTGCGCGAAGGCGCTCCGGAGTTCATCTTCTTCGAAGGACCGCCCTCTGCGAACGGCATGCCGGGCATCCACCACGTGATGGCCCGCTCCATCAAGGATGCCGTCTGCCGCTATAAGACGCAGGCCGGCTTCAAGGTGCGCCGCCGCGCCGGCTGGGACACCCATGGCCTCCCGGTCGAGCTGGGCGTGGAGAAGAAGCTGGGCATCACCAAGGAGGACATCGGCACCAAGATCTCCGTCGAGGACTACAACCGCACCTGCCGCGAGGAGGTGATGAAATACACCGCTGAATGGCGCAACCTTACCGAGCGCATCGGCTACTGGGTCGACATGGACGACCCGTACATCACCTACGACAACCGTTATATCGAGACGCTCTGGTACCTGCTGAAGGATATCTATGGCAAGGGCCTCCTTTATAAGGGCAAGAGCATCCAGCCGTACAGCCCCGCCGCCGGCACGGGCCTGAGCACGCACGAACTCAACCAGCCGGGCTGCTACCGCGACGTCAAGGACACGACCTGCACGGTGCAGTTCAAGGTGGTGGGGGAGGAAGACCTCTATTTCCTCGCCTGGACCACGACCCCCTGGACCCTCGCTTCCAACACGGCGCTCTGCGTCGGCCCCAATATCGACTACGTCAAAGTCCGCTCCGAGAACCCTTACACCGGCACGCCCGCGACCTACATCGTCGCCGAGGCGCTGGTCGGCACGCTCTTCAACGGCAAGATTCCCTTTGAGGTCCTGCCCGGCAGCGTCAAGGGCCGCGACCTCGTGGGCATGCGCTACGAGCAGCTGATTCCCTGGTTCAAACCGGACGGAGATGCCTTCCGCGTGATTCCCGGCGACTACGTCAGCACGGAGGAAGGTACGGGCATCGTCCACATCGCGCCGACCTTCGGCGCGGACGACGCCAAGGTGGCCCGCGCGGCGGGTATCGTCCCCCTGCAGGTCATCGACCGCAACGGCGATCCGCAGGCGCAGGTGGACCTGCAGGGCCGCTTCTTCCGCCTGGAAGACCTCGACCCGCAGTACGCCGCTTCGCACGTGAGCCCGGACTACGCCGAGTGGGCCGGCCGCTTCGTGAAGAACGCCTACGACAGCTCCCTCGCGCCCGACGCCCCGACCCTCGACATCGACCTCTGTGTCATGCTCAAGGCCGCCGGCAAGGCGTTCAAGATTGAGAAGCACGTCCACTCCTACCCGCATTGCTGGCGCACTGACAAGCCGGTGCTCTACTACCCGCTGGACAGCTGGTTCATCAAGACCACGGCCGTGCGTGAGCAGATGATGGCCCTGAACGACCAGATCACCTGGAAGCCGGAGTCCACCGGCACGGGCCGCTTCGGCAAGTGGCTGGAGAACATCCAGGACTGGAACCTCAGCCGCAGCCGCTACTGGGGCACCCCGCTGCCCATCTGGCGCAGCGAGGACGGCAAGGAGGAAATCTGCATCGGCTCCGTCAAGGAGCTCTGCGCTGAAATCGACAAGGCGGTCGCCGCCGGCTTCATGGCCGCGAACCCGCTGCGCGAGCGGGGCTTCGACCCCGCCGATATGTCCAAGGAGAACTATGACAAGATCGATCTGCACCGTCCCTACGTGGACCAGATCTTCCTTGTCAGCCCCTCGGGCAAAAAGATGACCCGCGAGACCGACCTCATCGACGTGTGGTTCGACTCCGGCGCCATGCCGTACGCCCAGACAGGCCTGCGCGGCATCGACAGCCCGGACTTCGGCAGCACGGCCGACTTCATCGCCGAAGGCGTGGACCAGACCCGCGGCTGGTTCTACACCCTGCACGCCATCCACACGATGGTCAGCGGCACCCCCGCCTTCAAGCGCGTGATCTCCAACGGCCTCGTGCTCGACAAGAAGGGTGAGAAGATGAGCAAGCGCCTGGGCAACGCCGTGGATCCTTTCCAGGCGATGGACAAATACGGCGCCGACGCGCTCCGCTGGTACATGATGACCAACGCCCAGCCCTGGGACAACCTCAAGTTCGACGAGGCGGGCGTGGAGGAAGTGCGCCGCAAGTTCTTCGGTACGCTCTATAATTCCTATTCCGTCTTCGCGCTCTACGCGAACATCGACGGATTCGACCCGGCGGCGGAGACCGTGCCCTACGAGCACCGGCCGATGTTCGACCGCTGGATCATCAGCCGGCTGAACACCCTCGTGAAGGGGGTCGTGGCCGCTTACGAAGATTACGACATCACCACGGCGGGCCGCCTGGTGCAGGATTTCGTCTGCGACGACCTGTCCAACTGGTACATCCGCCTGAACAAGAAGCGCCTCTGGGGCAAGGGCATGGGCGAGGACAAGCTCGCCGCCTACCAGACCCTCTACGAGGTGCTCAAGGGGGTCGCCCTGCTGGGTGCCCCGATCGCTCCGTTCTTCATGGAGCGCCTCTGGCTCGACCTCGTGCCGGACGCCGACTCCGTGCACTACTGCGCGATGCCGGCCTTCCACCCCGAGCGTGTGGACGAGGGCCTGGAGGAGAGCATGGGCTTTGCCCAGAAGGCCTCCTCGATGGTGCTCGCGCTGCGCAAGAAGGTGGGCATCAACGTCCGCAAGCCGCTCGCCAAGGTGCTGGTCCCGGTGCTCGACGATGAAGTCAAGGAGCACATCCAGCGCGTCAGCGATATCTTCCTCACGGAGGTGAACGTCAAGGAAATCGAGTTTCTGCACGATACGGTGGGCCTGATCACCAAGAAGATCAAGCCGAACTTCAAGACCCTCGGCAAGATCTACGGCAAGCAGATGAAGGAGATCGCCGCGGCCTTCGGGCAGCTCTCCCAGGAGGAGATCGCCGCCATCGAGCGCGCCGAGGCCGAGTACGTCCTGCACCTGCCGTCCGGCGACGTGGCCCTGAACAAGGGCGACTACGAGATCAGCTCTGAGGATATGCCCGGCTGGCTCGTGGCCACCGAAGGTTCGCTCACGCTCGCCCTGGACATCGTCCAGACGCCGGAGCTGGTCCGCGAGGGCCACGCCCGCGAGCTCATCCATCCGATCCAGACCCTCCGCAAGGACAGCGGGTTCGAGATCACGGACCGGATCGACACCGTCATCTACGCCGACGGCGCCGCCGCGGAGGAGATCCGCGCCGCCCTCGCCGAGCATGCAGAATACGTCGCCGCCCAGACCCTGTCGCGCTCCCTGGAGCTGAAGCCCCTCGCCGAAGCCCCGCAGGAGGCCGCCGAAGTGGAGTGGGGCGATGGTAAAATCCAGATAACAGTCAAAAGATAATACGTTAACCGTTCATAGTATGGAAAAGACAGATCAAGCTGCCAAGACCCGTTACTCGGATGCTGAACTCGCCGAGTTCAAAGCGATCATCGAGGAGAAGCTCGCCAAAGCCAAGGCGGAATACAACACCCTCCGCCAGGTGGTGATGCACAACGGCACCAACGACATCGAGGATACGACCCCGTCCTTCCGGACCGTCGAAGACGACGGAGCGTTCCAGCTCTCCAAGGAGGAAGCCAGCCAGATGGCCCAGCGCCAGTACAAGTTCATCCAGAACCTGGAGGCCGCCCTGGTGCGCATCGAGAACAAGACCTACGGCATCTGCCGCGTGACGGGCCAGCTCATCCCCAAGGAGCGCCTGCGCCTCGTTCCGCACGCCACCCTGACCGTCGAGGCCAAGGAAATGCTCGCCAAGCAAGGCAAGAACTAACGGGAGATGAAGTTGTCCCAAGGCAAACGGCTCCTGCTGCTGGGGGTCCTGCTCGTCGTCATCGACCAGGTGATCAAGTACCTGGTCAAGACGAACATGGAGCTGGGCGAACAGATCTACGTGATTGGGCAGTGGTTCCGGCTTAGCTTTGTGGAGAATGAGGGGATGGCCTTCGGCATGGCCTTCGGCGGACAGATCGGCAAGTTCCTGCTGTCGCTCTTTCGCATCGTGCTGAGCGGCGCGCTGATCTGGTGGATCCGCTCGCTGATCCAGAAAGGAGATACCCCGAAGGGGGTGCTGGTGGGCCTGACGCTGATCACGGCCGGCGCCATCGGCAACATCGTCGACAGCCTCTTCTACGGTTTGATCTGGGGCTACGCACCCTTCATGTTCGGTAAGGTGGTGGATATGTTCTTCTTCCCGATCATCCGGGAGGGCGAGCGGGTGATTTTCTTCAGTCCGGTGTTCAACTTCGCCGATTCCTGCGTCACGGTCGGAGCCTTTTATCTATTGCTCTTCCAGTGGCGATTCTTTATGTCCGACGACAAGAAAGACAAGAAATAAACCAAACTATTTGCGTTGTTTTCCGTCGACGGTGGAAATCTTCACGGTGGCGGATTCTTTGTCTTTGCCCTGGTGAATCTGGACATTCTCGTAGATCCAGGAGCTGAGGACAGAGCCGGTGTTGCCGTCAACGAAGTCCCAGGTCAAGCTGTAGGGGCCTTCCCACAGGCCAGCCAGCGCTTCGTCTCCCTTGCCGTAGGACGTGGAGAGGACTGCAATGGGGTCTTCCGACTCGTGGCCAGCCTTGTAGATCGACACGTGCGCCATCTCATAATCGGAGGCGTTGCGGAGACTGACGAAGCCCCACGGCGTACGGTCGGGCTTGTCCAGGGTCCAGGTCTGCACGGGGAGATCCACCCAGTGATTCTTCATATTGTCGTCATACTCGATGGAGGCGCGCCAGTGATACCAGGTGCGGTAGTCGATGCTGACCGTCGCGCTCAGCTGGAATTGCTGGGTGTCGCCGTCCTTCACCGCGCTCGCCGGCACATGCCATACCCAGGAGGAGTGGGCGGCGAATTCGGTCCGGACCGGCGCCGGGAAGTTCTTGTTGATCTTGTCCCAGTCGTCCCAGTCGTCCGTCAGCACGACGTTCTCGGACCAGTGGTGGTATTTTACGTCAGGTGTGGAGGAGTCCAGCGAGTAGTTGATGGTATCCAGCGTGTAATTGGTCGAGGAGGAATAGGTGGCACCCCAGGACACGGTTTCGACCAGATACGGCGAATCGCCGGAGACGCCGCCCGAGATGGATCCGGAATACGAATAGGAAGTACCATCGCTGTAAGTCTTGGAGGAGTTCGGGTTCTCCGGGATGGGGCGGGAGTAATACTCCAGGCCCGGGATGGCGTTCCCGTTGGCGTCCAGCAGCGATATCGTCGATTTCATATCGGCGAACCAGAAGCCGTAGATGCGGTTGCGGCAGGCGCCGTGCTCGCCGACATACGGTCCCCACATGGCCTCGTTATGGGGCGTGATGCACGATACGATGCTGTAGTAGTCGCCGGCCTTGTCGCCGGTGGACGACAGCATATAGGAGGGGAGGACCCAGAAGTCAATCGAAACGGAGCTGCTCTTGTTGAGGTAGTCCGGATCGCTCCAGGTCGCCTGGTCGATATACGCGTTGATGGTAATGGGGACGTCAACCGTCAGGCGCTGGCCGGACTGCTCGATGTTCATCTCCAGTTGGTCGTAGCTCGAATGGAGCGGGACTTTCGCGAAATCGGATCTGCGGATATGCTCCGCATCGAGCCATGAGATAAACGAATTGATACGCGTATGGTAGTAGTTCTCGTTGTGGGCCGGATCATTGTCATAGTCCGTCACGGAATCGCCGCCGTCGGCGCCCAGTAAGCGGTTCTGGCTCGCCAGCTCCTGCCACTGCTCATCGCTCATGCTCGACTCGCCCGGCTCAGGTATCGCCTGTACGGGCTCGTCATACATCATAAAGAAGTGGCCCGCGCCCCAGCCGCTGTAGCAGACGAACAGCGGGCCGGTGCCTCCTGTGGAGGTCGGGGCCATCTTCGGGTTTGCGCCCAGCAGGGAGAGCTGCGAGACGGTGGGCGTGACGACAAACGCGCCCGAGTTAGCCGCATCGGTGAGTTTGTCGGCATGCGCGCTCAGCTCGCCCGGGCCTGCGAAGATGACGCCGGCGGTCTCCATGCTGACCTGCTTGGAGAAGCGCTGCTTGATAACAGTCTGCAGTTCCTGCGGATACGCAGAGATATCTCCGATGTAGGCCGGTGTGTTGCTGGGCGGCCAGTGGGTATTCGGGTTGACGTAGATGTTGTTGCCGGATCCTCCTTCGTTCAAGGGGATATTGAGAGAATTCAGGTCGCACGAAACAACACCTAAAACCAGGGCGGAAAAGCCCAGAATCCAAAGAATTCTTTTCATAATCTTGGTCGTTAGTTAGTGTATACACGGTAAATATAGAAAAAAATATTCTAACTTTGCACGCCCAAATACATGGAGGTGTGGCCGAGTGGTCGATGGCGGCAGTCTTGAAAACTGTTGAACGGCAACGTTCCGGGGGTTCGAATCCCTCCGCCTCCGCGCAATACAAAGCAATCAGGGGCGCCGCACATCGTGCGGCGCTTTTGCGTGGATGCGTAGCTGCTGAAAGCTTGCTTTCAAGCAGATATGCGGCCATGCAAAAAGAGACGTAGTCTCGCCCTGACTTGCTTTGTTCGCGGAGGCCCAGGGAGGTGCAAAGGAGCGAAGCGACTGCGCAAATCCCTCCACCTCCTTCCATTTTGGCGCTTCGGCCCTTTGGGCCTCAGAACTGCCTCGCGGGAACCAAAGGCGTACAAATGGGGAAGGTCTGACACCTAAATGAGACCTTCCCCAGAAAAGGGTTTTCGGCCGGAGGACTCCGAAAATTTAAAAATCGACGAAATAACGTAAAAATATTTTTCTAATACCGCATTGTTAATAAAACTTTTATATATTTGCGAACGCTAACTACACTGAAATTGTCTTATCACACTAACAAAATTATGACGAATCCCATCAGATTTTCGATGTTCCTGCTGGTAGCAGGACTCTTTGCTTTCGCTTCCTGCGACAAGAATCCCATCGGTCCTACTCCGGATCCGGATCCGGAGCCGACCGTCTTCGCGGATCCCGCCAACTGTTTCATGGTCTCCGAACCGGGCTTCTATGCCTTCAAAGCCAATAAGGGTAAAACTTCCGAGGCCGTGGCTTCCATCGCCTCTGTCGAGGTCCTTTGGGAATCCTTCGGCACCCGCGAAGCCCCGACCAAGGGCGATATCATTGGTGAGGTCTCCTATGCTGATGGAATGGTTTATTTCAAGACCCCTGAGACCTTGAAGGACGGCAACGCCCTGATTGCCGCCAAGGACGCCTCCAACAACATCCTCTGGTCCTGGCACATCTGGGTATGCGCGGGCTGGGATGCCACCGCAACGGCCCAGAAGTACTTTAACAAGAGCAATGGTCTTGCCTCCTTTGGCGCCGTGATGGACCGCAACCTGGGCGCCACGTCTGCTGCCATCAACGACATCAAGGCACATGGCCTGCTGTATCAGTGGGGCCGCAAGGACCCGTTCCTGGGCTGGGACGGCTACAACGCCGCCGGTCACACCCCTGCCGCATCTACCATTACCTGGCCCGATCCTGTGAAGACCGACGCTGAAACCGGTACCATTGAATATGCCATTGCGCATCCTACGACCTATCTTTATCCCGGAAAGCCGTCTTCCAACGTAGACTGGTATTATACCAAAGAATTTAACTTCACTG
>JAEEGJ010018911.1_pt1 | contig 15283 bp, 11 predicted proteins | sample 8958761 | NCBI WGS metagenome assembly JAEEGJ01 (sample SAMN16246546, study PRJNA631951) | gut metagenome | biome: gut microbiome; feature: rumen; material: RS-attached | host: Bos | place: Iran: Karaj | collected 2018-10 | reverse complement strand
GAGAGCGAGACGGTGCAAAGTGCGAGCCAGACGCGGCCTTCCGGGGTCATGGCAAGGGGCGTAATCTTGTGGTTGACAAGCAGCAGACGGTCGCCGTGGGTGATGTGGAAGTCGTAGGACATCATGCACTGGCGGCGGTTCTCCACGGGCTCGTCGTAGAAGGCGCGGAAGCCGGAACGATTCAGTTCGGTCAGCATCGGCACCTCATCCTCGGGCACATGGCTCAGGTAGAAACCATAGCCCATCTGGCGTACCTCGTCGGCAGTGTGTCCGCAGAGGAAGAGCGGATTGTCAGACACATAGAGGAAGTTCTTGCGGAAGTAGTCAATGATGTAGATGCTCTGGTAGGTGGTCTGTGCGAATGCCTGCGCCGCCTCCACGTAAGGCTGCGCACGCTGGTAGTCGGCATCGGTGATGCCCTCCACGCGGTTCTCGTACATAAAGAAATCGTCTATCTGTGCCATATTGCTCTTTCAAACTTGGGTGCAAAATTACTCATTTTCCGCGAAAAGTCTGCTATGAATAGTGTTTTTAACCTTTTCGAGTAGGTTGCTTGCGGAGATACCCCCGTATCCATATTCGGCAAGACTAAGAGAGAAAACGGAAATACAAGAACCTGTTTGTTAGACATTTGAGAAGTCAAAGAACAAAGTACCACAGCAAAAACCTTTTCATATATGTATCCCCACCATCCGATTCTGCTTTCGCTTCGTTTTCAGAGTAAAGACGTTGCATAGGTACTCATTTTTTTCCAAAAACAATCATCTTTAGAATAAATCTATGCATATTTACTTAAAAGTTGGCTAAATAATTGACTTATTCCCCAAAATAGTATTATCTTTGTACTCAAAATGAGATGCGTATGAATCATTTATATCTAAGAAATCAAATTGGCATGTATCGCTCATTCAATCATGCCAGAGGTAGAGATAATGACACGGAGGAAAACGATGACCGCCCTAGGGATTATCAGAGACAAAAAGAAAGGCTAGGAGCTTCTCGTTTACGTCTGATTAATGACAGAAGAGAAAGGCATGAGCATCGACGAAATGACATCAACGTTGCTCACTGGGATATGGTGGAGGTTAAATTTCTGAAACATGTCGCCCCCGAGTTCGCTGATGATATAGAACAAAAATATGGTCTGCATGCTGTGAGGTATTCAAACTTTAATCAGGATGTTCTGTTTTTAATTTCTGATCCTGAACGGTTTGAGCAGGTGTTTATGAATGATCTGAATGAGTTCTGTAATTCTGAAGGGAATGATGTAGAGACTCCTTTGAAATCCTTGACTACCATTAGTAACTTTCATTATCTTACAAGCGAGTTAATCAAAAGAGATGAGAATGCCAGGTCGCTATGTTCAAACAGTATCATCAAGCTTATATCCGATAATCGTTATGACAGAGAAAACAGACAGATTAAGGAAGCGATGATGGCCTATCTGAACGAGAATGCTCACGTTAGGCGTCTTACCGATGATATGATACAGATTGATTCTATCGAAGAACACCGTTTGGAGGAACTTATAGGCAATTTTGACATCATAGACAGCGTGGTTCAGGGATTGGGAAAAATCCGTGTCATACCAGATCAGTTTAATGATTTCCGCCGTGCGTTAGACTTTAGACTTGTTGTGTCAGACGGTCTGCCTATAGTAGGCGTATTAGATACTGGAACTATTGCAGAAGAGCCGTTTACACAACTAGATGCCGGAGGCATTGACCTGACCAATGAACATGACTATCACTCTGTTCACGAAGGTCATGGTACTACTGTAGCCAGTCTGGCATCATTTGGATGGAACTACTATCAGGCAAACGAGAATGCGGAGGAGATAAATGCAGATGCCCAAATATATACTATCAAGGTTCAGAACAATGCTGAAGGAAGACTGAATATTGCTGATATCAAACAGGCTATTATAGGTGCTCATAACGACCATGGTATCCGAATATTTAACCTCTCGATGAATTCAGGAAGCAAGAACTATAACTCTGACATTTCTCCATATGCCTACATACTCGACGCATTAGCATACGAACTAGATATTCTTATTTTTATATCTACCGGTAATCTGGTAAGAGAGGATGTTGAGGCCATACAAGAAGAAATGGCTGATGAACATACGGCAGAAGAAGTTCGCAACTTCCTGCGGTATCCCAGCCATTTTTACAAGCCTGGTTTTGAAAGAGCTGCTAGTCACTTCTGTGACTGTACTAATCTGAATGTTCCTGCTGAAAGTATGAATAATATGACTATCGGTGCCTTGGCAGATAACCTACAAGCAGGTGACCATACAGATATGAGTCTAGGTAAAGGATTCCCAGCCTATTATACGAAGAAATATTATATCGATTATAATGGCGAGATAAATGGCACGAAGTTTAACCAAAATCAACGCAATAAACACATTTTCAAGCCAGACATTGTTATGCCTGGTGGAGATGTGCTATCTGATGATTCTGCTATGGAGGTAATTAGTACAAATGCTTTAGGTCTTTGCTACATCAAGAATTCTGGTACTAGTTATGCAGCACCGCTTGCCGCAAACCTGGCTGCGAAGGTGATTGGTAAATACCCTAATTTGAATATGCAGTCGGTGAAGGCTCTGTTGATAAATAGTGCTGACAAGGTACCGGACACCTATTTAAATGATACTATTCTCAAGTTGAAACAAGAAGATGCCGGTGTCGATGATATTGGAGGACTGGATGTAAACCAAAGACGTAATCTGACTAAAAAGTACAATGCAGAGCTACTTAATAGTTTTATATCCGGACATGGAATGCCTAATATTGTGAAGTGTTTGTCGTCAACCCATAAGAGAGTGACCTTGGTGATAGAAGACCGAATCGCGTTTGATTCATATAAGGTGATGAACCTAAATCTTCCTCCATACATCAACCGACATCCAGGCAGAACAGCTATCAAATTAACTGCAACACTATGCTATAAGTTCATGCCAAAGCCCAATGATGCACTATCGTATAATCCATTACACATCAGCTTTTTCATAGGGAAAAGCATGAATTACGATAATCCTGGAGCAAATGCTAAGGAATATTCGTTGACGAGGAAGTCGGACAATGCGGAAAGAATGAGGATAAAAGGTACACCCTTCTCGTGGTCGGATGATTTTTATCCTGCCAGTTCCAAGCGATTCTCTAATGTACAAAAAGCGGAGTATAATTTCCGGGGAAGCGAGTTGGAAGGCATCAGAGACCAAATGTCGTTGGTTTTGAGATGTACTGGACGTAATGTTTATCCCCTGAATATGGAAGAACATCCATTCTCCCTTATCATTACGCTTGAAGAAACTGACAATGTGGATTTAATGAACGAAAGTTTGTATGACAATCTACAAAACTTGAACACACTGGAGGCTATCGGCGAACTTGCTGTTGAAGCTGAGACCTAAACATAAGAAAACAAAGGAAGGAGCCTACTTAGACTCCTTCTTTTCGTTTTTTATAAGATCTAACCACTTTTCGGATTCAATTACGTCAGTAATACCTTTGTCAAGGATTGTTCGCTTGATGGATGTGAGCAAGGTCCTCTTTATGACATAATATGAAAGCCCGTCGCATAATTCTATGGCTTGAGCTTTGATTGTTTCATCGTCGAAACGAAATTTGTCACCAACAGTGAGATTAACGAGGGCATTAACCTCCTTTTTACCTGGCGTATTGAGTTCAAGTGATAGGTCGAATCTCCTCTTCAGAGCATCGTCAATCATTTGAAGCTGGTTGGTGGCAGCAATCACGATAGCATTCTCTGGCAGGTAATCAAACAACTGGAGGAGGGTATTTACTACGCGCTTCATCTCGCCATGATCCTGATCATAATCACGAATCTTACCAAGACTATCGAACTCGTCGAAGAATATGACAGCATTCTCGAAGGTGCCTTGCTTGAATATCTTAGTAACATTCTTGCTCGTCTCACCTAATTTTGAAGATACTACGGCTCCTAGGTTGACTATGAGCAGGGGCTTTTCAAGTTCACCAGCTAAGACATATGCAGCTAAAGTTTTGCCACAACCTGATGGCCCATAAAATATAATCTTGTTAGTAAGGGGAATGTGGACAGACCTTAACAAAGAACTTTCTTTATGCTCCTTGATGAAGTACTCTAATTCTTTTCTGACCTGTGGTGTACAGATCAGATTATCAAGTTTAAAGGATGACATGACTGTCTGCAAAATAAGGCCATTGGCCTCATTGTTATACATGTCTTGAGGAATTATACGATACTCCTCACACCTATCAGTTCGTTCCCTTGACTCTTTGATTATTGACTGTAATTGAGTCGCAAAGTTTACTTTCTTGGTCTTAAAGGAATAATCGACCAAGGAATACAAGGATTCTCTTAAGCGAGACTGGTCGTTCGCTAAAGCGTATCTTGCTACATCTTTTATATAATCGTATTGACTCATTACCTTTTTCGGTTGCAAAAATAACAATTAAATGTCAAAAATGCAAATCGAATTGACTTTTTTACTTGTTTTAAGCGTTTTTTACCAGAAATAGACATTGATTCTGTCCCAAAAGAGTAAACTTAACAAGATATACGATGTGCCTCCCAATAGGAATCTATAATTTCCAGCATTTTATCTGAACCATTTATTTTCCTTCCAATAGTTGTTTCCTCTGTATTAGCAAAAGGAATCTTAAAGACCTCCTTGATAAAAGTTACACATGCATCCTTATCTTTACCAATCAAATAAAAGGCACTACATAGTTGTATTATTCGGCTTTGACTATAAAGGGCATTGTTCTCTATAACTGTTTCTGGAGAGGAAATCTTGTCTTCATTCACAAAATCAATAGCACAAACCTTTATTGCATTCTTTTCCTTTTCACCATATTGATTTAACTGATCTAAAAACCAGGGCATCACTTTCCCAATAAGTTCTTCTCTTTGAATTCTTTCTTCTTCAGTTAATGCATCATTCTTGGTATCATTTTTAGCATCTACTTTAGCGTCATCCTTGAGTTCATTATCAATTTCATCCCCAACATCATCTATTTCTTCCGCTTCTGTCACATTTGCCGAGGCCTCTTCTTTACAGCCAGCAATTTCTTCGTTATCAACATCTTTGTTTACGCCATCAGCGTTAATAACACCAGTATCGTCAGCATTAACGCTGAAAGCATCGTCGTTGACAGCGTCTGTATCCGTTGGCTCGTTTTGAATTGTAACAAGAACAGCCGGATTTACTTGATTCTCTATAGATGCAGTATTGGTTATAGGCTTAACCAAGTCCATAAACCCTACACCTGCTAACACCAAAGCAGCCAGGACACCTACCCCTCCTAATAGATACCAGTCAAGAGGTTGACCTGCCCCATTTGGATGCCACATCATAACATATAATAGGTATGCGATGGATATAAATGAAAGTCCAAAGCATAGCCACTTTCGCATTGGCGACTTGAAACGAGCCATCAATACAAAGATAGCGAGAAATAGTAGCACTACCAATGCAACCAACCAAGGAAACGTTAATGTTATCATAACAATCTTTTTACGGAGTGCAAAATTACACAATAAAAACCATAACCAAATAGTGTTGAAAATAAAAATCCAAAATTTAACACTTCAGCCTGACACACATGAAGGATGACATACATGATACTAATTGCGAACTTCACAGTTAAACAATCTAAATGACTATAAGCCGAAAAACGATACTTATGGATGCTTATTGCTACGCACTATCTACTATTAAAAAATTGGGATATATTTGCGACACGTTGCTGTATCTTACTGATTTTCAATCACAATTATTTTTGAGGAGGTCAAGTAAGAATTCACTTATATTTATAAAAATCGTGCAGCTCACTTGGGTTGCACGATTTTTTTTCTGATTACCTTGGCAGCATGATCTTACAAGATGTTAAGGAAGAGGGTGATCATTCCTGTGTTTATCAGATCAGCGAACATCGCACCAATGATGGGGACGATGAGGAAAGGCTTGACTGTATAGCGGTATTTATAACATACAGCACTCATGTTGGCCATCGCGTTGGGAGTTGCACCAAGGCCGAAGCCACACATACCTGCACACAGGACGGCAGCGTCATAATCGCGACCTAAGAGGGGGAACGCCACCATGTATGCAAAGAGTGCCATCATCAGTACCTGAGATACTAGGATGACGATCAGTGGAAGAGCCAGGCTTTGAAGCTCCCAAAGCTTCAGGGATATCATGGCCATTCCGAGGAACAGAGACAGGCAGATGTTACCCACACTGATAATCCGCTCCATATCAAGCAACTTCTCGGCTTTCTCCCATTTACCGCCATCTTTGTAACTGACAAATCCCAAGGTGTTACGAATGATGGCAGCCAAGATCAAGGCCCCAAAATAGGTTGGAAACGTGATACCTGTCTTTGCGAACACCCAACTCAATACGGTACCACCACCCATAACCAGAAGAATGCAATATGAAGCTTTCGCATACTGTTGGAACTCCTGCTCGTTCGTGCTGACACGCTTTGTACGACCTGTTGGCGATGCCTCGTCACTCTCGATACCAGCCATTGCAGGGTCAATCTCTTCATCTGGTGCTTGCATCTGTTCGTGCGTCAGTTTCTTGTGAATAATCCGCTCTGCCAACGGACCGCCAATCATGGAACCAGCTATCAGGCCAAACGTTGCAGCCGCCATACCGATGGTTCCGGCGCCATGCAGACCCATGCATTCGAGAACACTTGCAAATCCGCCTGCTGTACCATGTCCACCTGTCATGGATATGCTACCAGCAGCCATACCTATCAAAGGGTCAACACCCATGAGTCGGGTAATGCCCATTGGCATCAGGTTCTGCAAAGCTATAATGACAACCAACAGGGTCAGCATGATCACCAATAGTTTGCCACCTTGCTTGATGACCTTCAGGTCACTTTGGAAACCAACGCTGGTAAAGAATGCCAGCATAAAGACATCCTTCAATGTACCATCAAACGACACCTCAACATGGAACCAACCATATAGCATCAAAGTCATTAATGAAAAGATGATACCACCGCTTACTGGCGACGGCACACAGAATTCCTGAAGGAAAGCTACCTTTCGTGTTAAAACCATACCGACGAGGAGGGCTAATGCACCAATGCCGGCTGTCTGTATCATATCCAGTTCAATACTTGTCATACTCACTTACCTGTTATCGTTAGAATCTATACTGCAACCTGATATTGGCAGCATGTCTGTTTACCTTTGCTTTACTACAGAATGCATCGAACATATCATGCCAATCGACACCCAAATTCCATCTCCTGCCAAATTGCTTGTTCACTGACAAGCATCCATACACAGGTACGCCAGTTGCCTCACGTCTTGGCGTCTTTCTGGTATAATATACCACCTGCATGCCTATCTGCCAATCATGAGGGAGATAAGCAGTCGGAGCAAACCGGATTGAAGCGTATGTTCCACTCTTAGCCGTATACAGATTTGATCCACCTACCAGACTCAAGCCATTTGCTTTCCAATAAGCCGATGCCCCCAGTACAGTAAAATTCTCGCCATCTTCAACGGCATAATAACTCGCCTCCGTCTGCACAGTCAGCTTCTGCCTGCTATAGGCGTATGCCAGCTTCATCTGGTTAATAGTCCTTTCCACCAGCTGTCCCTTCGTCATCGCCCATTCCTCATCAGAAAGCGTATTGGCGTTCATAAAGAGGGATTGATAGGAAGGATTATAGTATTTGCGATAATAGCCCAACTGGATCTGATTCCGATTGTCTGGTACATAGATGACGCAGGCATTCGCATTGTCGCGGGTGTCCGAATGCTTTTGACTGATTCCAGCATCCACTAATTTATAGTTATAGAACATCACACGATTACCAACTGTCAGCTTCCACTGAGGCAAGGCATAGGTGAACTGCAGATAGATATCATTATTGAAGACATCCCAACTCCTGTCCGTATCCTTCTGTCTGGTCATCAGAAAATCACCCTCGACACCCAGCATCATCGACAGCCGCTTGGTCAGCAAAGGTGTATTCAGTTCAACAATATACAATGGCAGTTTATTGGAGAGGGCCTGATCACTGGCATACTGATATCCGCCGACGATGAGCAGTTCCGTACCCTGTTCATTGAAGGTGTGGAAGTATCTCGCCCTGCCCATGACCTTACGTGACGTAGCAGAAGGATGGTCAAGATATTGCTGGGTGAAATAGGTCAACAGCTTGTTTCTGTCATCAAACCGATTCGTCATGTGAAGCGTCAGATATTCCTCATTCCCATCCTGATGACGATAGGAAGCATTAGCATAGAGATCAGTATGCTGACTGCCGTATAATGCGTTCACAGATCCAATACCAGCAACTTCTTTCCCAAAGTCTCCCTGTCCTTCCACGAAGCCTTTCAAACTTTCAGGCATCTTCATGTTGATATCCAGCACCCTACCCATTCCAATGGTTCCCTTCGCAACACCCGTATTGTCACAAACCTGAATCTTAGCGATATCCTTGGCTTTCATCTGGCTCAGAATCAACCTTGTGTCGCCATTCATCGGACAATTATCGATGCGGAGGTTATAACTGTCGATGACATCCTCATAACCGGCAATCATCAGTTCTGGCACCATCTTGAGTATATCCATCAACGACTCTTCTCCCGTCAGTTCCATTCGCTGAGGATAAATCATCGTCCTGTCTGCCTTGATCTCTATGATGGGCAAACCGACTTCTGCGAATATCGGGATAGAAAAGAGCAAAAAGCTGAATAATATGAGAAAATGTCGATTCATTTTGCAAATATAGGGTAATTTCTTTTAATATGGTTCTTTTTCCGTAGTTTTTTTATGTTTTTGCAGCAAGAAGGTCGTTATAGCCTGTTACCCTACCTTTCGTTCCCTGCTACATCCCGTCTAAATCCCTGACATGACGGGCTTTTCCCCCTTTCTCCTCTTGGCAAAGAAAAAAGCAGAGTTGTACGCATACCATACAAACAATTGTCGAGCGTACAAAAAACAATATTCAATATTGTAGTATACCAAGGACTGCCAAGGAAATTATGGACCATGTTGGTTACTATAACAAACCTCTCTCTTGCTCGCATTTTTATGGGTTTTATTATCTCAGTTTGGGAAGAAATGTGTACCTTTGCCGACGGTTGTTAGATGTTTGCTACACGGATGCTTATAAGCATTTTGCGACATTGAAACGCCAGGCTCACGCAAGTAGTTGTAAATCAATGAATGTCTCATTTGAGGAGGTAAAGTAAATTATTGATTTACTTACAACATAACCAAGAGGTGCAGATTCAACGTCTGCACCTCTTTTGTTTTATTTCTCAATCAACCAGTATGCCATATGACTACATTTCCAAAAAAAATTTCCGGCATATTGCCTACATGCCTACATAAAATCGCTCGAAAACCGCATTCATAAAGGGTTTCTGGCGTTTTCAAGCCTACATAAAGTACCACAAAAGCCTACATAAAGCCTACATAAAATCGACCGAAAAGTAGCTTTTTAGGGTACGAAAAGTAGCTTTTGGGCCTTTTGATGCTTACTTATCAGTATGCGAAAAGCTACTTTCTGCCTTGCGAAAACATACTTATTAATGTACTTGCAATATTTCTTCCTAAAGGATGCTGCGAAATTCTCTAGAGAATTTTCGGCTAAGTGCCTTACTAAACATTACTAAGTGCCTTGGTAGCTGCAAAATTCTCTAGAGAATTTCGCAACGAGTATTAAGGATAAAAGCTGCTAACCAGGCAAACAATATCTGTTAGTACGTAGGTAAACGGCAAAAACATGTAGGCTGCATGTAGGCTTTATGTAGGCTTTTGTGGGGCTTTATGTAGGCTGTAATCTTTGTAACATATTGTATATTAGGTGTTTAAGGCAAAAATATGTAGGCATGTAGGCTAATTACATAATTTTCAATAATAATAATGCTTATTCTATAGAAAAAATATACGATAGGGCATCTAAGATTTTGGCATATATCACGTGCAATCTATCGACCATACAATGTTTTTTGCTTGCGAACACATTATTTTTGCGCAATAGTTAACATTAATTAACCCCACACCAAATACAACATACTTGCATTTTTCGTATATTTGCGCCAAATATATCAATGATGAATGCAATTACTAATCTAACCTATTACAATTATGACAACAAAAGGAAATTTCGGATTTATAGCAATTGTAACCACCCTTCTGGTTACGATCATGCTCTCGTCGTGTAGTCATGATAAATATCTCTACAGCGAAGAGAAAGTTGAACAGAATTTGAACGAAAAGTATGCTGCAGCTTTTGAGAAAGCGTTTGGTAAGGTTGGTTCCAATGTTGACTGGGGATTTAGCAGCAAAAGAGCCAATACACGCGCTCTAACCCGTGCTGCTGGCACTTATGCCTCGTATAAAGGCAACCTACAGCCTACGATTTCTTTCCCGACCGACTGCGATGCCAGCAAGTATAATCCTGATCTCACAGGTATTCCTTCTTATGAAGAATATCTGATAAGCAAAGGTACGCAATGGTGGCACCCTGAGGAAATAAACGATGGAGGAGTAGTGTATATCGACGCAGTCCAGCCTATAAAAATCTCTGGCGGCTCAGAAGAGGCACGAGCCAAACTTTACATCAAGGCAGGAACGTTTGATTTCACAGGTGTACAGTTTGATATAAACACGAATTCAGACGTGTATCTTTTAGAAGGCGCAACTGTTACACTCGACAACACTGTTACTTCTACTGCCAAATTTGATATATACATCGCTCAAGGAGCCACTCTCATAGCCAACGGTGAAGACGGTTTAGTAATGAATTCTGGTGCCCGTGTATATAATCATGGTACAATTACATGCTCAAAAATTGGATTCAACACGACCAGCTTCCTATATAATGTAGGTACACTTACAGTTGGAAGTGTGAATGTCGAAAGCAACGACACAAGAATCGTCAACGATGGCATCATCAATTCGACAAAGACAACTGTAAATGCAGGCGCCGTACAAAACAATGCCGAGTGGACTGTAACTGACACAACTAAGGTAAATTCCAACAGTTCAGGTTGGGTAAACAACGGTCACTGGACAACAAACTACTATGCTTATATCGGTGGAAGCGAGAACGTCATCAATAACTGTTTCCTTGAGGTGACTCACGACTTTGAGATGAATATCTCATCAGCCCAAGGCGCATTCAAGATTGATGCAGGCTGTGGTGTATTGACAGAGAACTTCTATGGCGGCAGGGATTCAAGCACAGGTGCCGTATCAGGTCCATTTAAGATTGTGATGGGCGAGAATGCTGTGTTTAAAGTTGAGAAAACAGCCCAGTTTGAATCTGGAACAACTGCTAATGAAGGATATGGCATCTATGGCATCTCGCCAGATGGGTATGCAGTATTCCAGGCTAAGGATATTGTCAGAGACCCATCTCTTGCTAGTACCAACAGTCATGGCGCAATCATCTACGGCGGCAACCTATATGTTTCGGCAGAGACTCACTTCGCACAAGGCGACAGCGGTGCCGGCAGAACGGTTATCTATGCAGTTGATGGTTTCGGCATAGCTGACAACATCTACGCGGCCGGCTTTAACTCAGGCAAACCCAATATTACCATTCCCGAAACACCATGTAACCCAGGCTTTATCGGTGGCAGCACCCCACTCTACCGCGTGATTGCTGAGGACCTGTCGGCTTCAGAAGCAGGTGATTTCGACTTCAACGACGTTGTCTTCGACGTAGTGAAGGCCGAAGGCGGCAAGACCACACTGAGACTGATTTGTGCTGGCGGTGTGCTCCCGCTGAGAGTGATGGGCATAGAGGTTCATGGCTTGTTCGGCGAAACAACTCCCAACGAAAAGGGCGAATATAAGATGTATAACACGGGTGCTGGACCGAATGTTGACCCTGTTGAGTTCGAGATTAATGGCGAGTACACCACTCCCGAGCAGATTAAGAATATCAGGATAGATGTTTCGAAGAACGGTTCGTGGATGGAGCTCCAGGCCACAAGAGGTGAAGCAGCCTGTAAGATACTGGTTGACGACACATTTGTACCAGTGCCAGAAAGAAGAAATATTGCTAATGAAAATAAGAAATTCACAGACTATGTACAAGGTACATTTGTAGATGAATTCTGGTGGAAATAAAAATTGTCATTAACATGTACCTGAAAAACACGAGGGGGCTCGCCATCAAGCGAGCCCTTATTTGTTAAATAATCGTTTGTGCCGTTCATTAATAGCACTTTTCCAGCGCCTGTTTCATAAGATTTTTGTAACTTTGCCGGCGAATTAAAAAGTTTAATAATTGATAATCAGACAATGAATAGAACCATCACAAAAGCCAACCCGCAGCAGGTTGACGACATCATGAACGTCATCGCTGCAGCCAAACAGATTATGCGGCAATCGGGCAACATGCACCAATGGGCCGACAATTACCCCTCAACAGATGTGATTCTGCACGACATAGAGATTGGTGGCGGCTATGTGGTAGAAGACGATGGCACCATCGTGGCCTATTTCGCCTTTCTACCCAGTCCAGAGCCTACTTACGCCAAAATCTACGAGGGCAACTGGATAGAGGACACTCTACCCTATCACGTAGTGCACCGCATTGCCAGTTATCCTGATGCCCATGGTGTTTTTAAGAGCATCATGGACTTCTGCTTTGCCCACGACAGCAACATCCGCATCGACACCCATCGCGACAATCAAATTATGCAGCACGTCATTCTCAAAGAAGGCTTTACCTACTGCGGCATCATCTACCTACTCTCAGGCGACGAACGTCTGGCTTATCAGAAAACGAAATAAAAACAAAGGATATGGATACAAAACGAATTCTAAGCTATCTGAAGCAGTTGATGGCAAATAACAACCGTGATTGGTTTTGGGAGCATAAGGCTGAGTATGATGCTGTAAGGGCAGATTTCGAAGCAGGAATTGAAATGGCTATTAACAGGATTGCGAGTTTCGACCCCTCGATTGCACATCTTACAGTAAAGGATTGCACGTATCGTTTTAATCGCGACACACGTTTCTCACCCGATAAGTCGCCCTACAAGAACCACTTTGGCGGCTATATTGCTGCCCATGGTAAGAAGGCTCTGCATGGCGGATACTACCTGCACCTGGAGCCAGGACATTGCATGGTGGCGTGTGGTAACTATTGGTTGCCAACCAATATACTCACATCGTGCCGCAATGAGATGATGGGCAACACAGCCGAGTGGCTGAAGTGCGTAGAGAATAAAGAATTCAAGAAATACTACAGTAGCCCTGTAGCCAGCAGCTTCTCGACACCAACGGATGTATCGAGCTGGGACCAGCCCCAGGGCTTTGGACTGGAGAAACTGAAGAAATGCCCAGTGGGATTCCCCAAAGACTGGCCCTATGTAGAGTATCTGCGCATGAAGGATTACTGTTGCTGGCATCAGGTGCCAGACGACTTTTATGAAGGCGAAAAATGGCTCGACGAAATTGAACGTATGTTCAAAGCCGCCAAGCCAATGATGGATTTCATGAACTCGGTAATCGACGATTACGAGTAGCCCTTACTCGTAATGACGAATCCTTACATCGATACCTGTTCCTTCAAGCTGAGCAGGTATCGAACTCAGGTCGGTTTGTCCGTAGTGATAAGGGAACAGCACCTTGGGTTTGATAACCTTTGCTGCACGTACCAACTGATCGGGCGTCATCGTATAAGGCTGGTTACAAGGCAGGAAAGCAATGTCGATATCCTTAATCTGCGCCATCTCTGGGATATCCTCGGTATCGCCGGCAATATAGATACGCAAACCATCGATAGTAAGGATATAGCCATTATCGCGCCCCTTGGGGTGGAACTGCTCGCGACCAGCCGTAGAGTTATACGCAGGCACAGCCTCAACACTAACATCGGCTAACTGCAGTTTGTCGCCATTCGCCATCACCTTACCTGAACCATACATATCGGCACAGCGCTTATTCATCACCAGCTGCGTTTTGTCAGCCGATAATGTTTTAAGTGCAGCAGCATCGTAATGGTCGGCATGCTCATGGGTTACAAAGATGTAATCGGCCTTAGGCATGGCTGCATAGTTGATAGAACGATTGCCCAACTTCGATACAGGATCAATCTGTATCTCCTTGCCATCGTACTGGATACGGATACATGCATGCATCAGCGCATGAAACTTAACGGTTTTACCACTCGCGGTGGTAAACTCATCTACCTCGTAAGGTGACTGGCCACAGGCTGTGTTGAGACCTAAAACGGCCATTAGCAATAAAAATAGTTTCTTCATACCTTATTAATATATAGAACTGGGGCAAAAATACGATAAATATACGAAAGTTCCAAACCAAATAAATAAAATATACACTTTTGATGGTACTTTCTTGGTTGATTCAAAAAAATACCTTAACTTTGTGCCCGTAAAGTACATATAATCAACGACAAGAAACAGACATGATTTGGAATGAAACAATGGAGTGTATGGATCGCGAACAGCTTCGCGAAATCCAGAGTCAACGCCTAGTAAAAATGGCAGAGTATGTATATTACAACACCCCCTTCTACCGTAAGAAGTTTCAGGAGATGGGGTTGGAACCTGGCGATATCAAGAGTATCGACGACATCACCAAGCTGCCTTTTACTAATAAGCTCGACCTCCGCGACAACTATCCCTTCGGACTGGCTGCCGTGCCCATGAGTCAGATTGTCAGAATCCACGCCTCATCGGGAACCACCGGCAAACCAGTTGTAGTACTTTACACCCGCAAAGACCTTGCTATGTGGAGCGAAGCCATCAGTCGTGCCTTTACCGCCTATGGTGCAGGTAAGGACGATATCTTCCAGGTAGCTTACGGCTATGGCCTGTTCACTGGAGGTCTTGGCGCTCACGACGGAGCCACCAATATCGGCGCATCGGTAATCCCCATCTCTTCAGGTAACACCCAGAAGCAGATGACCCTGATGCACGACTTTGGCACCACCATTCTGTGCTGTACCCCCAGCTACGCCATGTTCCTGGGCGAGGCCATGAAAGAGTGCCCATGGAGCCGCGACGAGTTTAAGCTGAAAGTGGGCGTGTTTGGTGCAGAGCCTTGGACCGAGAAGATGCGTAAGAAACTGGAAGAGAGTCTGGGTATTAAAGCTTACGATATCTACGGACTGAGCGAGATTGCCGGTCCTGGCGTAGGCTACGAGTGCGAGCACCAGTGCGGCACCCACCTGAACGAGGACCTGTTCTATCCAGAGATTCTGGACCCAAAGACTGGCGAGCCTCTACCAGAAGGTCAGTT
>JAEEGJ010018908.1_pt1 | contig 15284 bp, 9 predicted proteins | sample 8958761 | NCBI WGS metagenome assembly JAEEGJ01 (sample SAMN16246546, study PRJNA631951) | gut metagenome | biome: gut microbiome; feature: rumen; material: RS-attached | host: Bos | place: Iran: Karaj | collected 2018-10 | reverse complement strand
GAACCTACCGTTGAGGACACCATATCGATCCTGAGAGGCCTTAAAGAGAAATACGAGATATTCCACGGCGTCAAGATCCACGACGGAGCGCTGGTGGCCGCGGCCACGCTTTCCCACAGATATATAACCGACCGGTTCCTGCCGGACAAGGCCATCGACCTGGTGGACGAGGCCTGCGCCATGATCAGGACCGAGATCGATTCGATGCCCCAGGAGCTGGACGACCTCAGGCGCAAGATAATGCAGCTCGAGATAGAAGAGGCCGCTCTTAAGAAAGAGACCGACAGGCTGTCCGTGGAGAGGCTGGAAGCCCTCAGGGCCGAGATCGCGGAGAACAAGGACAGGTTCAACGCCATGAAGGCGGACTGGGAGGCGGAGAAGCAGGATATCGACAGCGTCAAGAACATAAAAGAGGAGATCGACCGGGTCAACGGCGAGATCGAGACGGCTTCCCGGAATTACGAATACGAAGTTGCGGCCAAGCTCAGATACGGCAAACTGCCCGAACTGAACGCAAAATTGGCGGAGGCCGAAAAGCGATCCGAGCAGCTGAGCAGCGAAGGAGCCAGGCTTGTCCGGAACACGGTCACCGCAGACGAGATCGCAGGGATAGTTGCCCGCTGGACCGGCATCCCGGTGGCAAAGCTGATGGAAGGCGAGAGGGAGAAAGTGCTCCATCTCGACGAGATTCTCCATAAGAGAGTCATAGGCCAGGACGAGGCGGTCTCCAAGGTCAGCGAGGCCATCTTAAGGTCAAGGGCCGGTATCGCGGATCCCAACAGGCCCATCGGTTCGTTCCTGTTCCTGGGACCCACCGGCGTGGGCAAGACGGAACTGGCGAAAGCGCTGGCGGAGGCGCTGTTCGACGACGAACGCAATATGGTCCGTATCGATATGAGCGAATATATGGAGAAGTTCAGCGTGTCGAGGCTCTGCGGAGCCCCTCCCGGATACGTGGGCTACGACGAAGGCGGCCAGCTCACCGAAGCGGTGCGGCGCAAACCGTACTCCGTTGTGCTCTTCGATGAGATAGAAAAAGCCCATCCAGACGTGTTCAACATACTGCTCCAGGTGCTTGACGACGGACGAATCACCGATTCCCAGGGCAGGACCGTGGACTTCAAGAACACCATAATAATCATGACCAGCAACCTGGGTTCCGACTACCTGCTGGAAGGCATCGGGGAAGACGGAGAGATCTCGCAGGAGGCCCGGGACAGCGTCAATTCGCTGCTCACCAGGACGTTCCGGCCCGAGTTCCTGAACAGGCTCGACGAGATCGTGTTCTACAAGCCTCTTACGAAGGAGGACATCGGCAGGATAATCGAGCTGCTCATCGCCTCCCTCAAGGCCAGGCTGAAGGACAAGTCTCTTTCTCTGGAGATCACCGATGCGGCAAAGGAAAAGATCATCGAGGAAGGGTACGATCCGCTTTACGGCGCCAGGCCTCTTAAGAGGTACCTGCAGGCCAGAGTGGAGACCGTGATCGCCAGAGCCATCCTTTCGGGCGGCCTGGGAGCCGGGGACACCATAAGGCTGGGACTGGACGAAAAAGGCGAGTTCAGCGTTGAAACGTGACCATCCAGGCGGAGCCGCGGAAGGCGCGGATTATTGACATACCGGAGGAAAGTATTATATAATCCGCCCATCCGTTGGGGTGTAGCCAAGCGGTAAGGCACCAGACTTTGACTCTGGCATTCGCAAGTCCGAATCTTGCCATCCCAGTTAATAGCCATCGTTGTACGCGATGGCTTTTTTTGGCAGAAGGCGGGAAGTACGTTGTTCGAAGGATTTACCATCCAGCCGGATTTTTCCGGGATCTTGATATGCACCGATTTTGACGGAACTCTGTACGATCACGGGATCGCCCCGTCCAACGCGGAGGCCATCCGGTATTTTATCGACCGCGGCGGAATGTTCACTCTCGCTTCGGGGCGCGACGGCAGGGTGCTGAACGGCGGCAATCTTCCTTTTGTCCCCAACGCTCCGGCCGCGTGCATGAACGGCGGGATGATATACGATTTTCAGCTTGACGAGATACTGATCCGCAACCCCATGGCGGACAACTGGCCCGAGCTGCTGGACGACCTTATTGCCGGCACGCCTTTAAGGCGCGCGGACATAGTGTCTGAAGGGCTCAGGATCGGTTTCGACACGGACGACCCGGAGGATTACGCCAGGGCCAGGGCGCAGATCGACACGCCGGTATTCAAACTGGTGGCATATAAGGCGGAGCCCTCCGACGACCTGGTGCCCGAAGCGGCCAGACGCATCTGCGAAGGCAGGGCCAACGTGCTTTCCAACTCCAGAAACTGTTTCGAACTGACGGCTCCCGGCATCGACAAGGCCTGGGGCGTAAAAAAAGTCCGGGAACTTACCGGCGCGTCAATGCTCATAACCGTAGGAGACTGCAACGGCGACCTTTCCATGTTTTCCGTTTCCGAGGACAGCTACGCGGTCGGCAACGCGATTCCATCCCTTAAAGCCGCCGCGGGCCACGTCACCGAAGCGGACGTCACCGCCGGAGCATTCCCGGAGATAATCCGGAGCGTCGCATCCCTTTACGGAGGCGCAAGATGAAGAAGGCACCTTTCAAAGTGAAAGGCGAGATAGTGTTGCCCGGAGCCGAGACGCTGCCCGAAGATCCGGGAGAAAAGCGGCTCAGATTGGTCACGCGCATTTTCCTGTTCGCCTCTGCTTTCCTGATCCCGGCCCTCACCGCCCTTGCCGTGTTCGGCTCATACGGTTTCGCGCCCTTCGGGACCGAATCCATGCTTATAATGGACATGTCGGGGCAATACGTGGAATTCCTCACGGCGCTCCGCAACGTAAGATCTCCCGCAGATCTGTTCTTCAGCTGGGGAAAGGTTTTAGGTGGCAATTACACCGGCGTATACGCATATTACGCCTCCAGCCCCTTGTCCTGGCTCCTTTTGCTGTTTCCCGACAGCAGCATGCCCGAAGCGGTGCTGTTTCTCACGGTCCTTAAGATAGGCCTCTGCGGCCTGGGGATGTCCGTATTCTTAAGAGGCTTCTGCCTCCGCCATTCCCGCCGCTCCCGCCTCCTCCTCGGCGGCCCCTCGACAACGGGTCATATTGCCGGGCTTTTCGAGCGCTCCAGGGAAGGGCTGAGCCCTGCGCTCAGGGCGCTCATATTGCTGTTCTCGACACTGTACGCATTGTGTTCGTACAATTGCGTATATTCCATGTGCGTAATGTGGCTGGACGGCGTGTTCATGCTGCCGCTCATATTGTATTTTACCGAAAAACTGGTGGACGAGGGCAGGATGGCGGGACTTATCCTGTCCTTCGCGTACATATTCCTGTCCAACTATTACGTTGCATATATGTGCGGCGTATTCTCGGTGATATATTTCGCATTCTACTTTGTAGACCGTCGCCGGGGCAGGGCGGAGAAGCAGTTGGAAAAACCGCTCCGGAACAGGTTTTACAGGAACAGGATATTTAAGTTTGTCATTGCCGTATCCGCCGCCGCCGCGCTCACGGCCTGGCTGTGGCTGCCCACGCTGTTTTCGCTTATTGAAGGTAAGATCGGCTTCGCCAACAGCACATATCCCGACGCGTTCAATTACGACTTCGGGGCCTTCGTCCGCAAACTCTTCATAGGCGAGTACGACGCCATTACCAACAGGGGAGCGCCCTTCTTCTACGGAGGCATGGCGGTGTTCGTTGCCCTGCCCATGTTCTTTATGAACAGGAATATCAAGGCCCGGTCGAGGATCTTTGCCGGCGCCATACTTGCCTTCCTGCTGCTCTCCACCCTCTGGACGCCCCTGGACAACGCCTGGCACATTTTCCAGCACCCGAACTGGTTCCCTTACCGCTGGACTTTCGTGCTGGCTTTCTTCTGCGTTTCCCTGGCCTTCAGAGGCGTCGCGGCTTCCGGCAGCCTGGGCGCCGGATACTACCCCGGGGCAATGCTGGGTATGTACGCGCTGTGCCTGACCGTTTCCCGTGATCCCTCCGCCTCCTCTTCCGCGCTGTCGCCGGACAATTTCACCGCTCCTTCCGACGGGTCGGTGCGCAAACAGTTCATTTACACGCTGGCGGTGGTGTTCGCCTTCGTGCTGATCGACCTGGCCAGGCGGCTGCCGTCCAGGATCAGCCTCGCCGCAGGGAAAAAGTTCAGGATCACGCTGCCACGCCTGCTGGCCGTATTGACCGCGCTGTTCCTTATAGCCGTTACGGTGACCGAACAGCAGTATCACTGGAAAAAGCTGCTGGAAGGCCTTGACCGGGCCCACAGCTATGAGACCGCCGCGTCATATTCGGAATACAGAAAGACTATGTCAGGTGCGCTGAAGATAATTGACGGAGACAGGGACGAAAACGGCGTCACCGGCTTCGGAGGCGTGGGCCAGAATTTCTCCAGAAGCTACAATGAAGCCATCAGCTTCGGGTACCGCAGCGTTGCCCATTACAGTTCCGCCTTCAACCGCCACGTCAACGAATTTCTGGGCAATCTCGGCTACGCCCAGGCATATCTCTGGAACCTCAATTTCGGGTCGACCGCGGTCACCGATTCGCTGTTCGGCCTGACTTATATGCTAAACGGCGCAGGCATCCATGACTTCGACAAAGAAGGCCTCGTGGAGATCGGGTCCCTGGCGCCTCCCGAAGAATACGAACTGCTGGGCACGGCAGGCGGCGCTTTCGACATCTCCGTATACAAGAACCAATATGCCGCCAAAGGGCCTTTCCTTATGAGCGGAGACCCCGCTGCCTTCGGCTGGCAGGGCAACTGTTTCGAGTCCCAGAATCTGCTTCTGAAGCTGTCCTCCGGCGTCGATAAAAACGTTTTCACCCGGGTCCGGTCCGAACTGATCTCGATATCCCTGTACGACGGCGCATACGAAAAAGCCGACGAGCCCGGTGTCTATTCCATGAACGGCGGCAAGGTAACGTACAGCATTTCTATGCCCGAAGGAGGCACGCTTTACGCCTATTTCGGCAAGAACCGCAACGACGAGACCAAATTGCGGATAGGCGACAGCTCCGAGCAGCTCTCCGTCTACAGAGGCGAGACCAACTGCATCCAGCGCATCGGCACCTACGCCCCCGGCGAAGTCGCCACCTTCACGTTCACCATAGGCAGATGGTCATCGCTCTATACAAAGGACAATATCTTCTACGTCCTCGATACGGACGCCCTGGCGGAACATTCCGCCGCCGTCAATTCCCGGGCCATTTCCATCACGAAATTCTCGACCGGGCTCATAAAAGGCACGCTCCCCCCGGACAATTCGGGCGGCTCGATGCTGATCCAGGTCCCTTACGATTCGGGCTGGACCGTCAAGGCCGACGGCAAGCCTGTCGCGACCTCGTCTCTTAAGGACGGTCTCCTCCTGGCCGATATCCCCGCCGGAACCGTCTCGGTGGAGATAAGGTACGTGCCCAAAGGCCTGCTGCCCGGCGCCGTCCTCAGCGCCGCCGCCTGCTTCGCCATCGCCGTCAACGTCGTCGTGCGCATTGTGATAAAGAAGAGAAGAGCGAACTGAATTCGCGCTTACGCACGAGTGATGTTCGCCTGCGGCGAGTGATATTGCGCTGGCGCGCAGTGATATTCGTGCTGACGCACGAGTGATATTCGCCTGCGGCGAGTGATATTGCCGCGTTGCGGCAGCTAAATTGAACACTGAATGATAAGAAAATTAGTCAGTGTTCAGCTAAATTCGCCTTTACGCGCGAGCTAAATTGCTCGCAGGGCGAGCAGCTACCTTCGGCTGCGCCGAGCGGAGGAAGATTTTTTTATTTCGCGCTCATTTTAAGTCTCGAGGCAGAGCATCCTTTACGAAAACACCCAGTAATCCGGGGTAAGAGGTAAAATCAGGGCGTCTCTCGCTCATTTTAAGACTCGATGCGGCGCGTCCTTCTTTCAAACGCCCAAAAATCAGGGTTAAGAGGTAAAATCAGGGCGTTTCTCGCTCATTTTAAGACTCGAGGCGGCGCGTCCTTCTTTCAAACGCCCAGAAATCCGGGTTAAGAGGTAAAATCAGGGCGTTTCGTGTTCGTTTTAGGCTTCGAGACAGCGCATCCGTCTTTCAAACGCCCAGAAATCAGGGTTAAGAGGCAAAATCAGGGCGTTTCGTGTTCGTTTTAGGCTTCGAGACAGCACATCCGTCTTTCAAACGCCCAGAAATCAGTGTTAAGAGGCAAAATCAGGGCGTTTTGCGTTCCTCTCTCTCTTTGAGACAGAGCAAGGCCCTGGCGCGAACGCAGCAGATTATTACTCACCCGAAGGATGAATATCACTGCGCTTTGCGCAATATCACTCGTGCGACAGCACGAATATCACTCACCAAAAGACAAAAGTCTCACTCGCCGCCAGGCGAATATCACCCGCGCGTCAGCGCGAATTTAGCTCGCCGCAGGCGAATATCACTCACGCAAAGACAAAAGTCTCACTCCGCGCAGCGGAAGATCACTCATCCGAAGGATGAATATCACTCCTTCTTTGGGGCGAATTTCGCTTTCCACATCCCAAATTGCCCTTCCATCCGGTTGATTTTTTCCCCTGCATTGTGAGATAATACCGGCAGAAACGGAGGTGCGGATAATGGACAGATTTCAGATGCAGTTGAGCTTTCTGACCGAGATCGACCGCATGAAGACCATATACAGAAGGAGCATCGTCATCGACAAGTCCAGGCAGGAGGACGACGCGGCGCATTCGTGGCATATGGCCATGTTTGCCTGCGTACTTTACGAGTACGCCCCGGAAGGCACCGATCTGTTGACGGTGCTTAAAATGTGCCTTGTCCACGACCTGGTGGAGATATACGCCGGGGACACTTTCTGCTACGACGTGGAGGGGAACAAGGACAAGGCGGAGCGGGAGAAGCTTGCCGCGGACAAACTGTTTTCGCAGCTTCCGGAGGAGCAGGGCAGGGAATTCAGGGCGCTCTGGGAGGAGTTTGACGATCCGTCGACGCCGGAGGGCTGGTTCGCAGCGGCCGTTGACCGCCTGCAGCCGTTTATATTGAATTTTAATACCGACGGACACACCTGGCACCAGGCGGACGTGGGGCGCGAAGACCTGATCAAGAGGATATTGCCCGCGAAGACCGGCATGCCGGGGAAGTGGGACGAAATAGAAAAACTGGTCGACCTGGCTATCGAGCGGGGAATGGTGCCCGGCGAGACGCGGCGGCGCATGGAAGCCCGGAAGGCTCACACGGAGGAGAACGGGAAATGAAAGCACGAAAAATTGTCGCCGCCTTATTGGCGCTGATCCTTTCCGCGAGCGTTCTGGCAGGATGCTCCGTTAAAGAGAGCGGCCCGGAACAGGTCACCGGCGTCCCGGCCACGGAAGTCACAGTTATCACGACGGCGCCTGCGGAGAGACCTACGGAGGCTCCCACCTCCGCGCCCACGGAGGCGCCTACGGAAGTCCCCGAACCTACCGAAAAGCCGGACTACTCCGGCGGGATCACCGAAGGCAAACGCTGTACGTACAATTTCTGGGGCGGCGGCGCCACGGATGCCTATTGCGGCACGGGCCACAGGCTGGCGGTCCAGTTCTACGCCACCACGGATTTTACGGGAGTGGGATTCCATTCTCCTACCTGGACGGCCAAGGACGGCTATTCGGTGGATTACGAGCTGTACGTTTGGGATTCCGACTATGAAACCACCGTGGATAACGAGCCGGTGGCTACCGCGATTTTCGAAAACTGGCAGGACGGCATATGCGTGCCCATCACTTTCGAAGAGCCCATGCCCTCGGGAGAATACGTGCTGCTGGCCATGTACCATTCGAGTGAAACGATGCACAACGGCGGCGTCTGGTTTTTCCCGGATCAGGAGCGCGAAGACATAATCTCTTATCTGGACGACGACGTGTGGTACGACCACGTTATAAGGACGACCATTTATTACGCAAATACGCCCAATGTCAAATACGGTCCGCTTTCGGATCCCGGCATCTGACCACTGAGGGCCTTACGGCGAGCAGACTCCCGGGGCCTTCGACAATATATGGAACGGTGATAAAATGAAAAAACGATTACGCTGCATCGCCGCGCTGCTTATATGCGTTTCCGTATTATCCGGCATTATGTTTACCGCAGGAGGTTATACCGTTATGGCTGAAAACGCGAACGTTGACAACGGCGGAACCGGAAAGGCCGCTTTGTACGACGAGACGGTGGAGAGAAAGGACTTTCAGCAGCTGAAGCTGATGAACAATGAAGTGGCCGTCCGGTTCTCGGTCTTCGCGCCTGTGAAAGCGCTGGAGATATTCATCCCCAAGGCCACCGGCTCCGGAAGCAAGGGCGTGTTTAAGGCCGCGCTGTACAGGTTCGACGGAAATTACGCTTCCTCCCTGAGAGGCGAAGCCGTTGCCGCCGCCTCCTTCGAAGGGATAAAAAGCGGAGAATGGGCAACGCTGGATATTGCCGCGGTGTCCGGGAGCTCTGCTCCCGCCGGTGAATACGTACTGTTCCTGGACGGGGCGAAGGGCAACGTGCACGTGGGATTGACGCCGACGGCCCCCGGCGCGGAAGAACTTTCGAAAGTTTACTACAACGCCTCCTGCCTCTCCGGAAAGTCCCTGGGCGTGAACGTGGTTTGGGAAAGCGAAGGGTCCCTTAACAAGATCTCCGAAGAGACGGCGCGGATGGTCTCCTCCGACACATGGGTGGCCACCGACGGCCTGGGCAGAAAAGTCGAAAACAGTTATACGGACACCAGGCGCGAAAACAAAACGGTGGGCCTGTTCTTCCACACGTGGCACACCAGCAACAGCACGCTGGGCACCAGGAACATCACTTCGATCCTTAAAGAACATCCCGAGATACAGAACGACTACACCAGCAAGCTCTGGGGCAGCGCAGGCGCATATTTCTGGAACGAGCCCATCTGGGGCTATTACCGCTCCGACGACGAATGGGTGCTGAGGAGGCAGGCGGAACTGCTGGCAGACGCCGGCGTTGACGCCGTGTTCTTCGACAATACCAACGGCACCGCCACCTTTATAGACGACGTGCTGGTACTGTGCAAAGTCTGGTCGAAAGCCCGGGCCGAAGGCGTCAACACTCCCAAGATCTCCTTTATGCTTCCCATGTTCGACTACAATGACGTGGCGGTGCAGCTCCGGGAGATCTACACCAAGCTATACGGCGCGGGACTTTATCAGGAACTTTGGTTCTACTGGAAAGGCAAACCCCTGGTGGTGGGTTACCCCGGCAGGCTGAACGCCTCCGATCCAAAGGACAAAGAGATACTCGAATTTTTCAACTTCCGCGTCATCAACCATTCCCAGTCCGCGGACAATATCCAGGTGCAGGACGACGACGGCAATCCGCTGGTCTACGGCGCCATCCAGAAAGAAGTCACCGACAGCTGCCAGCTCTGGAACTGGATCTCCGTCTACCCGCAGCTGATCAACAGAAACCCCGACGGCACTCCGGAACAGGTGGCGGTCGCCATCGCCCATAACTGGTGCGCGGAGACTCATCTGACCGCCATGAACAACCCGAAATATCAGGTGTTCGGCCGCCATTACGACCCGGTGAAAGGAACCGTTGACACCAGAGAGAACGCAAAGCTGTACGGCGCGTATTTCAGCGCCCAGTGGGAGTACGCCCTTGACGTGGATCCGGAATTTATATGGGTCACCGGCTGGAACGAATGGGTGGCAGGACGGTTCCAGGATTTCTGGGGCGTTTCCAACGCTTTCCCGGACAATTTCAGCGACGAGTACAGCCGGGACATCGAACCTTCCAGGGGAGATCTGAAAGACCATTACTACTACCAGCTGGTATCGTTCATTCGCCGCTATAAAGGCACTTCCGCAGCCTCCGTCGTCAGCGAACCGGTGACGGTGGATATTGACACGGGAGAAGGCTGGGACAACGTTTCGGCGGTTTACGGATCTTACGCCGGCGACGTCGACGACCGTAACGCCAAAGGCTACATCAACAACGAGACGGGCAAGAATTTCGTTTATACCAACACCACGGGCCGCAACGACATAATGCTGTCCAAGGCCTCTTTCGACGATGACAATATCTATTTTATGGCCGAAACGGCTTCCGCCCTGACGCCCTATACCGATCCCGCCTGGATGCGGCTCCTGATAGAAGTGGAGTCCGTCGACGGCAATGAAACGGCTGCGGACAGCTGGGAGAGCTTCCAGTTCATCGTGGGCCGCGAGACGTCTCCCGACGGCGTCAATATGGCAGTGGAAAAATCCACCGGCGGCTGGAACTGGGAAAAGGCCGGAGACGCCCGCTTCGGAATCAACGGCAACCGGCTCACGGTGGCCGTGCCCAGAGCGCTGCTGGGCCTTTCCGGCGCAGACAGCTTCGTGGTCAATTTCAAGTGGTCCGACAATATGCAGGTGGACGGGGACGTGCTGGACTTCTACGTCAACGGCGACGTTGCCCCGGAGGGCAGGTACAAATACCAGTTCGCCGTGGGGAACGTTCCCAAACGCCAGGCGGACCAGAAGAAAAAGAGCGGCAATGCAGGCGTATGGATCGCGGCGGGAGTTGCCGCGGCCGCAGCCGCTGCAGCCGGTATCGCCGCTGCAGTCGTCCTGAAAAAGGGCAAGAAAGAGAAGAAGGAAAAGAAATGAACTGGGACAGCGGATATTTCTTAGAAAAAGGCAAAAAACTATATCCCGAATTCCATGAGACCGTATGTCGTCCGCTGCCGGAAACGGAGCCTGACAAGGAACTGTGGATGCGGTGCGGGTCCAGTTTTACGCTGGATTTCGGCACCCATCTGGTAGGTTACGTAACGCTGAAAGTTGCCTGCGACCACGCCCCGGACTCGCCCTTGCAGGCGGTATTCGAGTTTGCCGAAGACAGGTGCGAATTCGATCCCGCGCCTTACAAAGGAGGATTGTCATCCTCCTGGATACAGCGGGAGACCGTCTTTTCCGACAACGCCCTCGAGCCCCTGTCGCTTCCCAGAAGGTACGCTTTCAGATATCTTCGCATAACATTCCCGGCCAATACCGCCTATCAGGTAAGATACGTTTCCTGCGAAGCCAGGGCAGTGACCTCCGCCGATATGAGCGCCGTGGCGCCGCTGCCCGAAGGCACTTCCGAAGCGGTCAGAAAGATAGACGAGATCGCGATCCGGACCCTTAAAAACTGCATGCAGTCCGTGTTCGAAGACGGTCCCAAGCGCGACCGCCGCCTGTGGCTGGGAGACCTTTACCTTCAGGCCAAGGCCAATTATCTTACGTTTAAAAACACGGATCTGGTGAAGCGCTGCCTTTACCTGTTCGCCGGGATCCCCCACGAAAACGGCTGCCTGAGCTCCGCCATCTTCCAGGAGCCTATCTTGATGAACCAGTCCTGGATACTTCACGATTACGCGCTGTTCTTCGCAGGCTGCCTGAAAGACCTGTACGAATTCGAAGGAGACAGGGAAGTTGTGCGGGAACTGTGGCCCGTGGCATTCAGGCAGGCGGAGATCGCGTCGGAAGCGGTCAATGAAAAAGGTCTGGTGGATCCGGCTTATTATTTCGTCGACTGGTGCGCGCCTCTGGACAAAACGGCGGCGGCCCAGGGCATTGCCGTGGCAATGCTGAAGGACACGCTGTTCCTGGCGAAAGTTGCCGGAGACGCGAAAGCGCAGGCGTATCTGGAGGCGCAGATAGAAAGGCTTTCCGGGGCGCTGATGTCGCTTTACGACCGGGAAAGAAAACTGTTCGCTGCCCCCGGCGGCCAGATATCCGTACAGTCCCAGATGTGGGGCATACTGGCGGGAGTGCTTGACGAAACCGAAGTGAAAGATACGTTGACGGCGCTGGGAAAACTTACCGCGGCAGACGGCCTCGTGGATACCGTCACCCCATACGCCAAGCACTACTACGTTGACGCGCTGCTAAAGGGAGGCTTCCGGAAGGAGGCCGAAAAACTGATCATGGATTATTGGGGCGGGATGGCCGAAAAAGGCGCAGACTGCTTCTGGGAAGTGTACGTTCCCGATCAGCCCGACCTTTCGCCCTACGGCGACAAGAGGATCAACAGCTTCTGCCACGCCTGGAGCTGCACTCCCACATATTTCATCAGAAAATACGGCATAAAATGACCGCTCGCCCGAAGGGAGGGGGACAATGATCAAGAAAGTTATAATCGACAGCATCAGCGGCGTTATGGATCTCATTCGGGACCAGAAGTACAACGAAGAGATCCACCGCATGAGGTCTCCGTTTTTTTACCGGGGCCTTCCCGACGCCGGATACCGCCTCACCACCAGCCTCCGCATGAACTGCAAGCACCTCTACAGGGAGCTGGAACCCGCGGTGCTGAGAGCGTTCACCAAGTACGCCAGCATAGAAGATCCTGCGCTGAACGATTCAGTGTGGCGCCAGATGATAGTGGGGCAGCATCACGGGCTTCCCACCAGGCTGATGGACCTGACGAGGTCGCCTCTGACGGCGCTGCATTTCGCCAGCACGGAGAACAATTTCGACAAGATAGATATGCGGGACAGCGTGGTCTGGCGCATCGACATGCGGGACGTCAACGCCAACCTCCCTTCGAAATACTCTGATGCGCTGAGAAAGCACAACGCGTTCGTGTTCTCCGTTGACACGCTCTCGGAGCTGGTGGACGATCTGGGATCCTACGACCGGGACATGGGCGACAGCGCGTTTGCCAGCATCGAGCCGCCCTCCGTCGACCAGCGCATAATCAACCAGTATTCCTTCTTCTCCATCATTCCCAACGGGATGACGGACATAGAAGGGTTCCTGGAAAAGCACACTTCGGACACCACGAAATTTATCATAAAAAAGGAGATCCGCTGGGACGTCAGGGATCTTCTGGACCAGCTCAACATAAACGAGCGCATACTTTATCCCGGCCTGGACGGATTGTCCAGATCGCTGGCGAGACATTATTTTGTAAAACGGGAGCTTTCGGGCGACGCGAAACACTCCGACGAGGCGGAGAATTGACAACGGTGGAGGAAATGAAATGAAAGTAGTTCTCAAACATCTTACGAAGCGGTTCCCCAACCGCAACAAGAAAATCAAGACGGAAGTGGTGGCTGTCAGCGATTTCGATTTCGAGATCCCTGACGGCAAACTGATAGGCCTGCTGGGTCCCTCCGGCTGCGGCAAGAGCACGGCGCTGAATATGATATGCGGCCTTGAGACACCCACGGAAGGCAGAGTCTTTTTCGGAGACGAGGACGTGACGGATTATCCTCCGGAGCGCAGAGGCGTGGGAATGGTGTTCCAGAATTACGCCCTGTACCCCCATATGACCGTGCGCCAGAACATCATATTCCCCCTCACCAACCTGAAGGGCGCGGACAAGCTTACGAAAGAGCAGATGAACGAGCGGGCGGAACGCGTTGCCCGTATCGTACAGATAGAAGAGCTGATGGAAAGGAAGCCGGGGCAGATGTCCGGCGGCCAGCAGCAGAGAGTGGCCATTGCCCGGGCCCTGGTAAAAACTCCCAGAGTGCTCCTGCTGGACGAGCCCCTTTCTAACCTCGACGCCAGGCTGAGGCTCCAGACCAGGGAAGAGATCCGAAAGATCCAGAAGGACACCGGCGTCACAACCATATTCGTCACCCACGACCAGGAAGAGGCAATGAGCATCTCCGACCTCATAGTGGTGATGGAGAAAGGCGTTATGCAGCAGATCGGAGCGCCTCAGGAAGTATATTCCGACCCGGTCAATCTCTTCGTAGCCAAGTTCCTGGGCACTCCCGCCATCAACGTCTTCAAGGGCAACGTGGCAGGGGAGCAGCTTTACATAGGCGGCGAGCCGGTGCTGGAGGTCAAAGGCGCCCGCGACGGCGACGTGTTCGTCGGCATCAGGCCCGAAGGCTTCATCCCGGACAGGAACGGCCCCTTCAAGAGCAAACTGACGGGCATCGAGGTAATGGGCCGCGACATCACGGTGGTCTCGGAACATCCCGAAGCCGAAAATCCGGTGGTGAGGTCCATCATCAGCGCGGAGAGCAGGATCGACACCTCCTCCGAGACCGTGAGCTTCAGGCTGAGGCCCTACAAGGTCTTCCTATTCGACGCCGAGACGAAAGAGCGCATCCGGTTCGAGTATGCCGTTGACGCGGATCCTCAGGAAGACGGCGGCGCCGCTGAAGAATAAGATGATACGGAGGCGGACATGAAAAAGAACGGTTTTAAAGCGTGGCTGTATCTATTGCCGGCACTCATATTCCTGGCGGTATTTATGGTCTATCCGCTGGTGGACGTTTTGATCTACTCTATGGAGGAAGGCTACAATTCCACGTCCCAGGCATCCTACGGCGTGGGCCTGTACAATTTCTCCTACGTGCTGCGGGATCCTTTCTTTCTGCAGGCGCTGAAGAACACCTTCCTGATGGTGATCATCACGGTGCCCATTTCCACGGGGCTGTCCCTGCTGATCCCCCTGGCCCTCAGCTCCATCAAGCCCCTGCAGAACCTGTTCCAGACCATCTACTTCCTGCCTTATGTGACCAACACTCTTGCGGTGGGCCTGGTCTTCATGATCCTGTTCCGGAAGACGCCTTACTCCGACGGTATGGTGAACCGGCTGATCATGTTTTTCGGCGGACGGTCCGTGGACTTCATCGAGGGCCCTTACTGGGCGAAGATGTTCGTTTTCTGCTTTTACATCATCTGGGTGGTAATGCCTTTCAAGATCCTGATCCTTACCAGCGCCCTGGCCAGCGTCAATCCCATGTATTACAAGGCGGCGAAGGTGGACGGGACCCCGAAGTGGCGTGTTTTCACGAAGATCACCCTGCCCATGATCTCCCCCATGATCTTTTATCTGGTGATCACCGGCTTCATCGGCGCGTTCAAGGCGTACAGCGACAGTGTGGCGCTGTTCGGCGTTGACCTCAACGCACAGGGCATGAACACGCTGGTGGGCTACGTGTACGACATGCTGTACGGCGCCCGAGGCGGGTACCCGTCCTACGCCAGCGCAGCGGCATTGATCCTGTTTGCGATTGTGTTTACCATCACGTGCGTGAACCTGATCATCAGCCGCAAAAAAGTGGTCTATTGAGGAGGTGGATGCAGTGGACAACAATAACAGCACCAAAAGCAGAACGTCCGGCATCACCGTCCGCCGCAGGATAGGCAACGCGGTCAAATACGTGATGCTCGGCGTATGGGCAATTATCGTATTGTTCCCGTTCTACTGGATGATATTGACCTCGATAAAGAGCTACAGCGCGTACAACGCGGAAACGACGCCGCAGTTCGTGACGTTGTCCCCGACGCTGGAGAACTATGTGAAAGCGTTCAACTCCGTGCCGCTGCCGCGCTACTTCCT
>JAEEGJ010018905.1_pt1 | contig 15284 bp, 21 predicted proteins | sample 8958761 | NCBI WGS metagenome assembly JAEEGJ01 (sample SAMN16246546, study PRJNA631951) | gut metagenome | biome: gut microbiome; feature: rumen; material: RS-attached | host: Bos | place: Iran: Karaj | collected 2018-10 | reverse complement strand
GAAACGATGAACCGATTTTATCACTTTTTTCAGAGGTCTCAAAGCACAATTTTATGAAATCATTCCTCAAAATCGCAAAAGAGACCATTTTTCATAGGTAAAGTGGAATTTACTTTTTCATTTGACCCAGTTTAGTTGGAAGCCTTAAAATTATATATAGGCTTCATCACATCGATTATCTCCACCGACTCCTTGATTACGTCGATAATATCATCCAGTGACTTGTAGGCCATCGGAGCCTCATCGATTGTCGCCTCGCAAACAGATGAAGTGTAGATTCCCTTCATAGACTCCTTGTACTCCTCCATTGAAAGATTATTCTTCGCCGCAGTTCTGGACATAAGTCTTCCTGCACCGTGAGGAGCTGAATAGTTCCACTCGGGATTTCCCTTACCGATTGCAAGAACAGATCCGTCCCTCATATTAATGGGAATGAGAACCTTTTCGCCCTCGTGAGCCGCGATAGAGCCCTTCCTAAGGATCATCTCCTCAGTGTCAATGTAGTTATGAATTGTGTGAAAAGACTCCCCGGCTGAAAGGCCTGTCTTTTCCAAAAGAATCTCTGCCATCTTCTCACGGTTTCTCTTGGCAAATCTCTGGCATATCTCCACATCATGAAGGTAGTCCTCAAGATATCTTCCCGATAAATAGCACAAATCCTCAGGCATTGTCATAGGTCCCTCATGGAACTTCTTGTTATAGAGCTCCTTAAGTGCAGCCTGAATCTCTTTTCGTCTTCCCTGCTCTTTATATGTCTTAATAAGTAGGTCTCTTGCCTCATAATACTCGCCGATTCCCTTATCAAGGTCAACAGCAAGAGCCTGATATAGATCTGCAACCTGTTTTCCAAGATTTCTTGATCCGGAATGTATAACGAGGAACTGTGTTCCATCCGCAGCTCTGTCAATCTCAATGAAATGATTTCCGCCACCAAGTGTTCCCAACGATCTCTCAAGACGCTTTGCCTCTTTTAATTGGCGGTAGCAGCGAAGCTCTGTAAGATCGAATTTCTCAACTCTTCCATCCCATACCTCTTTTCCTGATGGAATGGTGAAAGCAACCATGTCAAATTTCTCGAGGTCAATCTTTTGCTTGCCAAGATTAACCGTATACATACCGCAGCCGATATCCACGCCGACTACGTTAGGTACAGCTTTGTCAGTTATAGTCATTGTTGTTCCGATCGTGCAGCCCTTGCCAGCGTGAACGTCAGGCATGATCCTGATCTTAGAACCTTCTGTCATGGGATAGTCGCACATTCGTCTTATCTGCTCTATCGCCTCATCCTCCACTACTTTTGCGTAGCAGATAGCTGTATTTACTTTACCTCTTATCTCTATTGTATTCATTGTATCCTTCCAATCCGGCTGGAAGTCTTCATACTTCCAGCCACTTTCTCTAACAAGGAACTTCCGCCCTCGCTATTCGCTCGCCGGAAGACGTTCGAACCAGGTTCTAAAATACATCGCCGGGTTCTCTCAGCCAGCAATCCTTTCGTACCGCGATGATGAAAGGACGCTCATCATGAATTTATATGGTTCAAGATTTCCGTCTTTTAACATTGAAAAGACCTGCGGACTGCAGCCCGATACCAGTGCCACGCCTTGATCATTCATCCTGACGGGCTGCTGTATATTGCGGCTGTTAACATTCCAAAAGATTACCTGAGGAAGCTTGTAGCCATATTTTTCAAATGCTCTTTTGGCATTTTCAAAGTTAGTAGCTTTCGCACCACCGGCACAGCTGTCAAACTCCATATCAGAAATGATGTAAAGCTTTTCCGGCATGTCGGACTGTTTTAGGCTGTTATTTACAGCGGTGTGTAGTATCAGCATGAATGTCTTTTCTATATTTGTATTGCTACATTCATTGAAGCTCATGCAATAACGCACTTTATCAACTATATCTTTTCCCTTGATTTCGATGAGTCTCGGGTTTGCAGAAAAAGTTATGAAGTGATCATGAAAAGCTCCGGTATTTCTTTCTGCAAAGTAAATTCCCAGTGACTGCGCCACCGCTGCAGGACTCGGATTGGTATTCCAGTACATTGATCCCGAGCCATCGACTACAACAAGTGAATTGTCAGAGCCTGCATAATTCTCAAGCGCATTCCATGTTGTATCCATGGCGCGTCTCTCAGCTTCAGAGAACTCTTTTTCCCCTAAAACAGGAGCTATAACATCATACGGTGTAAGCGTTCCGGTGTGCATTACCGAAGGATCTTCGGTCGCTTTACGGATAAAAGACTCGTACCTATCCCCATCGTTTCTGATAAAAGCCTGTCTGTACTTATACAGTGCTTTTGAAGGTTGCTTCGCGTAGTCAAAAGAATAGTCTCTCTCTCGAAGATTATTCTCGATAATCTTGATCTGTGCTCTAAGAGCTGACAATGCTTTACGATACTCAGCGTCTGACATCTTCATGGCTCTAGCTATCTTCCTTGCGTTTCTTACAGTTTCCTTATTGCTTGTATTTACTGAAGGAAGCCATTTTGCCAAAAGAGACACCTGCGCATTTTCTTTATCTGCTGCAAGCAGCTCCATATCTACCCTGAGTGTTTTATCAAAATATGCCAATACTTCTTTTTCAACAGGTGTACCAAACAGTGCCAAAAGATCATCATATCTGCCATACTCTGCAACATACTCAATATTCTTTTTCACTGATTCAGGTTCACACTCAGCCATAAATTTAAGGATAACCTTGAACACTCTTCTCTCTCCAAGGCCGCCTCTTATGTCTCTTGCAAAGAAAAGCATCTTCATTGCAAGATTGGCGTCCTCAACATAGGCTCTTGTGAATCTAAATATAATGTCTTCATCAGATGCGTGCCTAAGCGCACCTATTGTTGCAAAGAGATCCAGGCAGTCAGACTTAGTTGATACGTAAGTTGCCGCGCCGTTCTCTGTATATGTTTTATTTGCTTCTTTTTTCAAAAAATCTAACATCGTCATTTCCTCTCTTCTAAAACAAGGTGCCACCGGGATATAGTGCCCGGCCCACTCACCCTGCACAAGCAGGGCGCGATTTACAGTCGCGGACTTATTTTAATTGCTGCAGGTATCTATCTGTTTTCACAAGACACATACACCCCGAAGGGTTGGAGCGAGATTCGAACCCGCGACCTCCGGATAATTTATCCGGTGCTTAACCACTTAGCTATCCTGTAGTAATTGCTGTCTGTGTCTTTGTTGTGATTAAATCATAGCGCAACATTTTGGAGATAAAAAGATGCAGATTGACTCTTTATCACAACCCCAATATAATTAAATATATTCCGAAATTTGTATTATTTAATCAATATTTGCAACCCCAATTAAGAGGTGTACTATGACAGAGAAGTATAAAATTTATCTTTCAGATGATACAAGATCAAGACTTATAAATGACGCTGAGCTCTTTGAATTCACCAAGAAGGATGAGTCCGTTAACCTCAACTCATTCCTTAAGACGCTGATAGTCAATTATTTCGACCGCTACAGACATGACAGCGAAAATCTGCTTGCCAACATTAAACATGATCTGACAAGTATAACCTCAATCAGCGATAAGGATGCCGCTCTTCTGGCAGACAAGATAGTAAGCACCTACATCAAGACCGACAGCCTTCAGAGCAGCAAGAACTCTGCCCTAACTCTCACTGTAAGCGGCTCTTCTTATGAAATCCTCAAGATCATTGAGAATAACATGTTAAAAGATACATCTCTTTCCCAGTATCTTAAGGACATGTTTAATTCATATCTGTCAATTCCGAGAAGTGAAAGAGAAACGATCATATTCAAGGATACCTATGAGGACATTTCGAAGGCACTCAGAGAGCACAGAATTATCTCTTTTACCACCACAAGTTCCGGTGACAATATAGCTTACCACGTTGAGCCGTATGTTATTGCCCCCTCCAAAGAGGAACAGTGTAACTATCTGCTATGCAAGGATATAAATTCTCGAATCCCGAGAACGTTTAGAATATCAAGACTTAGAAGTGTCTTTGTAACTTCCGACACCTTTACTGTAGATAGTGACATGCAAAAAGAGCTTCAGGAAAAAGCAATCCGAAGCCCTCATTCAGTGTCATTAACAGTTCAGGCAGTTGTTCGCCTAAACAAATATGGAGTTAAAAAGTTTAAAGTAATCACCAAGAACAGGCCCATCGTATCAAAAATCGAAGAAGATCTGTACTATTTTGACTGGCCTGAACTTCAGTTAGAAGAATACTTCAAACGTTTTGGCAAAGATGCAAAAGTTATTAAGCCTGCATCTCTAAAGGAAAAAATCAAGAAGTTCTATTACTATGGGCTCAGAGAGTATAGTAAGTAAGAATTATTTGCAGACTTCCTACATCCAGCCCGTTATCTTTATTGATAAGATTGTAATCGCAGAAGCAATTAAATTTTATATCCGCAATCTGCTTTCACAGGCCCATCTACTCCGGATTCGTAATGCGCTCTGAACTCCATATTGATTTCACGGATTTCTTTAACGCCATCTATGTATGGCTGATACATCTCTATCAGTCCCGCGCTGCAGCCATCGCAACTTCCATCGATATTACCTATTGATTCTGCAACAATACGTTCTCTTTCTTCCTTTGTTGTATCTTTGATCAAAATAGATTTCATTTTTAATTTCCTCATTTATTTTTTTCAACAACGCCTATCATTTTTTTGATAGCACGAGCTCCTGCAATCGGATATAGTTCCATAATATGTTGTACAATAGCTCTGCCTGATTCGGTGGGATTCTCGTTGTATCTTGATGTCACATGGTCATGTCCAAATATTGTCTCAGGCTTAGAATAAATCGCTATCGGCCATCCGTAAAGCTCGCCTTTTTTGTTTTTTCTCTGACGAAAATCTCTGACAGTTAGATAAGTTTTCATCTGAAGATCTGTAATTGCCCCTTCAAAGCCCTTCTCCCCGCCTTTTCCAAATCCGGCGCGGCTCTTTATCTCATTTGAATAGATCTCATCTTCAGCCTCAAAAAGATCCATTATCTTTTTCTGCTTTCTTGAAGCCTTCTCATCATCCCATAGTGCATCGAAATCATATCCGTCACGCCTAAAATTGGCAAAGTACGGAAGCCATTTTTTTGATATAAAACCTGCTTTCTTTTCAAAAAACTTGCCGTAAGCGACCTCGCCACTCTTTGCGATCAGTTCACGCCACTCCCACGGATCCACTTCCGAATCTCCGCACCACCAATAGCCCGGAACAGTTCTTTCTTCCAGTGAAAATCCCGGAATTTCATTTTTGAACAGTGGCAAAAAACCTATCTCATTTATGTAATTTATCGCATCACGCACAGTATGCAGGCACTCGGGATCTTCCCACTCAACGCCATACATGATCCATGTTCCGTTTTCATTTCCCATAAATGACCTCGCCTTATCACTCCGGTTCTATGAGTCTTTTAACTCACCGCCTGAACCTTACTTCAATTTTGCACCATCCTTAAAGGCATTGCCCACCTTTTTTCCAATTCCGTAATATGCATTACCGAATGGATCAAAGCTTATCGGCTTAACTTTTGTGACGTCAACAACTCCGTCTGTCACTACGCTTTCATCTGCTGAGACATTTACGATTTCTCCGACAAGAATGCCATCTTCCTCCTTTAACACAAGTTCTTTTACTCAGTATCTTCCCATCCCTTGCATACATCGCACCAGCCTTCGGCACCTGTAACCGCTTCGAGCTCTTAAGGCGTAATCCTGACGGAAGTAAACTCATTTCCTCCTGCCGGATGGACATATTCAAAACGCTTCATGGAAACGTCAAGCCAGATGGGGATATCATCAGCTATAGCACCTACTGCTTTCCATGCAGTCCGGGCACATCTCACTTCCATATACTTTTAACATATTAAAGCATCCTATCAATACTCATCTTCATTCCAAACTCTTTGGCCTCTTCAAGTTTCCCATCTATATTTAGCATATGCGCATAAAAATAGTCTTCACTGACTGATATTCCTTTGCCCTTAAGCATCTTCTTAAGCGCCAGAACAGTTCTTTTTGACCAGTTTGAAGTTGTAAAAAGAACCACCTTGGAGACCATCTTAGGATCAATATCTTCTGCATATGCCTTTAGTTCCGGAGCCATTATATTTGCGTATGGAGCTCCACCGAGAAAAAGAATGTCCGCTTTTTCTTGGAGTTTTGGCTCGTCAGCTATACTGACTGCCTTTACACCAATCCCATCAGCTATTGCCTCTGCGATTCTTCTTGTATTCCCAAATTTTGTTTTAGAACAGTATCTGACTACAATATTCATAATAAAAGACCTCATTGAAACATTATGTTTTACGCAATATGATTGTATCATATTCATCTCTGATTTCAAGAGGTCTTCATATCATTATTTTAAATACCAAAGGCCCTCCGCCATTCATAATAATGAACAGCGGAGGGCGAAATGTGATTATTATGTTGTTAGCCTTCAATGGCTATAAGGTTCTTTTCAGGGATTTTTTCCATTGCCTTTTTAGGAATGGTAAGTTTCAAAACTCCATGTCTGTAGGTGGCCTCAATGTCTTCTTTCTGAACATTCTCACCAACGTAGAAGCTTCTTGTCATTGATCCCGCGTACCTTTCCTGTCTGATGAGTTTTCCTTTCTTGTCATTCTCATCCTTATCAAGGCCTTTGGCGGCATTGATGGTAAGATAGCCTTCATCCAGCTCTACAGTGATCTCTTCTTTCTTGAAACCGGGAATATCAATTACTACTTCGTAGTTGTCATCTTTTTCCCTGACATCGGTCTTCATCATCCTGCCGGCTCTTCTTCCGTAGAGCTTCTTCTCCATGTTGTCGAATTCCTTAAGTTCCGGGAATCCAAACAGGTCATCCATAATTTTTTCTTCGAAAATACTAGGTACTAACATAATTCTTACCTCCTTTGCACATAGACAATTTTTTGAATATGAGCATTGGGACGGAGGGTTCGGATCATTGGAACGTTAAGTCCTAACGGTCTTCTCTGTTCCTTTGTTCTACTTATGGTATAACACCACAATTAGCACTCGTCAATAGAGAGTGCTAATCTGATTAAAAAAGGCTTATTTCCAAAAAAGAAAAAGCAGCGGAAACACTGATGTTTACGCCACTCTTTTATATAGAACATATTAAAATGATTAAAAAAAGCTCAATCCGTTCTCCAAAAACCTCTTCACTCGAATGTCGTATCAATGTAACTTCATCTGATTATCCGAATAACTGAGGCTCTGTTTCTTTTAATATATCACCAAGAACTTTATAGTCGAGGTACTGCATGTCCTCCCGGCCTTCATGAATCTTATCAGAAAGTTTACTGGAATAATATACCGACATAGCACTTTCTAATGATAATCCATTTTGCTCTGCAAGATATGTAATAATTCTCTCTTCCAGATTTTCTTGATATACCTGTTCCAAAGCTTTATCATCCATACTCATACCTCATAGCAAGAAACATATGAAAGAAGCCGGTCTATAGCATTCTGGCTAATAAAAGCAATCTGATCATAAGTCTCATATACCTTGATTTCCTTTAGTGCTCTTTCCTTATCCCAGATACCCTGATGATACATATCAACGACTCGAAACACCTTATCATCAGCAACTTTTCCGGCGATAAGATCGTATTTTATATAATCATCACTACCATCTCTGCAGTTACATACAAAGTCTATCCACTCGCTCAAATCATCTGGAAAGGTCTTTTCAAAGAGGCCTGTCTTATCAGCTTTCATCTCATACTCATTGATTATTCCAACATTCCTATTATAAAGATCAGCCTTTCTCTTCGCCCATTTTTCAGCCTGTTCCTTCACAGTTGTTACGTAAAAGCCTTTTCCAAAATCCAGAGGTCTGTATGAATGCAGTACATCCGGAGACTTAACAACTTCAATTGATCCATGATAAACTTTCATACCTTTATGCCCCTTACCCCCAAGTACTCCACAATATCATCAATAACATAATTTGTACTCTGCGTGTGCAGTATATCAAAATGAGGAACAAGATATTTATTTATACAATCTGCTTTTGTAAGTAATGCATATACCTCTGATGGAAGTTTTCCCCATTTATTGGCACATGCATGTATCATATAAATTACAAATGAAAAAGATTCATTATCCATAATCAATCCTCTTAAAAACATACACTCGTAAATTTATTATACAATCTTGAACATGAAGTTCAAGATTGCATCAACCAAGCCAACTTGAATCGGCTTCGTCGATGAGGCTTAATTTATCTTTTGTCATTACAACATCCTTTGATGATTAAAGCATTCATTTGTTTTCTCCATGACATCAACGCACAAATAATCCGTTCACACACGATTTTCACGGGTAACATAAATATGACCAACGCCAAAAATGATTCCGAATACTATCAGTAGAAAATGCATCAAAGTTACACCATTCAATAAAAAAATCATTGTAGGTATTACAGCTAAAGCTATCTGTTTCCAATAAGCAGCTTTTTTATAATACAACGCCCATATTATCCAATATGAAACAATCAGTATCGGATTTCCAAATAAGTACGCCAAAAACATTCCTATTGATCTGAACCCAAATTCTGCTATTCCTATATTGAATATCATCAGAAACATGCAACCATATCTGCCTACCAGCTCAAGAAGATTCATCAGCTTGTTCAGGCATCTATTCTGTTGTCCTTTTACCTTAAACGCACAAATAATATCAGGGAGCAAAACCAGTATTACAATTATTAGACCAAATACATTTAACCAACTGTCACCGACTTTACCCGCAAGAAAAATAGATGTGGGGCCATCTGCTCCACCGATTGTAGTCACATCATATGCCATTGCCACACTCCTTGCACTAACAGCAATCTCTTCCTTACTCCTTTGCCAATAACTTTAATCCGGCGATTCCGACTACAATTAGAATAACACATATGACCTGTGGAACTGACAGTTTCTCATGAAAAAGAAAAATCCCAAGCAGCGTAGTTCCCACAATTCCCATACCGGTCCACATAGCATAAGCTGTTCCCAAGGGAAGCTGCCTTAATGCAATCGACAAGAACAAAGCACTGGCTATGTAGCCAACACCTGTAATAATTGATGGGATAAGTACAGTAAATCCATTAGACATTTTCATTGTCACCGCCCATGTTATTTCAAGAGCTCCTGCAATAAACAAATATATCCACTTCATTAGAAAACCTCCGTATAAAAAAGCATCTTTCCTATAATATAAAATACGCCATTCCCTACCTGCTAAGACCTAACGGTAAAGGAATGACGTTAATCCCACTACTCGGTAGCAGTGGGCGCCTTTTAATTCAACTGTTCTGATGTTACTTAATAATTTCGGGTCTGTCAATCATCATTTATCCGGATCATTATGTCTTTAAGCCTGTACAGACTCTCCTGTAGATGAAAGAGTTATCTTCTTATATGCATTGGATTTACTATCATTCGGATGCGGTTCCAAGCCAATGATAGTTATTTCTCCTTTATCAGGTCCATAGACCCAGTATATTCTCCCCGCACCCGGAGTATGGTTTTCAATATATGACTGCCATACCTTCTGTCCATATCTTTTTGTAAGAGGCTCAATATCATGTGTTTCCAACCCCGGATATGTTGGATCCATAGAAATCTGCTTTAGTGTTTTTCCAATCTTCTTGTATAGCTGAGCTTCTTTTTTTGTTGCTGTACCATCTTGTATCTTTTGTCTCAGATTATTCCAGAACGCTTCCATTTCCGGAACACCCATGCGAATATCAAACATTATCAATCATCGAACTCCGTCAGATCAATCTTCTCGGAGACTTTCCCCTCCTTGAGATTTTCCATTGCAGAATCCATCATTTTGAGCGTATTAGCTGACACCTGAAATGGTGGCGTTAACTCTCTTGGCTCAAGTACTATCCTTCCATCATCATATTCCTCGACATGGAAATACTCAAATATAGTGTTTCTCAATGTGATTCTCTTTTTAGAATCTATTTTTGCATCGTATGATTTTAATGCTGTTGCCATAATATCGCCTCCGTGGGAATATGGGATATCCCACTTAAATAATATATCATTTTACCATAAAAATCAATATACATCCCTCATCCTAAACTCGTACACTTTCTGAACCCATTCCGGATCTTCCTTCCATAATGAATATCCGGATGAACTATTTCCCTATCACTTGTATGGTATAGAATCATTTTTTATTCTCCATTGCTAAACCGCACTTTACAAAAAATTTGTTGAAAGAGTCAATTCATACCGGAAAAATCACAAATTAGCAGCCACCGCCGTAAAACATCTCCAATTCTTCACGGGTATCCTTCAGAGCCTTCAATGTCCGCTCATTCCTTGAAGGAAAGTCAAACATTCTATAAATGTAACCCTGCTCCTTTGCTATCTCCCAACTTTTTGGATATACCAATTCAAAAGCAAGAGCTATATGTCCGATCAAGTGCTCTGCGGGGGAATCCATCACGTCACGGTTTACTGCATGATGCTCCCTTACCTGATCCATGACTTTTTCAGAGACACCTGATGATAACAGCTCATCTTCAGAAACGTTGTATATCTCTTCCATAGGCGTCTCTACATTTACTCTTAATATATCAACCTTATCTGCGTCTCGTAAAATATTGCAGAAGATAAGAGTTTTTCCGACAACTGCTTCATCGATTCTGTATTTGTTATGCTGTCTTATGACTTTTTCCATCATCTCGTCAAAAGACCTGTCATCACAATAATTCAAGATGAGGTGCTCATCTCCAAATAAAAGATCCGCTCCAAACTCTGCATGATCTACTGATTCTGAATCTATGAAAGTGTTATATCTTTTTACCTGCTCAAATCTTCCTATATCATGGAGCATTCCTGAAAGCCATGCAAGCTCTATATCCTCATCAGATAAGCCAATTGACTTTGCAATCTCTTCACAAATATCTGCTACACGGTATGTATGGGCTATTTTTAGAGCAATCTTAGGATCCTCCGGATCATAATTCCTTGTATAGGAGGCAAACTGCTCCCTGACTTTTCTTCTGTCTATCTGCATAAATCATTATCTTTCTTATGTCTATGTACTTCTCATGTTTTTCTTTTGAACAAATTTTAATATACATTGGCTTCCCCACGCAACCACTACAATTGTATGCTTCAACTCTTCTTTACCGCAAATCTAAACATATCTGCACCAAGGATTTTCACATTCAGCTTATCTGCTTCATTTTCAAGAAGCTTCACTTCCTCGTCTGTGAGTTTTGTGTTTGCTGCCGCGAATAGATCATCAATCTGGTAAGGCTCGTTGAACCGTTCCTATTAGGACTTCCTATATCATATTGATCACAAGTCCTAAGATTATTGCCCCCATGATGAACACCACCGGAAGTAGCGGATTCTTTTTTTCTTCTGTTTTCATCTGAGAATTCCTGCAAAGAATCGCAACCTCGGTTCCAATAAATGCCCAGAATGAAAGCATGAGGATATTCTCCAAAAATACTAGAGCGCCTGCTTTCTCATAATCAAGAAAAGCGAACGGAACTCGGAAGAAAAGATAATCCGGCATTCCATTCCTTATGAATAAAAACAGTCCGATACCTGCCACAACACATAATGCTGCGGATATTATCGTCTTCAGTTTGTCTGTAAGCTTAAGCCCGGCAAACATCACAGGAATATGCATCCCCAGATGCAAACCCATGAGAACAAATGCCCAGTGAGACATGGACAGATGCATCCTTCTGGCAAAAGAAACCTTTGTCATACCATAGAGGAAAGGCACCGCATGTCCACTCATTGACATACCACAGAAAGCTGTAAGTGCGAAGGATAAAAGAAGGGCTATATTTACTACAGTCGTTACTATCCGGTATGGATTGTATTTTCCTTTAAAAATCGCACTGTACCATTTCCGGTTAAGGATCTGATGGATAACGACGAGTGCAGTCATGCCCATTCCGATCCATTCATGCAATACTTCGCCTGTAACCTGATAAGCCATCAGGCATAATAAGAGGACGGTCATACAGACATCCACTATTCTTTTTATCATGGTATTATGTTTTCCCTGCACGTAACCGTCCTCCGCTCTTTCTTTACTGTAACCCCTCTATCCAGGATCTGATCTCATCCTCAGATGCTCCGGAACCAAAACGCTTTCCGTCAAGCCATGTACCGGTTCCTGCTTTATCCGCAAGGTTCTGACCGCTTCTTCCTATTCCACTGCTGCTTGAAGTACAGAAGGGGATCATTGTAATGCCATCAAAGCTGTAACTCTCCACAAATGTATCCATGATGCGAGGCTCTTCTCCCCACCAGATAGGATACCCGATATAGATTGTTGTATATCCGTCCAGCGATACTGCATCACTTCCGATCTCAGGTCTAGCGGATGAATCATTCTGCTCCTTGGTTGAACGGCTGCTTGAATCATTCCAGTTAAGATCAGCATCCGTGTACTCCTGTGCCGCCTTGATCTCATATGTATCTGCACCTGTGATACCTGCAATCTTTTCCGCTACACCCTTAGTGGTTCCGGTTGCCGAGAAATATACGACAAGAGTACCACCATTTTCCTCGGGGCTCTCTGTAACTTCCGAAGAAATATCTCCCACTATTTCATCGTTTGTGTTTGAAGCAGCTTCATTCGTCACAGCCTGCTGTGTTTCTTCAGGGTTATTTGAAGTGTCTGTTTCCTTTGCGCTCTCCGCTTGTATTGTCTGAGTAGTATCATTTGTAACCTGTGCTGCATTATTTCCACACGCAGCAAGACCAAAAGCCAATAAAACAGCGGCAAGTACCGATATCTTTTTCTTCATTTTGCGTCATCCTCCTTACATCTTTCGCTTCCTCCTGTTATGATTTATGATAATTTGCCGTAGTCTTCATCAGATACAGCTTCAAGCCATTCATTACTTGTCTCTTCACCGGCAACTTCTATTGCAAGATGTGAGAACCATGAATCCGGCGCTGCTCCGTGCCAATGCTTTACTTCCGCAGGAATGTTAATCACCTTACCCGGAGTCATCTCCACAGCTTCTTTGCCCCATTCCTGATAATATCCTCTTCCACCGATGCAAATCAGCATCTGACCGCCACCATTCTTTGCATGATGGATGTGCCAGTTATTGCGGCATCCCGGCTCAAATGTTACGTTGAACACCGGCACCTGCTCAGTTGAAACAGGAGCAAGATAACTTTGCCCAACAAAGAACTCTCCATAAGGGTTCGGATCTCCGATTGGGAAGAATATCGAATTCTGATACCTGTCCTTTTCTGTCAGTTCAGGCATTTCTTCATTCCACACCTCTTTAGCCTGACGGAATACCGCCCAACCCTTAGGCCATCCTACATACATGGTGGCATGAGTTATGATTGCAGCTATTTCAGCCTTCGTAACTCCATGTGCTTTCGCATTTTGAAGGTGATATGTCAAAGAAGAATCCGTGATACCTGAAGCCATAAGTGAAACTACAGTAATGATGCATTTTGTCTTCACGTCAATTGCTTCTTCGTTCCATACCTCACCAAAAAGTACGTCATCATTCAGGTGTGCAAACATTGGTGCAAACTCACCAAGCTGATTTCTTCCTGCTGTCTGTACTATCTTCTCACTCATTTTTATCTTCCTCACTTTCCTATCTTCTGATCTCCTGTTGACCATACATGTTTCTTTGATGCGTCGGTTCTCTTATTTTGCGCCATAACACCTGCAAGCGGATGTGGCACATATGGCTCTTCAAGATACTTTATCTCTTCACCCGTAAGTTCCAGATTTACAGCCTTTGCTGCGCCTTCTATATGATGTAGCTTGGTCGCACCCACCACAGGAGAAGTTACCTTGGTAAGTAGCCATGCCAGTGCTATTTCCGTCATGGTCACACTATGTTTTTCCGCAAGCTCAGCCACACGACCTATGATCACATCATCCTGCCCTTTAGTAGCATCGTATTTAAACTTGGCATAAGTATCCTCAGCAGCTCTCTTGGTATCCCCTTCGCCCGGTTTTCTGGAAAGCCTTCCGCTTGCCAATGCACTGTAAGGAGTCAGTGCGATATTTTCCTCCTCACAATAAGGCACCATCTCACGCTCTTCTTCACGGAAGATCAGATTATAATGTCCCTGGATTGAAACAAACTTTGCAAAGCCTTCTTTTTCTGCCAGAGCATTAGCCTTTGCAATCTGCCATGCAAAACAGTTTGAAATGCCGATATACCTTGCCTTGCCTGCTTTCACGATGCGATTTAAGCCATCCATGATATCGTAGATATCTGTATTCCAGTCCCACATGTGATAGATATACAGATCCACATAGTCCATTCCAAGATTTTGAAGGCTTGTATTTATCATATTTTCTATATGCTGCTGACCACTAACTCCTTTTTCAATCTCTTCCGGTGTTCTCGGAAGAAATTTAGTCGCAACAACCACATCCTTGCGCTTTGCAAAATCTCTAAGTGCACGTCCTACGTACTGCTCACTGGTTCCGCTCTGGTATGCTATCGCCGTATCATAGAAATTAACTCCAAGATCAAGACCTCTCTTTATAATTTCTCTGGAATGTTCCTCATCAATCGTCCAGCTATGCTGTCCTTTTTGGGCATCACCAAATCCCATACAGCCCATACAGATACGGGATACATTCAAATCAGAATTTCCAAGTTTTGTATATTTCATTGCCTGACTCCTTTCCGTTTACAGTACTTCATCAAGCCACTTTTTAATGATGGCTTCATCAGGGCGGTTAATCTGTGTACCTTTTTCCCACTTCACATCACCCTTTACATTCTTATGAAGTTCTTCATCACTTCTTCCTACACCGCTTCCTCCGGATGTGCAGAAAGGAATGACTGTCTTTCCACTTAAATCATAGCTTTCAAGGAAAGTCTCAATGATCCTCGGAGCCACTCCCCACCAGATTGGGAATCCGATAATCACCTTATCATAGGAAGCCATGTCTGATACTGTCCCCGCAATCTCAGGTCTCGCAGAAGTGTCATTCATCTCAATACTGCTCCTGCTCTGCTTGTTCATCCAGTTAAGATCATCATCTGTATATATTTCCTTTGGAACAATTTCAAAGAAATCCGCGCCTGCGATACGGGCAATCTCTTCTCCTGCTTTTTTAGTTACACCGCTTGCCGAAAACACAGCTACTAAAGTTTTTCCTGCCATTTTTCTATCCTTTCTTCTTATACAAAACAAGCCTCTGACCTTTGTAGGCCAGAGACTTGAAAAATCAGTTCATCTTTCCACAGTTTCCGACCTTTTCTCCGGTAACAAAATACTCGTAGGTCGGGAATTCAAAC
>JAEEGJ010018903.1_pt1 | contig 15286 bp, 10 predicted proteins | sample 8958761 | NCBI WGS metagenome assembly JAEEGJ01 (sample SAMN16246546, study PRJNA631951) | gut metagenome | biome: gut microbiome; feature: rumen; material: RS-attached | host: Bos | place: Iran: Karaj | collected 2018-10 | reverse complement strand
TGAACGAGACAGCATCCTGGTGATGCCCTGGGAGGCCAGGATAGCGGAATCGAAAGGAGACATTATCAGGGCGAATCAGCTATTGAAAACGATTCAGAAGTACACAGACAGACAGATAAACAATGCCGTACTTCAATCGGTCGAGAAAGCCCGGGCGTATTATTTCAAAGACCAGAATGAAAGCCTCGCCCGCATAATGCAGCAAGATAAACGCCGATGGAACGAGATATTGTTTTTGATAGTAAGCGTTACCGTGTTGATTCTACTATTCTACCGTACCCGCATGATTCTGGCAGAACGGGATGCCCGGGAACAGCAAGTGCGACTGGAAGAAAAAGAAAAGGCGAATACGGTGCTGTCAGAAAAACTGACGCTATATGGAACAACCGTAAGGGAGACTCTCGATTTTGGTTTTGATGTTCTGAATCGATTGTCAGAAGCGTATTATCACCCCAATTTGTCCAGACAGGAAAACTATCATGAGATTATAAAAGAGTACCTCACAGACGTCACTTCCAGGACTCGTCTGGGAGATTCGATAGAGACAAACATCAACATCATTCATGACGATGTTCTGTCCAAGCTCAGGACGGAAGTCCCTGCTTTGAAGGAGGAGGATATCAAACTATTCTCGTTCTGCTTGTTTGGTTTTTCGTACAAAGCCATCAATGCGTTCTCCCCAAAATCATCTTCAATCAATACCGCATATAGCCGTGTCCACAGATTACGAAAAACCATTGAGAAAAGCGGGTCGACGTACACGGACTTTTTCCTTTCTTTTCTAGAAAGAGGCGCGCCGAAAATCGGGCATTTTGTTCACAAAACATGAACATTTAGTCCTTGCAAGGACAAGTTTCTATATAAAACATTGATATTTAGACAATTGTGTTTGCTGCTGCAAGGGTTTTTCTTTTGTGTTTTTAAAGGAAAAGCCCGTTCTTTGCCACAACTAACACACAAAACAATGTTAAATAATTTTTAATGATATATTTGTTCAATCAAAAACAGTACAAATGAAAAGAATACTATTAATCTTTGTTTTTGCTTTGCTGGCAGCGGCGACTGCCACGGCGCAGGTGGCGCAGCAGGGCGCGAAGCTGTCCGCGTCACAGACGGAGGCGTTCACCAAGGCCCTCGCGACGGAGCGGACCGGCGCCGTGCTTGCGTACACCGGCGGCGGAGTCGCCCTTGTGTCCGGGGCGGTGTGGGCCATTTCCGCGGCTTCATATCGGAGCAGTGAGACAGATGTCCTGCCCGGAGGACGCTCCATCGGAATCATGGGCACGGTGGTCGGTGCGGCCATCGGGGCCGGCGGGCTGGTGACCTATCTGGTCGGGCACAATCAGGTGCGGCTGCTGCGGGACCGGACCACCGATTCGTCGCAGGCGGAGCTGGACCTCGGCTTCACGCCGTCCGGCGTCGGCTTGGCGCTGAAATTCTGACAAGCATGCGTGGGGAAAGGATTCGGGCTTCTACTGAAGCTCGACGCTGAAGATCATCGAGAGCTTGAAGCGCTCCATCGGAAGCCCCTGCTCGGCGAAAGCCTCGTAGGAGCTTCCGCCGTTATAGTTGCAGGACACGCCGATGCGGGTGGGATAGGGAATCCAGAAGAGGTTGCCCAGGACGGCGGTCAGATCGGCGCCGACGCTATAGAGGTTGCCGTGTTGCGACGGCGAGCGGAAGCCCGCCCAGTCGCCGTGCAGGGTGAGCTCGAAATTGCGCAGGTAGGCGGCGGGCCCCAGGATGGCACGGTCCACGTTGATCAGCGGCATCACGTAGTCCAGCGAACCCTTGAACTGGTTGGTGTACGCGGCGAGGCGGCTGCTGACGTCCGGATCGAAGCCGCGCGGCGCCGTGCGGGCGAGGACCTCGCTGAAGGTGCCGTTGTCGAAACGGTGCGCCACCGTGGCGGTCCAGCGAAGGCCGTGGGTCTCGAACAGGCCGGGCAGGTAGCCGTACAGGAAACCATAGGCCGCCGGGGCGATGAGCCGGGAAGACCAGCGCCGGCACCAGCCGGCTTCCGCGCCGAAGCCGAAACGGGGAAAGACCCGGGAGGCGGGGGTGCGCTGCATCAGGTAGCCGCGCAGGCTGAAGGCGGTGCGATGCATCGAGGCGCCGCTCTCGTCGCGGTCGTTGCTCATCACGAGCACCGCCGAAGGGATGAGGCCGCATAGCCAGCCACCGGAGCTGAAATTCCAGGGAATATAGGCCCTGACATATCCCGACACAGACATTATGTCGCGTCCGATATGTTCCAGGGAGATCTGTTCCTGCCCCCGCTTGACCCTGTACTCCCAGGCGTTGCGGTCGCCCAGGTCCAGGCCGGTCTCGATGACGGGATAGAGCCCGGTGTAGGTGAACGTCGCGTGGGCGGAATGCCGCCAGCCTTCGGCGGTCGGGGCGGCGTGGTAGCCGGCCTGGCCCCAACCCGTACCGAGGGCGTTCTGGAAGAAGAGGGTCGCACCCAGCCCGGCGTCCTGCGTAATGGACGCGAGGGAGAGTTCGTCGACGGAGTCGTACTTGAAATAGACGGGCAGCCAGGAGTGGACGTGGAAGAGATGTGCGAGCTTGCTGTAAGGCTGAGGTTCGCCCAGTCCCACCGGCGCCTGCCAGTCAACGGGCAAGGGTTCCCCCGCCGCCAGTTCCTCCGCGAAAGGATAGCGCGGCAGCACGGAGAAGTCGGCCGGCTCCGGCTGCAGGTCGGCGAGCGCCGTCGCGTACACGAGCCGCCCCTCGGGCAGCAGGGAGGCGTAGAAGAGGCTGTCGCGGACGATTTCGAAATCGGAGGCGCCGAAGCGGGTCGTGGTCAGGCGCTGCACCCCGCCGTCCTGCGGATCCAGGGCATAGAGCTCGTTGACGCCGCTCAGGTCGCAGGTGAAGAGCAGGCGGCCCTCCGCGGCCCAGAGCTGGGAGATGGTGACCGGCCGGGGCGGAAGCACGGGCGAGAAATCCGCCACGCGGTACAGCCCCGCGCCCTCCTGCGTCAGGGCGCTCGCATAGAGCTCGCCGCCCACCCAGACCGTTTCCGAGACCTGCAGCCCGTCGGGCGCGGTCCAGTGCCGCAGTTCGCTTCCGTTTTCCGCGTCCAGCAAGACCACGCGGCTGCTGCCGTCCACGGGATACTCCGTCACGGCGAGCCGCGGCGCGTCCGGATCGGGCATCGGATGGTAATAGCGCGTCTTGCGGGTCAGCGTCTGCTGCCGGGTGCCGTCGAAGCTTCGCACCACGGACCAGGAGCGCAGCGGCCATCGCTCGTCGCTCACGATTTCGCTCCAATACAGCCGGCCGGCGGGGGCGCTGTAGCGGGGATGCGAGAGACCGACGCCCAGCAGGCCGACCGTCTGCTCCCGGCCGCCGGCGTCGAACCACACCAGCTGGCTGGGGCGGGTGATGCCGCTGCGGACGGCATAGAAACCGTCGCCCGCACCGGTCAGGGAACGATATTCGGTGAAACGGCGCGGAGTGGCGCTGACGGGCGTGGCGGGCAGGAAGGGCCCGCGTGCCGCTTCGTCCGCGGCCCAGCTGCGCTGCAGGCTGTCGCAGACGGCGGAAAAAGCATCCCGGAAGCGCAGGCCGGTGGCTTCGCGGACGGTCTTGTTCCAGTTGAAGAAGGCCACGCCGCCGTGGTCGGCGATGCGCCGGTAGAAGCGCGTGGTCAGGTCCGGAACGTCGAACACGGCCCGGATGCCGCCGACGGCCAGGTAGCCTGCGCGGTAGTAATCGGGGGTGTAGTAGCGCTGGGAACCATAGCGCCAGCGCCAGTAGTCGCGGTAGTCGCCGGCGGCGAAACTGACGCGGAAATACTCCAGGAAATCGGCGGTGCGCCCGCGCCCGGCGGGGTTCAGCGCCGTCTCCGCCACCACGGCGTCGCCTTCAAGGAAGGCCGGGCCGCCATAGACGGCGCAGAGCCCTCCGGCGGCCAGTTCCCCGCCCAGCACGCGCAGCCAGCGGAAGGGTTTCGCCCCACCCGCCTGCATCTGCGCCACGTGGCGGGATTCGTGGACGGCGAGCAGATTCACCCAGGGGGTCGCATCGAAAGAGGAAGCGTCCGGGGTGGTCAGCAGCTCCATCCGCCGGGGCGTCCAGGTGACCTGTCCGTTGGACTGCGCCGAGACGGCGTGCAGCACCACCGGCATCCGCTTGCGGTAGGCCTCGTTCGGGCGGAAGCCCAGGCTGGCGCCCACGGGCGTGGCCGACCGTTCCAGCGCCAGGGCGTACACCCGTGCCAGGGAGTCCAGGCCGCGGGGATAGATGAGCTGATAGGTGGGGGTGTCGAGGCTGTTCCAGCGGAGTCCGCCCGGATCGGCGCCCAGCGAGTAGAACTGGGCGTGCGCCGGATGCGCCAGGCCAGAAAGGACCAGCAACAGGACCGCTATGGCTCGTACGCGATTCATCAAGACACAAAAATACGGTTTTTTTGCTATCTTTACACCTTTGATGAAGCATACTGCGCTCATATCGCTGCTCGCTTTCTGCGTCCTGCTGTCCGCCTGTCGCGGGCGGTCGGGCGGACCGGTCGCGGAGCAGCCGCTCCGCCCTTTCCCGCGCCTGGAGATCCCGGCGCTGTACGTCGATCAGCAGGACAGGCAGGAGTACCTCCTCGACCATTTCTGGGATGCATTTCTCGCCGGCAGCGGCCGCTGCGACGAGGAGGCGGTCCTGGGCGTGGCGAGCGAGGAGGTCGAGAAGCAGGTGGCCACGTACATCCAGCTGCTGGGGATGATTCCCCTGCCGGAAGCACAGGAGAAAATGCGGCATTTCTTCTCCCAGGTGGAGACCCGCCACGCCGCCGACACCTCGCAGCACGTCTTCCTGCTGATGGAGCAGATCGTCGTGCGCTATCTCTACGACCCCAATTCCCCGGTGCGCAGCGAAGACCTGTACCTCCCGTATGTGGAAGGGCTCGCGGCCTCGCCCTACACCCGTGAGGAGGCCCGCCCCGGCTATGCCTACGAGGCGCGGATGTGCGCCCTGGCCCCGACGGGGTCGGTGGCCCCGGATTTCCGTTTCACGGACGCCCGCGGCCGGGAACATCGTCTGCACGAAGTGCGCGCCGGCGCCACCCTGCTGTTCTTCAGCAACCCCGGCTGCTACGCCTGCCTGGAGATCATCAATACCCTGAAGGCCGTGCCCGGCATCGACGAGATGATACGCGGCGGTGAATTCGCCGTGGTCAACGTCTATATCGACGAAGACCTCGACGCCTGGCGGGAATACGAACCCAACTACCCCCGCAACTGGCTGTGCGGCTACGACCCCGACGGGATCGTCCGTGCGGACCGCATCTACAACATCCGCGCGATCCCGTCGCTGTACCTGCTGGACCGCGACAAGCGGATCCTGCTCAAGGACGCCCCGCCGGAGCGCGTCGTATCCTGGATACAAGGAAACCTTTAAACCATAACACGCAATGACGATCAAGAGAAAACTTTGGGGCAGGACCCCGGATGGCAAGGCCATCTTCAAATACACCCTGATCAACGGGAGCGGCGCTTCCGTGGTGCTGGGCAGCGTGGGCGCGGCCATCGTGTCCGTCAACGTCCCCGACCGGGACGGCAAGCTCGGCGACGTGGTGCTCGGCTACGGCAAGCCCGAGCTCTATTTCAACGACGGTCCCTTCCTGGGCAAGTGCCCGGGCCGTTTCGCCAACCGCATCGCCAAGGGCAAATTCACCCTGGACGGCAAGGAGTACACGCTCCCGGTCAACAACGGTCCCAACCACCTCCACGGCGGTCCGCAGGGCTTCGCCGACCAGGTCTGGGAGTCCCGCAAGCACAAGGGTGGCGTGGAATTCAAATACGTCTCTCAGGACGGCGAGATGGGCTATCCCGGCAAGATGGTGGTCGTGGCGCGCTATGAGTGGAGCGAGGAGAACGAGCTCCGCCTCACCTTCAGCGCCAAGTCGGACGCCAAGACGGTGGTGAACCTGACGAACCACGCCTACTTCAACCTCAACGGCGGCGGCTCCATCCTCCGGCAGTTCCTCCGTCTCAACTGCTCCGAGTATCTCCCCACCGACCCGACGCTCATTCCGCTGGGTTTGCCCGAGCCCGTGGCCGGCACTCCGATGGACTTCCTCAAGGGCAAGACCCTGGGCCGCGACATCAAGAAGGACTTCCCGGCCCTGAACTACGGCAAGGGCTACGACGCCTGCTGGGTGATCGACGGCTACATCCCCGGCCAGCTCCAGGAGGCCGCCGAGCTGTGGTCCAACAGCAGCGGACGCACGCTCAAGGTCTATACGACCCAGCCGGGCATCCAGGTCTATACCGGCAACTGGCTGGGCGGATGCCCCGTGGGCAAGCGCGGCCGCATCTACCACGACTACGAGGGCGTGGCGCTGGAGTGCCAGCACTTCCCGGACAGCCCCAACCGCAAGGCCTATCCTTCCACCGTGCTCAAGCCCGGCAAGACCTTCCACGAAGCCATCATTTTCGCCTTCGGCGTCAAGGAATAAATATGAAACAATACCTCGACCTCCTGCAAGAGATCATGGACCACGGGGTGGTCAAGCACGACCGCACCGGGGTGGGCACGAAGAGCATCTTCGGCCACCAGATGCGGTTCGACCTGTCCGAAGGCTTCCCCCTGCTGACCACGAAGAAAGTCCACCTCAAGTCCATCATCTACGAGCTCCTCTGGTTCATCGCCGGAGACACCAACGTCAAGTACCTCCAGGACCACAAGGTGACCATCTGGGATGAATGGGCGGACGAAAACGGAGACCTGGGCCCCGTCTATGGCCACCAATGGCGCAGCTGGCCCGCCCCCGACGGGCGGAGCATCGACCAGCTCTCGCAGGTCGTCGAAACCATCCGCCGCAATCCGGATTCCAGGCGTATGATCGTCTCTGCCTGGAATCCCGGCGAGGTGGACAAGATGGCCCTCCCGCCCTGCCACTGCCTGTTCCAGTTCTACGTGGCGGAGGGACGGCTCTCCTGCCAGCTCTACCAGCGCAGCGCCGACACCTTCCTCGGCGTGCCGTTCAACATCGCGTCCTACGCCCTGCTGACGATGATGATCGCCCAGAGCTGCGGCCTGCAGCCGGGCGACTTCGTCCACACGACGGGCGACACGCACATCTACCTGAACCACTTCGACCAGGTGCGCGAGCAGCTCTCCCGGGAGCCGCGCCCCCTGCCGGTGATGAAGCTCAATCCGGAGGTGAAGAGTATTTTTGACTTTGATTACGAGGACTTTACGCTGGAGGGCTACGATCCCTGGCCGGCGATAAAGGCCCCGGTAGCCGTATAATGCATATGGAGAAATGTCTGATCGTCGCCATAGCCGACAACCTGGCCATCGGCGTGAAGGGTGACCTGCCCTGGCACCTGTCCGCGGATCTGAAGTATTTCAAGGAGCAGACCCGGGGTCTGCCCGTCATTATGGGCCGCACCACCTACTTCTCCCTGCCGCGGCGTCCCCTGCCGGGCCGCAAGAACATCGTGCTCAACCTGGGTGGGGATCCCATTCCGGACGACGTCGTGTGCGTCAATTCCTTCGAGGAGGCCTATGCGGCCGCCGAGCCGGCGGCGCGCTGCTTCGTGATGGGCGGCGCGTCGGTGTACCGGCAGGCCATCGACTCGATGGACAGGCTGTATATCACGCACGTACATACCGTGATTCCCGACGCGGATGCGTTTTTTCCGGAAATTAATTCCGATATTTGGCAGGTGGAAGCCCGCTCGGGCGTCCTGAAGGACGACGCGACCGGGCTTGAATTCGAGTTCGTGACCTACATCCGGCGGTAAGTCCTCCCGGGGTACGAGAATCATCCCGGGCCCGACCCGGGATCACATAATAGTTGGTAGTGTAATGGCAGAGAAGCGAGAACACTTCGGCGGCCGTGTGGCCGTGATTCTGGCGATGGCGGGTTCCGCCATCGGCCTCGGCAACATCTGGCGCTTCCCTTATATGGTGGGTGAACACGGCGGCGCCGCGTTCATCGTCATCTATGTGCTCTCCACGCTGCTGATCTCGCTGCCGGTCTTCCTCGCAGAGGTGATGATAGGCCGGCGCAGCCACACCAACGCCCGGGACGCCTTTGCGCGCCTGTCGCGCCAGCACCCCTTCTGGAAGACGGCCGGCTACCTGACGATCCTCATCCCGATGCTGATCTCCTCCTACTACAGCGTGATCGGCGGCTGGTCGCTGGAATATTTCTTCAAATCCTGTTGTTTCGCCTTTTCCGGTATGACGCCGGAGGCCGCCAGCGGAATGTTCGCGGGCTTCGTCTCCTCCGCCTGGACGCCGGTGCTGATGCACCTGCTCTTCTTCGCCGCCACGGTGGGCATCGTGGCGGGCGGGGTGCGCTCCGGCATCGAGCGTTTCAGCAAGATCATCCTCCCGGTGCTGTTCCTGCTGATCGTGCTCATCCTGGTTTACTCCGTGAGTCTGCCGGGGGCGAGAGCGGGCGTGCGCTACCTGCTGCACCCGGACTGGAGCGAGCTCACCCCGCGCACCTTCGCCTATGCGATGGGGCAGAGTTTCTTCTCGCTCTCGCTCGGAATGGGGGCCATCATCACCTACGGCTCGTATGTGAAGAAGGAGGAGAACATCCTGACCACGAGCGCCGGCACGGCCGTATCCGACCTGCTGTTCGCCATCCTGGCGGGCTTCGCCATCATGCCGGCGGTGTTCGCCGCCGGGATCGAGCCGGGCGCGGGACCGGGCCTGATTTTCCAGAGCATCCCCTATGTGTTCGCGAAGATGGGTGCGGAACTGCCCGTGCTCAGCGGAATCGTGTCCATCGTCTTCTTCCTGGCCGTAATCGTGGCGGCGATGACTTCGTGCATCTCCCTGGTGGAGGTGGGGGTGTCGTTCCTGATGGAGCGCACCCGCCTGTCGCGCGCCAAGGCCTGCCTGCTGCTCTTCGCGCTCTGCGGCGGCCTCGGCGTGCTGTGCTCGCTGTCCTTCGGGCCGCTCGCCGGCGTCAAGCTGGCGGGGATGACCATCTTCGACCTGCTCGACTGGGTGTGCTCCAACATCCTGCTGCTCGTGATGGCGCTGCTGGCCGTGGTCTTCGCGGGCTGGATCCTGCCGCGCCGCGTGGTGCGCGACGAGTTCACCAGCCAGCAGCGTTACCCTTTCAACGACCGCATTTTCCCGGTGGTGTTCTTCCTGCTCAAGTGGGTGGCGCCGATCGCGGTCGTGATCATTTTCTTCACCAATTTCATCCTGTAGGCGATGGAGCGGAAACGGGAATCGTTCGGCGGCCGGTCCGCCGCCATCCTGGCCCTGGCGGGCTCCGCCATCGGCCTGGGCAACATCTGGCGTTTCCCCTATATGGTGGGCCAGATGGGCGGTGCCGCCTTCATCATCCTGTATCTGGCCTCCTGTCTGCTGCTGTCGCTGCCGATCTTCCTCGCGGAAGCCATCATCGGCCATCGCACGAGCGCCGGCACCATCGGGGCGATGGAGCAGCTCGCGCCCGGCACGAAATGGAAATGGCTGGGGCTGCTGACCGTCCTGTCCCCGCTGATCATCTTGTCCTACTACAGCGTCGTGGGCGGCTGGTCCATCGACTATCTGTGGCGTTCGCTGACCGTCGGCTTCCACGTCGACGAGGTGGGCGCCGTGTCTTCGGCCTTCGGCGCCTTCATCGCCAAACCCTGGGGGCCGCTGATCTGCCACACCCTCTTCCTGGGCGGCTGCGCCTGGATCGTGTCCGCGGGCATCAAGTCCGGCATCGAGCGCTTCAACAAGATCACGATGCCGCTGCTGTTCGTGCTGATCGTGCTCATTATGGTGTATTCGCTCAACCTGCCGGGGGCGGGCGCGGGGGTGGTCTACCTGCTGAAACCGGATTTCAGCAAGATCACGCCGTCGGCCGTCGCTTCGGCCATGGGACAGAGTTTCTTCTCGCTGTCGCTGGGCGTCGGGACGATCCTGACCTATTCCTCCTACATCCACAGGAAAGAAAACATTCTTGTCACCGGGGCGGAGACGGTCTTTTTCGACCTGGTATTTGCGCTGATCGCGGGCTTCGCCATTATGCCCGCCGTCTTTGCCGCCGGGATCGAGCCGGGCGCGGGGCCGGGCCTGATTTTCGAGACGCTGCCCTACATTTTCGCGAAAATGGGCGCTGCCGTGCCCTGGGTGAGCTCCGTCGTGGCCGTGCTCTTCTTCGTAACAATCGTGTTTGCGGCCTTCACCTCCGCCATTTCGATGTTCGAGGTGGGGGTGGCGTACCTCGTGGAGCAGCGCGGCCTGACGCGCCGCCGCGCCACGCTCCTCATCTTCGCCGGGACCTGGCTGCTCGGCGCGCTCTGCTCGCTCTCCTTCGGCGCGCTGTCGGGGGTCAAGCTGTTCGGCCGCTCCATCTTCAGTTTCTGTGATTTCCTCACATCCAACTTCCTGATGACCTTCGGCGGCCTGCTGTTCGTCATCTTCGTGGGCTGGAAGATGGACAAAGCCGCCGTGCGCGACGAATTCACCTGCGGCGGCAAGGCCCGTTTCAACGCCGCCGTCTTCGACGTCTTCTGGTTCCTGCTCCGCTACGTCGCCCCGCCCGCCATCATCGTCATCTTCCTGACAAACTTCCTGGTGTAACGCCATTTGATGCAACGAATCCGCCGGAAGCATCATCTTTGAGTACGTATGAAAAGATTCTATGTACTGATTCTTCTGACGGCGTGCCTGTGCGCGTGCGAAAAAATAGGCGCCCGGGAGGAGCTGATCGAAGAGATGGCTCCCGCCGAGCCCATTGTACTGACCAAGGCGGACGAAGGCGTCCGCGACGCGTCCAACGCCTCCGGACTCGACATCTTCAGCCGGCTGTACGCCGTGCGTGACGGCCAGGACGTCTCGTTCTCGCCGCTGAGCCTCTCGCTGGCCTTCGCCATGGCGGCGGAGGGCGCCGAGGGCGAAACCTATCAGCAGATCGCCGACGCCTTCGGCTGGGGCGATGCCACGAAGGAGCAGCTGGGCGCCTTCTACAAGAAAATGATCGACGGCCTGGTCAAGGCCGACCAGAATGTGAAATTCACCAGCAGCAACTCGCTCTGGACGGCGAAGTCCTTCGCCGTGAAGGATTCTTATAAGAAGCTGCTCAGCGACTATTTCGCCGCGGAGAGCTACCAGGTGGACTTCGCGTCCACCGCGACGGTCAAGGCCATCAACGACTGGTGCTCCGTCAAGACGGACGGCAAGATTCCGGAGATGCTGCGGGAGCTGGACCCCGAGACCCGGATGATGCTGATCAACGCCCTGCTCTACAAGGCCCCCTGGGCCACGGAGTGGACGGTGGAGAAGAACCGTTCGTTCCGCGGCGACGGCGCCGTGTCCAAGAAAGATTTTCTATTTGCCAACAAGTCTTTCGGCTATGCCGACCTGGGAGACTGCGAAGCCGTGTCGCTTGCCTATGGCAACGGGGCTTACGAGATGGTGGTCTTCCTGCCCAAGGAGGGCCGCACGGTGGAGGGGATCCTGCCGAAAGTGAAGGAGAAGGCCGGAAACCTGGTCCTCCCGACCCGTACGGTGGAGGTGCACCTGCCGATGTTCTCCACGGAATACAGCACGGAGGAGGCGCTCCCCGTCATCTTGAAGGCCAAGGGCGTGCGCCAGGCGTTCTCGGACAAGGCGGACTTCTCCGGCATCAGCTCCGCCGAGGCCGTGATGATCAGCGAGGTGCTTCAGAAAGTCAGGATCGACGTCACGGAGAAAGGCACGGAATTCGCCGCCGTGACGACCATAGGATTCTATACCTCCTCGCTGCCCGTCTCCCCGCCGCAGAAGATCGTCTTCGACGCTGACCGTCCCTTCGTGTATATGATACGCGAGACGAGCACCAGCGCCATCCTGCTGATCGGCTCGCTGTCCCGCTAAAACATCGACCTTTTATCGCCATATGAAAAAGCTTCTTTGTCTCGCCCTTTTGTCCGCAGGCTGCATCGTGGCCGCTTGCGGTGCCTTGTCCGTCCGGCCCGAGGAAGAGGACCCGTCGGGTTTCGAGCCCGCCGTGCCGATCGAGCTGACCAAGGCGGACCAGGGCATACGCGACGCTTCCAATGTGTCGGGACTGGACATCTTCTCCCGCCTGTATGCCGTGCGCGACGGCAAAGACGTTTCGTTCTCGCCGCTGAGCCTCTCGCTGGCCTTCGCCATGGCGGCGGAGGGCGCCGAGGGCGACACCTACAAGCAGATCGGCGATGCGCTGGGCTGGGGTAATGCCACGAAGGAGCAGCTGGGCGCCTTCTACAAGAAAATGATCGACGGCCTGGTCACGGCCGACGCAAGTGTGAAATTCACCAGCAGCAATTCGCTCTGGGCGGCGAAGGACCTGATCCTGCAGGACGCCTATAAGAAGCTGCTCAGCGACTACTTCGCCGCAGAGAGCTACCAGGTGGACTTCACTTCCTCCGCGACGGTCAAGGCCATCAACGACTGGTGCTCCGTCAAGACGGACGGCAAGATTCCGGAGATGCTGAAGGAGCTGAACCCCGAGACCCGGATGATGCTGATCAACGCCCTGCTCTACAAGGCCCCCTGGGCGATGAACTGGACGGTGACGGAAAACCGGGAGTTCCGGGACGAATCGGGCGCCAAGTCCAAAAAGGACTACCTCTACGTCAAGGGCGACTACCGCTACGCGGAATTCGACGACTGCCAGGCGATTGCGCTGCCTTACGGCAACGGCGCCTATGAGATGGTGGTCTTCCTGCCCAAGACGGGCTATAAGGTGGAGGACATCCTCCCGACCATTCAGGAAACGGGCGGCACGCTGCGGCTGTATTCGCGGCAGGCGGAGATCTGGCTGCCCAAATTCACGACGGAATACTGCACGGAAGAAAAACTGATTCCCGTCCTGCAGGCGAAGGGGATGGCGCTTCCGTTCACCAATGGCGCCGACTTCTCCGGTATCAGCGCCGTCGAGGCGCTGAAGATCAGCCTGGTGATGCAGCGGGTCAGGATCGACGTGAACGAGAAAGGGACGGAGTTCGCCGCCGTGACCGTGATCGGCCTGGAGAAAGCGACCGCCATAGGCGCTCCGCCCAAGACGGTCATCTTCGACGCCGACCATCCGTTCGTCTATATGATCCGTGAGACCAGCACCGATACCGTCCTGCTGGTCGGCTCCCTGTCGAAATAATGCGCTTTCCCGGGCCTGTCCCGGGACATCAGACCCCCAGTTCCGCCTTCAGAGAACGCAGCAGGTCGAAAGCCTGCAGCGGCGTCATATTGTTGAGGTCGGCGGCTTCGAGCTTCTCCTTCAGCGAGGCCAGCGTGGGATCGTCCAGCTGGAAGAAGGAGAGCTGCACGGAGCCGTCATCCTCCATCGCCATCGCGCTGGCGTGCTTCTCGCGTCGCTCCAGGTCGCGCAGCGTCTTCTCCGCGGACTCGATCACCTCGCGCGGCATACCTGCCAGGCGCGCCACGTGGATGCCGAAGCTGTGCGCGACGCCGCCGGGTTGGAGCTTGCGCAGGAAGATGACGTTCTTGCCCTCCTCCTTGACCGCGATGTGGTAGTTCTTGACGCGGGGGTACTGCCCCTCGAGGTCGTTGAGCTCGTGGTAGTGCGTCGCGAAGAGGGTCTTGGCGCCTTTGCCGTTGGTGTGGATGTATTCCACGAGGGCGCGGGCGATGGACATTCCGTCGTAGGTGGAGGTGCCGCGCCCGATCTCGTCCAGCAGCACCAGCGAACGGGCGCTGAGGTTGTGCATGATCATCGCGGTCTCGAGCATCTCGACCATAAAGGTGGACTCCCCGCGGGAAATGTTGTCCGTGGCGCCCACGCGCGTGAAAATCTTGTCGAAATAGCCGATCTGCGCCGCCGAGGCGGGCACGAAGGAGCCGATCTGGGCCAGCAACACGATGAGGGCCGTCTGGCGCAGCAGGGCGGATTTACCGGCCATGTTGGGGCCGGTCAGGATGATGATCTGCTCGCCCTTGCTGTCCATCCGGATGTCGTTGGGGACGTATTCTTCGCCGACGGGCATCAGCGTCTCGATGACGGGGTGCCGCCCGGCCTTGATGTCCAGCACGTTGCTCTTGTCCACGACGGGCCGGCAGTACGCGCGGTCGATGGCCTGGCGGGCGAAGCCCTGCAGGACGTCGAGCCGCGAGAGGAGCCGGCAGTTCTCCTGGATGTCCCGGATCGCCGCCTGCACCTGCTCCACGAGCTGCCCGAACAGGCGGCTCTCGATCTCGTAGATGGCGGCTTCGGCGCCCAGGATCTTCTCCTCGTATTCCTTCAGCTCCGGGGTGATGTAACGCTCCGCGGAGACAAGCGTCTGCTTGCGTATCCACTCCGGCGGAACCTTGTCGCGGAAGGTGTTGCGGACTTCGATATAGTAGCCGAATACGTTGTTGTAGCTGATCTTGAGCGAACCGATGCCGGTGCGCTCGCTCTCGCGTTGCTGCATCTGCAAGAGGTACTCCTTGCCGCCGCGCGAGATGGCGCGCAGCTCGTCCAGCTGCTTGTCCACGCCGGCGGCGATCACGTCGCCCCGGCCCAGCTGGGAGGCGTCCTCGGCGAGCGTGGAGCTGATGCGGGCGAGGAGTTTGTCGGTGTTGCGCAGCCCTCCGACGAGCTTGTCGAGCGCGGCGCAGCCGCTGCCGCCGCACAGCTCCCGGATCGGGCCCTGGCGGCTCAGGGAGCGGCCCAGCTGGCGCACCTCCCGCGGGAGGATCTTGCCGGTGGCGGCCCGGGAGATGATGCGCTCCAGGTCGCCCACTTCGCCGAGCTGGCCCCGCAGCTCCTCCAGCAGCTCTTCGTTGTCGTGGAGCAGCTGCACCACGTCGTAGCGGGCCTCCAGCTCCTTGATGTCCATCACCGGCATCGCCAGCCACTGGCGCAGCAGGCGGGCGCCCATCGGGGTGCAGCAGCGGTCGATCACATCGACCAGCGCCACCCCCTCGCGCCCGGCGTTGCTCTGGAAGATCTCGAGGTTGCGGAAGGTGAACTTGTCCATCCAGACGAACTTCTCCTCGTCGATGCGGCCGATCGAGCAGATGTTGCCCAGACCCGCGTGCTCCGTCTGCTCCAGATAGACCAGCAGCGCGCCGGCGGAGCAGACCGCCAGCGGGAAACCGTCGATGGCGAATCCCTTCAAAGTCTTGACTTTGAGCTGCTTGCAGAGCCGCTCCACGGCGGCGTCCTGCACGAAAGCCCATTCGTCCAGCCCCGTGACATAATAGTCCCCGAAACGCTCCTTGACGGCGCGCAGCACGTCCCGCTGGACGACCAGCTCGCGCGGCTGAAGCGAGCTCAGCAGGGTCCCGACGTAGTCGATGGAGCCCTGCGCCACCTGGAAGGTGCCAGTGGACACGTCCAGGAAGGCGGCTC